>ERZ807291.8457-NODE-8457-length-11482-cov-147.582830_pt1 | contig 11482 bp, 10 predicted proteins | sample MGYA00521257_ERZ807291 | MGnify/ENA primary metagenome ERZ807291 (study PRJEB31413, sample SAMN03169783) | marine metagenome | biome: Marine; feature: Water; material: Subsurface seawater | place: North Sea | collected 2011-04-28 | depth 1 m m ...
TTAAGGAGAATTGAGTGATAATCGGGATTCCTTCGGAAATCAAAACCGGTGAGAAACGTGTCGCCATGTCCCCTGCCAATGTCCAGAGTTTGACGGACAAAAGCGTAAAGGTACTAATTCAATCAGATGCCGGCAATGCAGCGGGCTATCCAAATAATGAATATTTGGCTGCCGGTGCAACAATTACTGGAGATCGAGCAGAGATATTTGCCAGTGCAGATATTGTTCTGCAAGTTCAAAGCTTCGGTTCAAATAATGAAAATAGTGCGGATGATCTGGCCATGATTCGACAAGGTCAGTTGATTATAGGCATGATGGATCCTCTGGCTTCACCTCAAGCTGCTCTCGATGTCGCAGGGAAGGGCGCTACAGCGATAGCTCTTGAATTAGTGCCGCGTATTAGTCGTGCCCAGAGTATGGATGTGCTGTCATCAATGGCAACGTTAGCAGGCTATAAGGCTGTGCTAATGGGAGCTTCTGCTTCTCCTCGAATTTTTCCTTTACTGATGACTGCGGCTGGAACTTTGCAGCCAGCAAGAGTCCTTATAATGGGCGTAGGGGTGGCCGGATTACAAGCCTGTGCTACGGCCAAGCGCTTGGGGGCAGTCGTCGAGGCCTATGATGTGCGTCCCGCGGCACGAGAACAAATATTGTCAGTGGGGGCTAAACCCGTAGAGCTTGATTTAGATACAGGAGAATCTGAGGGTGCAGGAGGGTATGCTAAAGCTCAGGGCGAGGACTTCTTGCAGAGACAACGAGAACTAATGACAGCGGTGGTTGCTGAGCAAGATATCATTATTACTACCGCAGCAATACCAGGTGCTAAGTCACCTATTTTAGTCACTGAGGATATGGTGGTAGCAATGAAGCCTGGATCAGTGATAGTTGACTTAGCCGCAGAGCGGGGTGGAAACTGTGATCTAACAGAGCAAGGTCAAACGATCGTTGCTCATGGCGTCACAATTATTGGGCCAGAGAACGTTCCCTCTGACTTGCCATACCATGCTAGCCAGATGTATGGGAAAAATATGGAGACATTACTGGCACTTATACTCGGTGATAATGGTGAATTGGAATTAAATTTTGACGATGAAATTGTTGCAGGAACCGTAGTGGCCCATCACGGCGAAATTCCTCACGGACATATGCGCAAGTTACTTGATTTGCCGGAACTCAATACAACTAAAAGTGAAAAGGATTAGATGATGGAAATTTTGATTTTATTGCTGGCGCTCTTCGTCTTATCGTTATTTCTCGGTGTTGAGTTAATCACTAAGGTGCCACCTACGTTACACACTCCGTTGATGTCGGGGACTAATGCTGTGTCTGGAATCACTCTGGTTGGCGCTCTGTTGGCCGCAGGCTCGGACAGCTCACCACTTTTGGTCAATGGGCTTGGCTTTGTGGCAGTGACACTGGCTACTATTAACGTAGTCGGCGGTTATTTAGTGACTAATCGCATGCTTGCCATGTTTAAAAGGAAATAAACAATGAATCCTACTGTTGTTAGTTTTATATACTTGGTTGCTGGGATTCTTTTTATTCTTGGTATTAAGGGCCTAACTAAGCCAAAGACTGCTGTGCGTGGTAATAAGTTATCTGCATTAGGTATGCTGATAGCGGTGGTTGTTACGCTTTTAGATGGAGACGTCGTAAATTACAATTTTATTATTGCTGGGGTGCTAGTAGGTAGTGGCATCGGCGCGGTTATGGCGCTGAAAATCCAAATGACCTCGATGCCGCAGATGGTTGCTCTCCTAAATGGTTTCGGTGGGGGTGCCTCTCTAACCATTGCTCTTGCCGAGTACTACAGTAAATTGGGGTCTGCACCAGAGTCTTTTTCTGAGATATTAACGCCCGTAGTTGCTACCAGTAGTAATTTTGGTAGCGGTCCAGAAGGAACTGTCGCGTTGGTATCTATAGGCCTGACTGTACTGATTGGTGCTTTGACATTGACAGGTAGTCTTGTTGCTTTTGCCAAACTTCAAGAGTTGATGAAAAAGAGCTATGGGTTGCCAGGCGGGCCCATAGGTAATGGAATTTTCCTTGTTGCTTCGGCGGTTGCCGTGGTCTGCTTGGTATTAAATCCGGGTAATAGTGCTGCGATGGTCGCCATTGTGGGCTTAGCACTTTTGTTGGGTCTCTTTTTGGTTATGCCAATCGGTGGTGCTGATATGCCGGTGGTTATTGCTCTTTTAAACTCGTACTCCGGTATCGCCGCAGCATTGGCCGGCTTTATATTGGGTAACACGGTACTCATTGTTGCAGGATCGTTGGTGGGAACCTCAGGTTTGATACTAACCCAGATTATGTGTGTAGCAATGAATCGATCTCTCACCAACGTGCTATTTGGAAAGATGGCCGCTGGAGGTGAAGTAATTGATGCCGATGAGATATACGCCGGTAAGGTGACAAGCGCACAGCCTGATGAGGTGGCAATGATGCTTGAGATGGCTGATCGTGTGGTTATAGTGCCAGGTTATGGTATGGCTATGGCACAGGCTCAGCATGCAGTGCGAGAGCTGGCTGATTCAATGGAAGCCAAAGGTGTTGAGGTTGAATATGGTATCCACCCAGTTGCTGGGCGCATGCCGGGACATATGAATGTGTTACTTGCAGAGGCAGAAGTCCCCTATGATAAGTTAGTTGAGATGGAGCGGATTAACCCTACCTTTGAAGATACTGATGTGGTGATCGTCATTGGAGCTAATGATGTTACTAACCCAATGGCACGAGAATCTGAAGGCAGCCCAATTTATGGTATGCCTATTCTAAATGTAGACAAGGCTAAAAATGTGGTGGTGATAAAAAGATCACTAAGCCCTGGATTCGCAGGATTGCCTAACCCTCTATTTGCAATGGACCACACGGTAATGGTCTACGGAGATGGTAAAAAAGCGGTTGTAGAGATGACTACAGCACTCAATCAAGCTTAAATTCAATCGGTCAGAGATCGATGCCCTGCCACTATGTGGTGGGGCATTTTTTTGGCTGGGTGTTTAGTGACCGTCAAACTTAGCTCGCTCATTTTTAAACTAACGTTGAAATTGTATAAATTCACCCCAACTATTTAAATATAGTGATGGTGAAATTAAAAAAGGAATTGTTATGCGAGTCGAGAAACTAACCAATCAATTGCAGCAGGCATTTGCCGAAGCGCAATCTATTGCCGTTGGCAATGATCACTCCGCCATAGAACTATTTCATCTGTTGCTAGTACTCCTCAATCAACAAGGCGGCAGCGTTCGGCCAATTTTAAATCGAGCCGGATTTGATGTTAACGGGCTACAAGAATCATTGAATCAACAGTTAGATAAGTTAGCACAGATTAAAGCCCCCACAGGTGAGGTCAACATTGCACAAGAGCTCGGTCGCTTAATGAATTTAGCTGATCGTGTGGCTCAGAAAAATAATGATCAGTACATTTCCAGCGAAACTCTATTGCAAGTGCTCTTAGAAGATTCCGGCCAGACCGGTAAAATTCTTAGTAAATTTGGTGACCCTAAAAAAGCGCTCGCTGCAATTGCATCTGTGCGGGGAGGTGATTCTGTCAACGATCCAGATGCTGAGGAAAATCGAGAGGCACTTAGCAAATATACTATAGATCTGACGGAAAGGGCTGAAATGGGAAAGCTTGATCCTGTGATTGGGCGTGATGAGGAAATTCGCAGAACGATTCAGGTCCTACAACGACGTACAAAAAATAACCCCGTGCTGATTGGCGAGCCCGGGGTTGGTAAGACCGCGATTGTTGAAGGTCTTGCTCAGCGCATCATCAATGGTGAAGTTCCGGAGGGATTAAAAAACAAGCGCGTATTGACCCTTGACCTTGGTGCACTGCTAGCCGGAGCAAAATTTCGAGGTGACTTTGAAGAGCGAATGAAAGCGGTACTTAAGGATCTTGCTAAACAAGAAGGCCAGATTATTCTATTTATTGATGAAATACATACGATGGTTGGTGCGGGCAAAGCTGAAGGAGCAATGGATGCGGGTAATATGCTCAAGCCTGCATTGGCTAGAGGGGAGCTGCACTGTGTTGGTGCGACGACTTTGGATGAGTATCGCAAATTCATTGAAAAAGATGCGGCTCTGGAACGTCGGTTTCAAAAGGTTCTTGTTGAAGAACCTACCATAGAAGATACCATCGCTATTTTACGTGGCTTAAAAGAGCGTTATGAAGTTCATCATGGTGTTGAGATTACTGACAGTGCGATCGTATCAGCTGCGCGTCTCTCCCAACGATATATTACAGACCGCCAACTGCCGGACAAAGCAATTGATCTTGTTGATGAGGCGGGAAGTCGCATACGAATGGAGATTGATTCTAAACCAGAACAGATGGATCGATTGGAGCGTCGCTTGATTCAGTTGAAAATTGAACAAGAGGCGATGAAAAAAGATAACGATACTGCTGCGAAAAAGCGTAAAAAGAAAATACAACAAGATATAGCTTCTTTAGAGAGAGATTATGCTGATCTGGAACAAATTTGGACGGCTGAAAAGGCCTCGATGCAAGGGGCGACTCATATTAAAAGTGAGCTTGAGCAGGCCAAAGTGGATCTAGAGGTTGCCCACCGCTCTGGCAATCTAGAAAAAATGGCAGAAATTCAGTACAGCGTCATTCCTCAGTTAGAAAAGCAACTGGCCAGTGCCGTCTCTCATGACGAAGTTGAGAAAAAGCTATTGCGCAATAAAGTAACTGAGGATGAAATTGCTGAAGTGGTTGCCAAGTGGACTGGTATTCCTGTGAATAAGATGCTTGAGGGTGAGCGGGACAAGCTAATACGCATGGAAGACGCGTTACATCAGCGAGTAATGGGTCAATCGGAAGCGGTTAGAGCTGTCTCTAATGCAGTACGTCGTTCTCGAGCAGGATTGGCCGACCCTAATCGCCCCAATGGTTCGTTCCTTTTTCTTGGTCCTACTGGGGTTGGGAAAACAGAGCTTTGTAAGTCATTGGCAGAATTCTTGTTCGACAGTGAAGGAGCCATGATTCGTGTTGATATGTCAGAGTTCATGGAAAAGCATTCAGTCGCAAGGTTAATTGGTGCACCTCCTGGGTATGTTGGCTACGAAGAGGGTGGGTATCTTACAGAAGCTGTGCGCCGGCGACCCTACTCGGTGTTGTTATTAGATGAGATTGAGAAGGCGCACAGTGATGTTTTTAATATTTTGCTACAAGTGCTCGATGATGGTCGTTTAACCGATGGTCAAGGACGAACCGTAGATTTCAAAAACACCGTTATTATTATGACTTCTAATTTGGGATCTGATGTTATCCAGATGCTTTCTGGAGGGGAGAATTATGAAGTCATGAAATCGGCGGTGATGGATGTGGTTGCGATGAACTTTAGACCGGAGTTTATAAACCGAGTGGATGAAAGTGTAGTTTTCCATCCTCTTGCCAAAACGGAGTTAAGGGGTATCGCAAATAAGCAGTTAGCCTTGCTACAGGCAAGGTTGTCAGATCATGATTTGAGCTTATCTATTGATGATGCGCTCTTAGATAGTGTGATGGATATAGGGTTTGACCCAGTATATGGTGCTCGACCGTTGAAGCGCGCACTGCAGAGTTTGATCGAGAACCCTCTTGCAGAGGCAATTTTGGCAGGAAATTTCCCTGTGGGAAGCGCCATAAAGGGTAGTCTAGTCGATGGTAGACCTGAATTTGTTACGTCTTAGAGATAACCAACGAGAGGGTCGCCTCCAGAATAACTGGTGAGGCTTGCGAGGGAATCAATAAATAAATAAAACAGTTCTGCTTGAGACGATACGTCGAGTTTCGCATAGCTATTTTTTCGATGTAGTTTGACTGTCTCTGGCGAGATGCCTAAACGTTCAGCGATTGATTTTGTTGAATGTCCGTGAAGAAAAAGTTGAACTACCTGAGTTTCTCGGTCAGTAAGATATGCCGTTCCAAAATATTTGAGTGCGCTGTCCAATTGACCTGGTAGTTCATTGGTTTTATCCGAGATGTTTTTATCTTTACTGTCCCACTGAAGATTACAAATGCTCTCAATAATGGGCTCAATATCTTTAAGTATTCCCAGTTGAGTACGGTTGAAGCGCTGGGTTAATCCTAGCCGGCCCAAAGATATGTTAATAAACTGATTGTTACTCAGATGAATTATGTAGCCGATTTCATCTTTTATCTCGGTAAATTTAAAATAACTGCGGTAATACTCAGTCTTTTTAAACCCCTCTGGTGCGAGATCACTCAGACGATGAAGTCCACGGCAGCGTAGGTCGATTGCGGCCCGATAAAATGGATCGAGTAAAAATGCGCCATTTACAAAACCATCGATTTGGCTTTCTCTCTCCAACGGGGGTATATCATTGTAGTGGACCACAGGCTTCTCACCACCGTGATAATGCACGATGACTGCATTATCAAAAGGGACTAAACCTTTAAGCATACTGACTAGTAGAGATGGTAGGCGTTCGCTGCCGATCTCGGAAATGATTGGCGCAAAGCGCGAACTAAAGGCTGAAAGATGGTTGATCATGGCTCAAAGATTACAGTTCAAAAGTTCCAATCTGGATGATACTGAACATCTAGCCTTAATGTCACAATATTTTCGGCAAAGGTGTTTAGATTTTTTATAGTAGCCTTTCTAGCAGAATTAGTTTTATGTGCTAGACTCAAGATAGGGTCTAAAAAAATAATTATATTTTGGTGTCTAAAGGCACCCTTCATTTTGAGTCAATTACTCGCTTGAAGATACTGCGAACGCGGTTAGTTCGCCTTTTTGGCATAGTGCCATGATAAGGCACATGTCCTTGTAACAGGGGTCAAATCAATATGGCTTTTGCAGTTATTTTGGTCGCTATTGTTATTGTTTCGGTTTTATTTCACTTCCTCAGCCCATGGCAGGCTACTCCTCTGGCATCCAATTGGGGGTCAATTGATACAACGATTACTATCACTCTGGTTATTACAGGTATTTTCTTTGTTGCCATTGTACTTTTCATGGCCTACTGCGTTTACAAATATCAGGTAGTTCCAGGGCGCAGGTCGGAGTACAAGCCTGAAAACAAAAAGCTCGAATGGTGGCTAATTTCAATTACTACTCTAGCAATCTGTGGGCTGTTAGCCCCTGGCCTTGTGGTTTACAACGATTTTGTACATGTTCCACCTAATGCAGTGGAGTTTGAGGCAGTTGGAGAGCAGTGGCGCTGGAGTTACAGGTTACCTGGCGAGGATAAAAAGTTTGGCCGCACTAGTGTCAGACTTATGGATGACCGTAATAGTTTCGGACTTGACCCTGATGATGCGGCCGGTCAGGACGATATTCTGGTAGCTGGGAATCAGGTGCACCTTTTGGTTAATCAACCTACAAAGGTTTTGTTGAGATCTAAGGATGTACTCCATGACTTTTATGTCCCTGAATTTCGCGCGAAGATGGATTTAGTCCCAGGTCAAGTTACATACTTTTGGTTTACGCCGACGGTCCCAGGAACCTTTGACATCCTGTGTGCTGAATACTGTGGTATCGGCCACTACAACATGCGTGGGCAAGTTGTTGTTGATAAAGCCCAGGACTATGAGGAGTGGTTGTCCCAGCAAATAACGTTCGCTGATGTGCTCACAGGCGGTACAGTAGAGGGGCTTGTTGAGCAAGGACAGCGTTTGGCGTCCAGCCGAGGATGTCTTGCATGCCATAGTGTTGATGGTGGACCGAGTCTAGGTCCAGGATGGTTGAATTTATCTGGGTCACAAGAGACTCTTATTGATGGTAGTAAGGTCCTGGTTGATTCTGATTATTTGATTGAGTCCATTGTTGACCCAGCTGCGAAAATAGCTGCAGGTTATCCGCCAGTGATGGTCGCCTATGAATTTAGCGACGAGCAACTTGATAGTTTAGTAGCCTATATTGACTCTCTTTCATCAGATGATTTGAGTCAGCCTTCTACACAGCCGACAGAGGATTGATTCATGGCTTACGCAGATGATGTAGAACACGAGGAACTCCATGAGCCGACTAGCTTTATTGCTAAATATGTTTGGAGCCAAGACCATAAAGTCATCGCGATACAATACTCAGTTATCGCGATTTTTGTAGGTTTAGTTGCCCTTGTATTGTCGGCAATGATGCGTATGCAAATTGGTTTTCCTGAGAGCATCGATATGGACTCCACGCAGTATTACCAAGCTATGACGATGCACGGAATGATCATGGTGATCTACCTACTTACAGCATTATTTTTGGGAGGTTTTGGTAACTACCTGATCCCACTGATGGTGGGCGCTAGAGATATGGTATTTCCATTTGTAAATATGCTTAGTGTTTGGTTTTACTTGCTTTCTGTTTTAGTGCTTCTGGCTAGCTTTTTTGTTCCCGGAGGCCCCACTGGAGCTGGGTGGACACTATATCCGCCTCAAGCCATAACTCAAGGCACCCCAGGAGCAGAATGGGGAATTATTTTGATGCTAGTCTCCCTCATTATTTTTATTGTCGCTGCCACTATGGGTGGCCTTAATTATGTAACTACCGTTCTTCAGGCGCGTACTCATGGTATGACCATGTTCCGAATGCCTCTCACCGTATGGGGAATATTTGTCGCGACAATTCTCGCACTGTTAGCCTTCCCCGCACTGTTCGTCAGCGGCATTATGATGTTGCTAGATACAACTATTGGGACGAGCTTTTTCATGCCTGATATGTTTAGTCCGACTCAAGGTACTGCACTTGATTATACCGGTGGTAGCCCTATTTTGTTTCAGCACCTATTCTGGTTTTTTGGGCACCCTGAGGTATATATCGTAGCCTTGCCGGCCTTTGGTTTAGTTTCTGATTTAATCAGTGTTCATGCGCGACGAAGTATCTTTGGCTATCGAATGATGGTTTGGGCGATTGTTGTTATTGGGGTACTCAGTTTTGTTGTTTGGGCGCATCACATGTATGTCAGTGGTATGAATCCTTACTTTGGCTTTTTCTTTGCTGTTACTACGTTAGTTATCGCGGTGCCTACTGCCCTCAAAGTTTATAATTGGCTGTTAACCCTGTGGCGTGGAAATATTCACTTAACCGTACCTATGCTATTTTCATTAGCCTTTATCGTGACTTTCTTAGTAGGTGGTTTAACCGGCTTATTCCTTGGTAACGTCGTTGTGGACATACCACTTTCTGATACTTATTTCGTTGTAGCCCATTTCCACATGGTGATGGGTGTTGCACCCGTATTAGTAGTGTTTGGTTCTATCTACCACTGGTACCCAAAAATTACTGGTCGAATGCTTCATGATGGTATCGGTAAGCTACACTTTTGGATAACCTTCCTTGGGACCTATCTGATTTATTTTCCTATGCACTATCTGGGCTTTCTTGGCATGCCAAGGCGTTATTATGCATGGGAGGGATACCAAGTCATTAACCCTGAATCAGCGCAGAGCCTTAATTCCTTTATTACCATAGTGGCAATTATTGTAGGTATTAGTCAGCTACTATTTTTGTTTAATATGGTTTACAGCTACTTTAAGGGGAAACCTTCAGGCGGTAACCCTTGGAAGGCTACGTCCCTTGAGTGGTTGACGCCAGAAACGCCTCCAAAGCATGGCAACTGGGGTCCATCTCTCCCTGTAGTACATCGCTGGGCCTATGATTATGGGGTTCCTGGTGCGGAACTTGACTACACGCCGCAAACGACCAGCGGAGAGGAAGTTCCAATCCATGAGAGTGATCATGATGAATAATAAGACAAAACAATAGAACGGAGATAACGATGCTTGCTCAAACAACTTCGATTCCACTTGCTGGTGACCAAGGCGATGTTACCCGACGAGGAGCCAGTGCAAAGACAGGCCTATACTTTTTGATGGCCGCTATCAGTTCTATGTTCTTTCTGTTTTTACTGTCATATATATTACGCTCACAAGTTTCGGATTGGGAGGCCTTATCAGAGCCATGGCAACCGCTAGCAAAGACATGGCAGTTGTGGATCAACACGGCATTATTATTGGTGGCCAGTATTTCTATTGAGCTTGCGAAACGAAATATAGATCGACCTGGGCAAAGTAACGCTCGAGAATTTATGTGGCTTGCAGGACTCTCATCCTTGGGCTTTTTAATAGGCCAATTGGTATTTTGGCGATACTTGATGGACAGAGGATTTTTGGCGACAACTAATCCCGCCAATGCCTTCTTCTTTTTACTGACTGGATTACATGCATTACATTTAGTGGGGGGAATGGTTGCCTGGTTGGCCGCTTCTCGCCGTGTATTAGCAATCCGTAAAGAAGTCGAGTCAAAGTCTGTTCCAGTAGCCAAGCTTTCAATTGAGCTATGTGCAAGCTATTGGCACTTTTTATTAGTAGTTTGGATATTGCTATTTGCACTTTTGTCTAGCTCTCCTGGCACCTACGCTGCGATTGCTAGATTTTGTGGATTTGGGGAGTGATGACTATGGAAAATTCTGTACCAACTAAAACGGCAAGTGTTGATGTTTTAATTGAGGACTGGGCATCAGATAAAGACGCATTCAAAAATGTATCTTGGGGAAAAGCCATGATGTGGATTTTCCTGCTCAGTGATACTTTTATCTTCAGTTGCTTTTTAGTCGGTTACATGTCTGTGAGAATGACCACAGCAGAACCGTGGCCTAATTCTAGTGAGGTGTTTGCACTCACCATTATGGGAGAGCATATTCCTCTTATCCTGATTGCTATTATGACCTTTGTGCTAATTACCAGTAGCGGCACCATGGCAATGGCAGTTAATTGCGGGTATCGCAATCAACGAAAACAGGCGGCAATATTAATGTTAGTTACCGCTGGATTTGGGTTGTGTTTTGTTGGTATGCAAGCTTTTGAGTGGAGTAAGCTTATCGAAGAGGGGGTGCGACCTTGGGGTAATCCTATGGGTGCTGCCCAGTTTGGAGCTATATTCTTTATGGTTACAGGGTTCCATGGTTTCCATGTATCTATAGGGGTAATCTACTTAATTATCGTAGCGCTTAAAGTTCTGCGTGGTGACTACGAGGAGCGAGGCTATGAAATAGTTGAGATTACAGGCCTCTACTGGCATTTTGTTGATTTAGTTTGGGTCTTTATATTTGCTTTCTTTTATCTTTGGTAGGAGTTTGAAACATGGAAAATAGTAGCGATGTTCAGGGTCAGCAGCAACACCCTATAAGTCTTTATTTTAAAGTATGGGGGCTGCTATTTGTTCTAAGTGGTTTTTCCTACGCGGTGGATTACTTGCAAGTCCAAGGTGAGCTTCGCTGGACCTTAATTATTATATTTATGTTTCTTAAGGCCGGCCTAATAGTAGCTGTCTTTATGCATATGGTATGGGAGCGTATGGCTTTTGTGCTCGCTATATTGATGCCTCCACTATGTATACTCGTGCTTATAGCCTTGATGTCTATAGAGGCTGATTATACGTACTTTAATCGACTGTTTTTTTTCAACGACTAAATACTATTAAGGCATAACTTTTATAAAGTGTTTGAATCGTTCTTGCCATCTGATAAACCAATGGGG
>ERZ807291.8458-NODE-8458-length-11482-cov-9.604271_pt1 | contig 11482 bp, 8 predicted proteins | sample MGYA00521257_ERZ807291 | MGnify/ENA primary metagenome ERZ807291 (study PRJEB31413, sample SAMN03169783) | marine metagenome | biome: Marine; feature: Water; material: Subsurface seawater | place: North Sea | collected 2011-04-28 | depth 1 m m ...
AATTAACAGCGCCAAAATCTAGTTCAAACTGGACTGACCGCAAATGGGCAATGTTTGATGATGTTGAACAAAATGCGGTTAATCGTGATCGCTGGATTCAAAAAAACAGCTATTACCATCAGCACGACACCAATTTTTTGAATTTTTTGATTGCAAAAAACGCCACTGTCCTTGATGTGGGCTGTGGCAATGGGTGGTTGCTTTCAAAACTGGATGCAGCCAAAAAAACCGGTGTAGATTTTTCTCCGGCGATGATTGACTGCGCTCAGAAAATCTGTCCTGACGCAAATTTCATTCTGGCGGATATTGAATCGCGTTCAATGCTTAAGGCCATCAAGGCGCAGGGCCCATTTGATTACATAATATTGTCTGACACGCTGGCATATCTTGATGATATCGAAGTGACGTTGGCAAACATTAAAAGCCTATGTAGCCCGAGCACAAGAATTATCATGTCAACCTATAACCAGTTATGGGTACCGCTCTTGAAGTTAGGTGAGGTGATCGGTCTAAAACAGCTTATGCAGTTTGATTTGAACTGGATTAGCCATGATGATTTGAGAAGTTTTTGTACGTTAACGGAATTGGAAATATTGACCAAAGAGCAGCATCAGCTGGTTCCTTTCCGCCTTTTCGGATTGGGTCATTTGCTCAATAAGTGGCTGGCACCATTGCCTTTAATCCGCAGCCTGTGCCTTCGAAAATATGTTGTCGCACGGCCGGTGCCCCCGCGCAGGGCCACCAAGCCAACCGTGTCCGTGATCGTGCCTGTTCGCAATGAGGCCGGTAATATTGAGGCTGCTTTAACGCGGTTGAGCAAGTTTCCCGCCGCCATGGAATTGATCTATGTCGAAGGCAATAGTTCGGACAATTCATGGGAAGAAATCCAGCGCATGCAGCGGGATTACCCGGATGTTGATATCACCGCGCTAAAACAGCCAGGCAAAGGCAAGGGCGATGCGGTTCATCATGCCTTCCAGCAGGCAAAAGGCGATATTCTGATGATCCTCGACGGGGATTTGACTGTGCCCCCCGAAGATATGATCAAATTTTATAATGTGCTGGCATCGGGGGTTGGCGAGTTTGTCAATGGAACGCGCCTTGTCTATGGCATGGAAAAGAACGCAATGCGCTTTTTAAACTATCATGCAAACCGGACATTTGCGTTGATTTTCTCTTACCTGTTGAATCAACAATTCACCGATACTCTTTGTGGAACGAAGGTAATGTTTAGAAGCGATTATGAAAAGATTCTCGCAAACAAATCCTTCTTTGGCGATTTTGATCCCTTTGGTGATTTCGATTTTATTTTTGGGGCTGTCAAGCTGCATCTAAAGGTTGTTGAAGTGCCGGTTCGTTACCGCGCCCGAACATATGGGTCCACGCAGATTTCACGGTTCAGGCATGGTTTCATGCTTTTGAAGATGGTTATTTTCGCATTCAAAAAACTAAAAGCGATCTAGATTGATAGTCACGAACGATCATTTGAAACGTTGGTCGATAGCCGCGCTACAGCTGCTGGTTTCTGCGGGTCTTCTTGGCGGGCTATTATATTACGCCGATCTCACTGACACGCTGGCAATCGCTGCCGAAGTTGATCCCTTTGTTATATTTTTATGCTCTATGTTGTTGGCCTTGCTTGTGGTGCCGGCGTCGATTAGGTGGCGTTGGTTCATCGCTAGGTTTCTGGACAAAGACAAATCACCGCCCACCCTTGGAATGGCTGTTCGTGTAAATACGATAAATGTGGCTTTGAACCAGCTATTGCCATCAACGATTGGCGGCGATTTATATCGCGTCTTTGTCGCACGATCATTAGGCCTGTCACTGGTGAGCAGTATGTTGGCGACCCTTGGTGACCGCTTAACCGCTTTGATCATTCTGGTACTCGTTTCTGGGCCGGCCCTGGTGATTATTCTGCTATCAGCAGAGGGTCTGTTCTGGCTGTCCCGGATGGATGTATTGCTTGGTTTATCGGCGCTATTATGTGGTGGATTGGCCGGTTTATTTTTGTTGCGCAAACATTCCTATGTCACAAAAGCGATGACGTTCCTTGATATTTCCACGCTTGGATGGAAAACATCCGGGGTGATTAATCAGGTGCTTGTGACCAGCTTTATAATCCAGCTGACAACGCTGTCGGTTATGACGGCGATTACGCGAACCATTGGGATTGAAATCAGTTTAACTGTGATTTTTGGTGTTATGGCAGTGTCGCTGCTGGTTTCCCGATTGCCAATTTCGGTTGCTGGCTGGGGCGTCCGTGAAGGCGTGTCCGTCAGCCTTTTTGCAATTTTTGGGGTGTCGGCTGATCTGGCTTTGGCAACGTCGATAGTTTACGGGTTGACCGAATTATTTGCCGCTATTCTGGCGCTGTCAGGCACTGCAATTGCCGCTTTGGCCTCAAATTTTTTGCAAAACAACCATCATCCTAATGCCGATTAACTGCATGAGTGATGGCGGTAAAACGCGCTCTATGGCCAGTAATGATCGTATCAACCACAATGGCGCTGACCATTTTTGAAAGCCGCCTGTCAACAGATAGGAGAGGGATCCAAAAAAGACCTTTGTGGTTATCTTTAAGCCATAATTTGATAGTTCGGCTTCTTCATCAATCAGGCATTGCCGGGAAATCATTGCATTCCCATCCATGGCAGATTTTCCGTCAGTAAATGCTGGGCCAAATGGCTGTTGTAGTTTCTGGCAATCTTCATGATGCAGGAAGCGGTAGAATAAATATCCGCAAGGCCCTGCCCATGGCTCGATTAACACGATTTTTCCGCCCGGTTTCAGGCTTTTGACTGCCGAATTGAAAAACTGCCCCGGATGATTGAAATGGTGCAAAACATCGACGCCAATATAGCTGTCGATGCTGGCATCTTTAAAAGGAAGCTGGCTTGCATCGGCGCAACAATTAACGGTGGGGCCAATATCAATATCGGTAAAAATTATTTGAGGGATATGTTCATGAAGAAATCCGGGGCCGCTGCCAACTTCCACAATTATTTGCCCGCCGCCAATAACGCTTTTGATACGGCTGAATATTTCCTGTTCATAATAATATCGCAGTTGTGTCTTGCTTTGCCAACGTTGTATATGTAGTTCCATCCAGTCAATTTGACTCATGCACAATTCTTTTCTGTGGTTTTATAGCGCCAAATATAACAGGCTTGATTGATCGTGATTTAACGAATTTTTTATCTCAAAGGCAAATGAAATGAAGCAAAAAGTTGCATTAATAACAGGCATCACCGGACAGGATGGCGCCTATCTGGCTGAGCTTTTGCTTGAAAAGGGATATATTGTTCACGGCATCAAGCGCCGGTCTTCATCCTTTAATACGCAGCGAATTGATCATCTCTATCGCGACCCGCATGAGGATAATGTTAATCTTCAGCTGCATTATGGCGACATGACTGATGCAACAAACCTAATTCGTTTGATTCAGAAAACCCAGCCAGATGAGGTTTATAACCTAGCTGCGCAAAGCCATGTGCAGGTCAGTTTTGAAACCCCAGAATATACGGCTAATGCTGATGCGCTTGGAACTTTGCGTATGCTCGAGGGTATTAAGCTGCTTGGTCTGGATCAGAAAACCAGATTTTACCAAGCATCGACATCTGAACTATATGGCAAGGTTGTTGAAAAACCCCAGTCGGAGACGACACCCTTTGTGCCTTGTTCTCCCTATGCGGCGGCAAAGCTTTATGCATATTGGATCACTGTCAATTACCGCGAAGCCTATAATATGTATGCCAGCAACGGCATTTTGTTTAACCATGAGAGCCCAGTTCGGGGCGAGACCTTTGTTACACGCAAAATAACGCGGGCGGTTGCGTCAATTCATCTGGGCCTTCAACATGAATTGCATATCGGCAATCTGGATGCAGAAAGAGACTGGGGCCATGCGCGTGATTATGTAAGAGGCATGTGGCAGATATTGCAACAGGACACGCCTGAAGATTATGTTCTTGCAACGGGCACGTCTAAAACAGTGCGCCAATTCGTCGAGCTGGCTTTTGCCGAGGTTGGTATCACACTGGAATGGTCAGGCACTGGTGTGGAGGAAATCGGGATTTGCAAAGCGTCGGGAAAGGTGATGGTCAGGGTTGACCCACGCTATTTCAGACCAACCGAGGTGGATAGCTTGCTAGGGGATGCTTCGAAGGCATTCAGGGATTTTGGCTGGAAAGCCGAAGTCACTCTCGATGAGCTGGTTACCGAGATGGTTAAATATGACATTGCAAATTTAAAGACCAGAACATCAGATATTTGATGCAAGGGCTGCGGTAATGACACAAAGCATTGATTTTGAACTGACCGGAAAAAAGATATTTGTTTGTGGTCATAAGGGTATGGTCGGCAGCGCTATTATGCGGCGGCTGGCAAACGAGAATTGTACAATCGTGACGGCTGACCGCAGTGAGCTGGATTTACGGGATGACCGCGCTGTAAAGGATTGGCTTGGTTCTGCAAAGCCTGACGCTGTTATTCTGGCAGCAGCAAAAGTTGGGGGCATTCTCGCAAATGATACAATGCCTGTACCGTTTTTGCTCGATAATCTGCGCATCCAGAACGCGGTTATAAATGGCGCGTTCGAACAAGGGGTCAGCAAGCTTTTGTTTCTGGGCTCTAGTTGTATTTATCCGGTACAGGCTGTGCAACCAATGGCTGAGGATAGCTTGCTTACAGGGCCGTTAGAGGCAACAAACCAATGGTATGCCATTGCCAAAATTACCGGGATAAAATTATGTCAGGCTTTCCGCAAACAATTTGGTGCGAATTTCATCGCGGCAATGCCAACAAATCTTTATGGTCCGCATGATAATTATCACCCGACCGAAAGCCATGTTGTTGCGGCATTGATTAGACGGTTTCATCAGGCAAAGCTGGAAAATCATGATGATCTGGTGATTTGGGGCTCGGGCAAGCCGCTTCGAGAGTTTCTTTATGTTGATGATTTAGCGGATGGGCTGGTGCATCTGCTGAAACATTATAACGATGAACAGCCGATTAACATTGGCACGGGCCAAGAAGTATCCATTCAACAGCTTGCCGAAATGCTAAAGGATGTTTCTGGTTGGCAGGGTAATCTGGTGTTTGATGTTACGAAGCCTGATGGCGCGCCGCGCAAAGTGATGCAGAATGACCGCATTCACGCCCTTGGGTGGCAGCATAAAACTGAACTGCGAAACGGGCTTGAAAAAGCCTTTGCCTGGTTTGATGAAAATCAGCGTGCCGCCAGATTATAGAACCATTTTTTTACCAGTTCAAAACCGGCACAAAGACCGCATCCCAACCAGATTATTAAAATAGGCTCGATGGGCAGGCGGTATTTGGGCGATGCTACTGGCCCGTTTATAAGCACAAAATAGGCCATTGTTAAAAAGCCCAAAATGGCCAGCATTGGGGTTATGCGTAGCTGTATGAAAAACCCGGCAAACTGAATTATTGAGACGATTATTGCCCCGCCAATGCTTATCAGTAAAATTGCAGCATATGCCTTTGACGATCCGGCTATGAATTGTTGCAGGCGTGTCAGTAGCCCGCCTGATGTGTCTGCAGAAAAGCTTAAATGCGGCAGGGAACGCACCCTTTTATCAATCATTATTGCTGGCGCGGCTAAATTTACAATTGCGCCCTGTGCCCAGCTTTTCAAAATAATCGTTGGTGGTGAGGCCAAAATTTCATTCGTTGCCGTCGTGACATGCTGCGCTGATATGCTGAAGGGGTTAATTTGTGCGGCGGGGGGAAGGGCGGCGATTGCCCGATCAGTTTTGGCCGTCATTTTAGCGATGGCATCCGCTCGGCTAGTGCGGTCACGCAGCATGACTATTTCGGCAGCCACCCAATTTTGTAAATGGGCGCCATTTTGGCTGGTCAGGGCGTAGCTGCCATGAGTCTGGATATTGTTAAGCAGTAATGGCGACAGGAATGACAATGAGACAAGGCTGATGATGATGCTTTGGAGAAGTGCGTCTCGCAATCTTGCTTTTGCGCAGATCAACATAATTGGAACCAGAACCGGTGTAAGAAGAATGAAGAATTGAGTGACTGGTCGGGTCATGGTTGCGAGTCCCAGCATGATGCCAACCATGAGCGCATATGACATCTTTTGTTTTTCTAGCAGCCACACAAAAGACAATAAGAACGTGGTGAAAAAGAAGATGAATAATGTATCCGTAAGAAGCATTGCGCTATGCATGATCAGATTAGGCCAGACCGCTGCCAAAAAACCGAACAACCACGAGTTTGTTGGGAAAACGCGACGTCCAAGTGCCATTATCATAAGGCATGTGATCGAGTCGAATAGACACTGGATCAACAGGACAGGCAGAAAATATGCGCCAAACAGGCTAATCATGGCTGCCAGAAACAGCGTGTATCCGGGAACACGCTCAGTCTGGTCAAAGACGATCATTCTTGCCGTGTCTAAAAACCCCTGACCGCTATTGGCGATAGACCAGTACATCTGTGCGTCTTCAAGCAGCATGGCATCCATACTGAAATCACTGACAGCAAGATTGAGCAATCTTAGCCCCAATGCTAAGGCAAAGATCAGAGTAAATACTGCCCGATTGCTGATTATGTTGTGCATGATTTCGTGTCAAAGTCCCGTAATGCCGTTCCACGGAATGTTTGGCTGGTTAAGGGCGCCAGAGCTCGATGTGTTTTGGCGCCGCATCCCGGTCAAGTTTTGCTTTGATATCCATAACAAGCGCGGGACGGTTTGCACTGGTGAGGGCATGCATCAAAGGCCAGGGGTCGGTGATAAAATCAGCATGCGGCACGGCCAATACGATAACATCAAATACAGCATCATCCGCTTTGGCATTAAAGCGAAAGCTTGGCGTATGATTGCCGAGGTCAGCCACCGGATCTACAACCTCCAAAGCGGGGGAAATGGATTCGAATTTCTGCGCTAACTCAAAGGCTTTTGAATTGCGTATATCGGGTACATCTTCTTTAAATGTTACGCCCATCAATAAAATCCGGGGGTTAATGATGCCTTTTTTATCAAGCCATTGCTGGCACTGATCAATGATAAAGGCCGGATAATCATCATTGGTTTCACGGCCCGACAGAATAATCCGCGGGTCTGCACCAACCCTTTTGGCCTTGCTGGTCAAATAATAGGGGTCAACGCCAATACAATGCCCGCCAACAAGTCCCGGTTCAAAAACATTGAAATTCCACTTTGTACCAGCCGCTTTCAAAACATCATGCGTATCGATATCCATTATCTTGAAGATTTTGGATAGCTCATTCACAAAGCCAATATTCAGATCTCTTTGCGTGTTTTCAATAACCTTGGCAGCCTCGGCAACCTTAATCGAAGGCGCCCGATAGACGCCTGCGGTCACAACGCTTGCATAAGTGTCGGCAATGATTTCAAGCGATTTTGGGCATTGCGCCGAGACGATTTTCAAAATGGTCTCAAACCTGTGGTTAAGGTCACCGGGGTTAATTCGTTCAGGCGAATAGCCAACGAAAAAATCTGTTCCGGCGGTTAAGGTCGATGCTGCTTCGAGGATGGGAATGCAATCTTCTTCGGTACAGCCCGGATATACGGTAGATTCATAGACAACAATATCGCCAACGCTTAGCTGTTTGCCTACCGTTTGCGAGGCAGAAATAAGGAATGAGATATCCGGTTCACAATTATCCGTTACTGGCGTTGGCACGGTTATAATATGAAAATCGGCATCCTGAATTGCGCTGGGGTTAGATGTGTAGGTTATGTTAGCGTTGGTAAGGCGGTCATTCTCCACCTCAAAAGTAACATCGACAGCTTTATTCAGGTCATTGATACGACCTTCATTAACGTCAAACCCAACCACTGAAAATCCTGCTTCGGCAAACGCAATAGCCACCGGCAGCCCCACATAACCCAATCCGGTCACTGAAATTTTTCTCTTGTTTTGATTCATAACGGTACTGTACTTATCTCAGGATTGAAATCTAACACAGCATGCGCTGTCTTAACGGTGAAACAATCTATCTGCTTATTGGTTCGGTAAAAAATTGTTGTTTGAAAACATAATCATTTTATCAAAAGATGACAGGTCTTTTTTAACCCATCGTTTGCCAATGGCGCGTGCGGCGCAAACTGTCAGTAAATCAGTGACGGTCATTTGCCAAAACACCGGAAAAATCAGGGATCTCGAACGCGCCGGTTTTGAGGTGATTGATCTGCCAGCGGGTAAAAAATTCTTTAACATTTTTACGAATATTTCAGTGATTTTACGTCTTGCACATATTTACAAAAAGACCAAGCCGGGCATTGCCTATCATTCATCGGTGCAGATGAGTTTCATTGGCGCGATGGCTAGCCTGTTCATGGGCAATGTTTTGCACATCAATTCCATCACTGGTGTTGGCTATCTTTTTTCCTCGGATAATTTGAAGGCGCGAATAATTCGATGTGTTTTGACCCCTGTCATGCGGTTTTTATGGGCGCGAGATAATGCTGTGATGCTGTTTCAAAATCCAGATGATCGCAATCTTTTTTGTGCCAAAGGATTGGCGAAAACAGATGCGCCGTTAATCCGCGGTTCGGGTGTTGATATCGTGAAATTCAGTCCGGTTTTGAAAGGTAGAACTCCAAAAAAGGACGATAAAAATAAAGCTGATGATGCGAAGAAGATGGCGGGCAAAAAGATTGTCATTGGCTGTGCCAGCAGGCTGTTAAAAGACAAGGGTCTGGAAGAACTTATTTCGGCCATGAAGCTTTTAGAGGGATCGCTCGCCCTTGAATTGCGGATAGCCGGAGAGATTTATCAGCATAACCCGTCCAGCTTTTCGCCAAGTGATATTCAAAACTGGTCTGGGATAAAATCGGTTACTATGCTTGGTAATGTAAAGGATATGGCCGCATTCTGGCGGGGGTGTGATATTGCAATTTTGCCATCACACCGCGAAGGATTGCCCAAGGCCCTTCTTGAAGCTGCCGCCTGTGGCTTGCCGTTGCTGGGGGCAGATGTCGCGGGTATCCGCGAGATCATCCTGCATGGGTCTAATGGGCTGTTATTCGCCAAAGGTGATGATGTCGATATTGCCAGCAAGATTACTGAAATGGCCGGCGATCAGACATTCCGCAAGGCTGCGGGCAAAGCCAGCCGGCGGTTAGTTGAGACTGGCGGATTTTCAGACGCAGATGTGCAAGCCTCTTTTGTTGATTTATTTCGGTCTATGCAAACCCGCGCTGTTTTTGCCAATGATAGATAGACATCAAGGTCCAGCCCAGTTCTGCATGCGGCAGCTGCCCCTGTTCAATACCCTTTTGTAAAGCCAGGCCAAGTTTCGGATTGAGCTTGTTATATGATAGAAATTCAGGCGCAAGGGCGGCTTTTACCTGATCTTGTAGCGGGCCTGACAGCCATTTGTTCAGGGGCATTTCAAAGCCTCTTTTGGGCGCGGTAAAAATCTGTTGGGGCAGGTCATTTTTAAAAGCCTCACGCAGAATTTTCTTGCCCTGACCCCATGCTATCTTCTGCCTTCCCTCGATTGCCAATGACATATCCACGACCCGATGATCAAGAAACGGCGAGCGAATTTCCAACCCGTTATCCATGGATGTGCGGTCTATTTTTACGAGCATGTCCGAAACTAAAACTGTTTTAATGTCGCGTAACAGGGTCGCAGACAGAGGGTCCATTCCGGCGGGAATAGATATTTCATTCAGTATCTTAATCACGTCTTCATGCTTGCTGTTTTCTATGATTTGCTGAATGTCGGGTGCTGATGATGCAACCTCCATCCAGACGGCGTGCCGTTCGGTAACACCTAGCTCTGCGCCATTTACAAAACGACCTAATTGTCTGAATTTATTTGTTAAATTGTTATATCTGGCATTGGGCAAGCGGTTGATGATAGCCTTGATGCAAAGCCGGATTGCGCGTGGTAACCGGCGCCAATTATGAATGGCTAATTCGCCCTGATATTTTTGATAGCCACCAAACAGCTCATCGGCACCATCTCCTGATAGCGCGACCGTAGCTTGGTTTTTGATGGCTCTGGAAACGAACAATGACGGTAATGCCGATGAATCGCCGAAGGGTTCGTCCAATGCCGTAGAAAACAACTGATCAATAACATTCAATTGATCGTTTTTCTTTAGCCGGATTTCATGGTGATTAGTGCCCAGAAATTTAGCAGTTTCACGCGCCATTTGGCTTTCATCAAGAAAGCTGTCGTCAAAGCCTGCAGTAAATGTGTCGATTGACCCATGCTTGCGGGCAATTGAGGCGATGATCGCCGAATCTATTCCGCCGGATAAAAAGCACGCGATCGGAACATCGCTGATCAGCCGGTCGGACACTGCCTGGTCTAGCGCATTGCGCAGCTTTTGTTTCTGCGTGCCGTAGTTGGCGTTTACCGTGTCACTGTCGGGCTGGAAACTATGCCATTGGCGAATGTCCTGACCGCTTGCATTTATTTTGACAAGGTGACCCGCGGGCACTTTTTGAATATCGTTGCCAGCGCTAAACGGTTCGGGGATATATTTCAAAGTAAGCAACCAACCAAGGGCATCATCGCCCAATGTGGCGGTTTCGGTTAGCGCTTCAATGGCATCAAAGCGCGAACCAAAAGCCACATCACCGCGCCAGAATCTGTAATAAAGTGGTTTTTTGCCAAACCGGTCACGCACCAGAAATAGTGATTTTTTGGGTTGATCCCATATGGCAAATGAAAACATCCCCTGCAGGCGGGGCAGCAAGGCCTCGTTCCATTCGGCCCATCCAGCAATGATAACTTCGGTATCCGTATCGGTCTGAAACCGATAGCCTTTTTGCGTAAGGATTTCCCGGATTTCGCGGTAATTGTAAATCATGCCATTGAAGGCGATGATATGCGTGCCATGCTGCATTGGCTGTGTTCCGCGAGCGCTGGTATCGACGATTGATAATCTTCGGTGACCAAGCCATAGATGCTGATCCTGCCACACACCCTCGGCGTCAGGGCCGCGCCGTTCAATGGTTTTCAACGCGATCTGTTTGGATTTTTCCGTAAGATTTGCAACCGCGCCTTTGGCAGCAGCAGACCTGTCCAAAGTTAGATAACCAACAAAGCCACACATTACTTAAATGCCCAAAATCTCAAGTGAAAACCATTTCAAGTGAAAACCATTTCAAGTGAAATCCCTTATGCTAAACCGCCCGATTCCCTAAGCGGGAAGGAAGCATTTTAAATAATTATCATTTTAAGGATGTTTGTGCAGTGAAAATCCATCAAACACAAGTTTGTTCAATTTTTGAACAAACTTGTTGTGCCATTTATCAATAGATAGTAACAAATAATCACAAGGGTGGGGTGTTTTTTGGAAAACAACTTAACATTAAATGAGCGGCATGAGTTGCGTGTTCTTGAGCTGATCGAAGAGCAGGACAAGCTGACACAGCGAGGCGTAGCGGCTGATCTTGAAATTGCTATCGGCATGGCAAATTCATTGATCAAGCGTTTGGTTCGCAAGGGCTATATT
>ERZ807291.8471-NODE-8471-length-11469-cov-7.739005_pt1 | contig 11469 bp, 6 predicted proteins | sample MGYA00521257_ERZ807291 | MGnify/ENA primary metagenome ERZ807291 (study PRJEB31413, sample SAMN03169783) | marine metagenome | biome: Marine; feature: Water; material: Subsurface seawater | place: North Sea | collected 2011-04-28 | depth 1 m m ...
TAACTGCGGCAATAAAACGGCGGGCTTCCTGACAGGAGGCGAGAAAACTTGTTTCCACTGGCGAAAGAGGTTCCATGGCAAGAGTGACTCCAAGTTCGCCAGCCAGGTCGCAAACTTCACGGATGATGGTTACGGCCCGGGCAAAGGCATCTTCATAGACCGTTCCCGGTTCCAGGTTCCTCTGCTGTGGGCTTCCCAAAACCATGATACTTCCCCCCATTTGAGAGGTCAGCTTTGTGAGTTTTTGCAGGTACTCTGAAGCGGCTTTACGCATCTGCTCATCGGGGTGGGTCAAATGTAAGCCTTCGGTCTTTGCCATCAGCCAATGGAGCCCAACGATTTCAATGCCGGCAGATTCGGCGGCACGGACACAGCGTTCCGCGTCTTCTTCGTTGATATCAAGTGGGTTTGGTTTCAGGGTAAAGGGAGCGATCTCTACGCCCTGGTACCCAATTTCTGCAATTTTGAAAAAGCTTTCTTCCAAGGGAAGATCTTGAAGTACTTCATTACAGAGTGCAAATTTCATGGTAAAAGGGATAGGGAATTATTGGTTTTTTTGGGAGAGGTAATCTTCCGGGTAGCCTGGATGGGGTGGCATGATCGAGGTGGGATGAGCCGGTGTCTTAGTGAATTTAGCAAATCTTTCCTCAATTTTAGCATCTTCGTGGTTTTCATGCGAGTGGAAGATAATTTGATAACGAAACCCAAGGGACTGGCCTTTGGGGATGGTTCTCCCCCCATCGCCCTTGATTTTTTTCGGGGCAAAAGGATTGGCGGAAATCAGACCGTAGTCTCGGGCGTGCCACCATCCTTTTTGATTTCCTTTCGATGGATTAGTGGGGTGACTGAGGAAGGCAATACCTGCAGGTTTGCCTTCAATTGTGCCGTAATAATGTACCCAGTCTGCCCGTTTCCCCCAGACCGCCTTGCCTCGGTCACCCTCGCTATTTAAGGCGTTACCAAAAACTTTGTTAACGCCATCCTTTGGGCTTGGGGTAAGGCGGAGGTCGGTGTGAGTACGGATGGCAAATACTCCATCTTTAAAGGGGTCAATTTGCACCGGACCATTGGTGGCATGAAGAAACAATTCCAAGTCAATGGTCCTCGAGGTGGCGTTCCCAAAAAAGGAGAGGGTGCGGGTATCGGCAACCACGGTTTCTCCGTTCTTATTTTTCCAGGCGTTCAATGTTTTGATGATTGCCCTGTCCTTGCCCGAGCGGGTCTCAATTAATCTTCTTTCCTCGATCGACCCTGAGTTTGGCTTGTCGATATGCCAGAAATTTGCTCCGCTTATCCGTTCATGTCCGATAAAAATACCTTGGTGGTGAATATGATCGTGTGCCTCCCCGGGCCTGTCTTTTTTGAGCGGCCAGTCACGGAGCATATTCTGGCCATTCGGTCCGGTCACCTGCCATACGATTGGTTTATTTGAGGAAGTATTATCATAGGTTGCGAATGGTTTGCCTCCCAGGCTTACCTCAAGACCCCTGTCTGTTTTTGAAATAGTGGCAGGAAAATCGCTTGAGGGTCTTCGTAAGCGTTGGGCAGTGTATTGAACAAACGGACTTTTCATCTCCGAACCCCTCCTTGATTTTACGGAAAATGATAATTCGTAGATTCTTCCAGGTGCAAGGTCTTCTACCGATATTGCCCAGGTCGGGTTGTCGGAATCATCCTGTTTCTGTATTCCGATAATTTTGTGGTTCTTCTTATCCAATTCCCTGGAGCCATACTTGTATCCATATTCAAAACGATAACTACGAATTTTTATATTTTGCCCGAGTTTTTCAGGCTTTGATACCGGCTCGGTAAAGCCAACATTGAATCCATCGAGGGTAAGGGAGCAATACTTTACATGAAAAGGGATTGTTTGGTTGTAGGTCAGTCGCTGAATTCCTTCATCGGGGCGTTGCCAGCCCCGGGTGGTTGACCCGTAGTAAATTGATTTGCCGTCGGGGGAAGAGGCAATACGCACACCACCGGCCCGAAGTTTTGTGTTTTCGTAGAAAATGGCGGCTGCACCCTGCCAGGCACTATCCACTTCTTCAGGCATCAAGCGAACAATCCTTCGCCCATTTTCATCGGGTAGTAACATCTGTCCAGCAAAAGGGCCAAACCCAGTGGAGGTGATCACCATCGGTTCTCCCGGAGAGTTCATCATATTACGGGGTAACTCCATGGCGGGCTTGTCGTAGAGTTCGTCCAGTAGTTTGCGTGGGTAAAACAAAGGCATACCAAAAGGATCATAGCGTTTGTCCCATACAAGGCTGGAAGGATGGCCATGGAATCCGCCTTTTATTACTCGATAGATGGGAGATCCGCCTCGCCAGTCTCCCTGGTTGTCTCCGCACCATAGGTTACCGTTTTCATCCCGGGCAATGCCATTGTGCATCCTAAATCCATTGGCATAGGGGGTAAGGGAGCCATCTTTTTGGTAGTGTAGAACATATCCCTTTTGTTTAACTGCGGAAAAATTTCGCCCCCTGCGTCCATCATGTTTGTATTCACCGCGAGAGGTGTAAAAGGTGGGGCCATTATGCGAAGCCGTGCCCAGTGCAAGGAAATAACCGCCATCTCCGTCCGGGCAGATGGCATTGGTTTCATGATAATTTCCACTGAGCCCAAAATCGGAGCATAGGTTGCGGTAGCGATCGGCTACACCATCACTATCCAGATCCTCAATCAGGGTGAGCTCTGCCATCTGGCTGACAACAATTTTACCGGGAGCAATTACTTCCATGCCCATACCGTTGTGTAAGCCTGTGGCAAACACTTTCCATTCGAGCTTGGATAAATCCTGACTGGGTTTGCTTACCATTACATCCCCACGGCGGAGGCAGGCATAAAGGTTGCCATTATCATCAAAGGCAAGATCACCAATCTCTGGAGGCAGTTCCTTCGGGAAGGGGACATGCTCCAATAGATAGCTGTTGGCCCAAACAGAGTTTGAAAGAACGAGAAAGAGTAAAAGGAAGCAGGAAATGGATTTCATAAGGCGGTCTACTTGCAAGTTTTAATAAAGAGAACCAAAGATTCATACTCCAGCGGTTGTAACTGATATGGTGGCATCATGCCTAATAGGTAGCCCTTGACGGTTTTGGCACCCGGGTTTTGAATCGATTCAATCAGGTAGGCGTCGTCCGCTTTTTGTGCTTTTGCGGAAATAAATACACGATGGTTTCCAGCAAGTCCCTGGAAGGTCGGGCCATGATTAAGGCCACCATCAGTTGTATGACAGGCCACGCATCCCATGCTGTTGTAAAGTTCCTCGCCCTTGGCAATAGATGCTTTTTTGAGGGCAACCACCTTTTTGTCTGAAGAGTAGCGGTCTCCCGCGTTGGGTCTTACCACCACCACAAGTTTTCCTGGCTCCGAGCTCATTTCTTTGACCTGGGTTTTGGGTGACTTGAAAGTGATCTTTTCTTTTCCACCAGTTGATACGGTTAACTCGAGGGTTTGTTTGCCTGGTCCACTGCGGGGGGTAAATGTAAGGGTGTGCATGCCGACCGAAAAAGAAAAGACCGGTTGCTTGCTCTCATCGAGTTCATACCCTAGGTATTTTGGGGCTCCCAGTTCAGTAATGGATTTCCCCTCGATATGAATAGGGTGCTTTCCCTGTGACTTGTAGAAAATAAACCCATATAATTCGGGGACATAGCCAAATCCTTTACGCCGACCACCTGCCTGATCTCCCCAATAGTTTTTCATATCAAGAAATCCATCCGTCCAGGCATAGAGCAAGCGGCATTCAGTGGTGTCCCAAACATAGGAAAGCTTTTTCCCTAGGTTTACGGCAATGGCTGCAGGAATGCCGGCTATCGGAGTCTGAATTTTATCATTTTCTTTGCCACTTCCAGCACTGTATTTGGCCACATTTGTGCCCCTGGAGTGATTCCCCAGCACCAGGTTTCGATCTAGTTTTGGGTCTGGGCAGTAAGTACGCAGGATAAGTGGTCGTTCTTCTGTTCCCATCGGTTTTGTGTCAAAGGTAAGGTAACCTTTTTTTGAATAGTCGTTACCCAGAGCGTAGAAGGGGGGAAAGGCTGCCAAAATGAAAAAACAGAGGGAAAACAAAGGCTTTTTATAACAGGTCATGAAATTAAAAGAGTGAAAGGTCAGGTCCCAAAAGAATTTATAGTCTTACTCGTGTAAAGCACTAAAAGTGTAGCGTGTGGAAAAAAAAGAGAGCCAAGTGTAACGAAATTACTAGATATTATAATTTGACGTCATCTTTAGTCCTGTGTCAGCTTGGTAGCATGGTATTTGATTCTCAAAGTGATAAAATTCTCTTTGTGGATGATGAAAGTTCAATTCTTAGTGCTTTCAAACTTACCTTAGGCAGGCAATTCAACCTCTGCTTTGCATCGTCGGGAATGGAAGGCCTGGCTGTTTTAAAAAAAGAAGGCCCTTTTGCGGTGGTTGTGTTTGATTTTATGATGCCTCAGATGAATGGGGCAGAGTTTCTGGCTGAAATTCGGAAATTGGACCAGGATGTGGTGGCCATGTTGTTGACGGGGGCGACAAATTTTGATTCGGCTGCCCAAGCAGTACGAAATGGAAATATTTTTCGTCTTTTATCGAAACCTTGTAACGGGGATGAATTAAAAGAGCATCTGCTTGAAGCCTTGAAACAATTTCGGACCTTACGGGCGGAGAAAGATATGCTGACCCAAACGATGAATGGGGCCATTCGGGCAATGACTTCCATTCTTTCTGCATCCAAACCTTTATATTTTGGTCGAGCACTCCGGGTTAAACGGCTTGCTTTTCAACTTGCTACTGAATTGGGAATCTCTAATTCCTGGCGATTGGAATTGGCGGTCACATTTTATTACCTCGGTTATTTATCCCTGCCTGAGGAAGTGCAGGAAAAAGTATACAATAATCAAGAAGTGTCTCCAGGATTGGCTGATATAATCGCGAGACTTCCCGGACTAACCGAGTCTATGCTCCAAGGTATTCCCCGGCTGGATGAAGTGATTGAGGTGGTAAAGCATGTGGACCAGGATTTTGATTCAAATTCAAAGGAGAATACGGATACCAGAACCTTGGCCTCGGTCATCCGTTTGTCAAAAAACTACGATGAAGTTGCGAGTATGGGTCATGCCAGACCGATGATATTTGAGTGGTTGCTTAAAAACCGCACCCTTTATTTACCCGGTGGGTTGGAGGCTCTTAGTAAAGTAAGACCCTATGCGGATGGTGGCCCACAGGTTCGTTCAGTTGAGCTCAAAGAACTTTCCCAAGGGATGCGCATAAAGGATGATTTACGAATGTCCAATGGCTATCTCATTGCACCGAGGGGAACCGTGGTTACCGACCAATTTTTGGCCGTTCTGGCAAATTACAGACTTTGCTATTCCACTGACCCTTTTCCATCGCACATTGAAGTGACTATGGGGACAAGCTATGACGACCTTAGTGTATTAAAATAAACCGTTGTCCTTTCCTTGGGTTGCCAAAAGAAGTTTTATCTTTTTTAAAGGCAGAATGTTTGCATTTTTTCATCTTTCGTCCCTGTGTCTGCTGTTCTGTCTAAGTTTCCTGTTTCTAAAAGGAAAACAAGATGACTCGTTTGAAACCCTACCGGTTTCAGTGGATGGCGAAGTACCTTCAACTCACAGTGAAATGTGGGACGGGTTTGATCCGCGAAAAGAACCCTTGGATGTGGAAGTTCTTCACCAGTGGGAAGAGGAGGAGATTGTCCTGCAAGTATTACGCTATCGCATTGGTATATTTAAAGGTCAAAAAGCAATGATGGCCGGGGTTTTTGGGTATCCCAAAGGGGCTAAAGCAATTCCAGGCTTACTTCAAATACATGGTGGCGGGCAATACGCAGACCGCAATGCTCCCCTAACCAATGCCAAACGAGGCTATGCCACTCTATCGATTGCCTGGGCCGGCCGCATTTCAGCTCCTTCATACCGTGTGTCTCCTGCTGAAGTGAAACTTTTCTGGGAAGCAAAAACCAGTGACCCAAGGTATAAGCTTACCACCGATTGGGGGGCATTGGATGCCTACCATGCACCGAGCCGGTATGGGAAAGATGCTTTTCCTTCCATACCGGTTGAGGACTGGACCCTTGACCCCGTTAAATCTCCACGCAATAACGCCTGGTTTTTGGTGACACTGGCTGCCCGAAGAGGGCTGACTTTTTTAGAAAGGCAACCGCAAGTGGATGGCACAAAGCTTGGGGTATACGGACATTCCATGGGTGGGAAGCTTACAGTTGCCACCGCAGGCTCAGATTCTCGGGTCAAAGCCGCAGCCCCATCCTGCGGAGGGATCAGTGACCGTTACACAGAGGACCCTCTTCACCTCGCGACCGTGAGTGATCCTCCCAACCTGAGGGAAATTTCCTGTCCTATTGTGTTTTTAAGCCCGGCCAATGATTTTCATGGTAGAATCAATGATCTCCCTGCTGCTATTGAAGAAATTAAAACCGACAAGTGGCGAGTGACCTGTGCTCCACATCACAATCATCAGGACACCGCACCTTACGAAGTGGTCACTCAAATTTGGTTTGATCAATACCTCAAGGGAGGCATGAAAGTCCCGGCGAGTCCAAAGATCGATGTGAAATTACATGAGGGGAAATCACCGGAGGTGGTGATCGTTGCGGACGATTCCCGCAAAATTTCTTTTATCGATGTTTTTTACACACAACAAGGGCAAGTGGACGGAAAAAAAGATAATTCCACCAACACTAAAAACCGGTTCTGGCACCATTCTTCAGTCAGCCAAAAAAAGGGGAAGTGGGTAGCGAAGTTACCGGTTCACTCAGTAGATCAACCTCTTTGGGTTTATGCGAATGTAAGGTACGGGCTTACAGAAAGCATTCGAGGGGCGGGTTATTATTATGGAAATTATGAAGCCAAGACTTTTACTCTTTCCTCACTCCCTGCCTTGATTAAAGCTGAGGAGTTAAGAAATGCGAAGGTAAACCCACATCTTGGAGCAAGGCTTATAATCGAGGATTTTCAAGGAGAATGGCAAAAGGAGTGGTTTACATACAAGCCGGCACAATGGGGGATCAAAACCCACAAAGTATACGACCCCGTATGGAAGGCGCCACAGGGTGCCAAATTGGGTCTGGAAGTGCAGGCAGAACTGCCAAATCAAATGATTCTTGGACTGGATGGCTATGCCACTGAAGTTGAAATCAAGGGGGGAGGAACTTGGGCATCGATCCTTTTACCGTGTCAGGTCTTTAAAAATGCAGAGGGACAGGCTTTGGAATCTTGGCAGGGATGTAAGGAATTGCAACTGGATGCTAAGGTTAGCCTCAACCCGGGTCGGGGTTCCCAGGCAAAACCCTTACAGCTCGGAGCTGTTTGGAAGGGCAAAGCCCCAGCATTTCGTAACCTACGCTGGGTGACGAATTAATTTAGGGAGCGTTGGCTTCTTTTTTAGCTTTCCATTCCTTGTCGCGTACGGAAGCTCTTCTTCCCTGGTTGGGATCCCCGAGATCCCCACCTTTAGCAATCATCTCCGGGTAGGTTTCCTCCCACCACTGTTCGTAGGACGCGGAGAGCTGGGCGATAAGTTCTGGCTTTTTAGCCGATAAATCATCGCGACAACCCGGATCTTTTTTGACATCAAAAAGAACCCATTTATCCCGTGGGCTTACTCCCCAGTGGAACTGGGCAGTTCCCCTTGAATATACCTGGTTTTCACCTCCGCGTTCCACGATACGGAGAGCTTGGCACTGGCTCATGTATTGCAGGCAATCCTGGTTGCCACAGTGATAACTCCGAAGCATTAAGTGGTTTCCCTGCCTTACCCCAGCCATGGTGAATTTATGGATTTTGGCAAAGCCGCTTGGCCATCGGGCAACATGATGATACAGGATGCGGTCTTTATTCCAATTCTGAAGCGGCTTCTTACTTTTTAAGAGCGGAAGCAGGCTGAAGCCTTCAAGTTTTGATTTGATTTGTACCGGAACTTGGGCACCGGCCAATTCACAGAGAGTGGGTAAAACATCCAGGTGGGAGGTGAGGTTACCTAACACTTTGGGTTTCCACTGGGCAGGCCATCGCCAAAAAGAAAAGGCCCGGGTGCCTCCTTCCCAAGCGGAGCATTTAGGTCCTCGCATATTGGCATTGTACACATCAAGCCCCTCAGTGACCCCATTGTCGTTGACCATAATTACAATGGTGTTTTTGTCCCGTTGCGTGTCCTGAAGAAATTTCATCAACCTGCCCAAGTTGTAGTCGATATTTTCAATCATTGCCAAATAAGTGGCATGGGTATCATTGAGTCCCGCATCCCGAAAGGGTTTACTGAATGATTCGGGGGCATCCAGGGGGGTGTGCGGAGAATAAGTGGAAAGGTAGCAAAAAAAAGGTTGTTCCTTGGCTTCTTGAATGAAAGTCATGGCCTCATCAAAAAATGCATCCTCCCGGTAGCCTTGGGTTTGAATACGTTTTCGGTTTCTCACCATGGTGGTGTCAAAATGTTTCAACGGACCTCCTTGATTGGTGGAGCACCAGGTAAACCCTCTTTTTTCCGGACCAGGATTACTCCCAAGATGCCACTTCCCGATAAAGGCAGATGTGTACCCGGCGGAATTTAAAAGTTCGGGGAGAATGGTGGCTTCTGCATGAAGTTGCTGGCGGGGAATAATGGTGTGGGTGACCCCGTTGCGGAATTCGTGCATGCCTGTCAGTAAAGCGGCCCGGGTTGGAGAGCAGGATGGGCTGACATAAAAATTGTCAAAGCTTACACTTTCAGAACGCAAGCGGTTCATGTGAGGAGTCTTTAAATAAGGGTGTCCATGGGCATTAACATCCCCATAGCCCTGGTCATCGGTGAGGATGAAAATTATATTCGGTTTTTTGGCCTCAAGCAGCGGATGAAAGCAGAGAGGGAAAAGGAGGAGAGAGAGGTATTTTTTCATAAAACAATACTTCTTTTTCATCTTTGAGGAAATGCTTGGCAATGGAAAAAAGACTTTTGGTAAATAGTTTTGAGATTGCAGGGATGTGGAGTCGTGGAGATGATTTGACTTTTTAAATCGTTAGCATCTCATCCGTTTTACATGAACAAGTTTCTATTATTTTTTGCATTTTTTTTGATTCCCTTTGTTACTCTTCTATCTAAAGAGCGGCCTCCGAAGCCAAATATTGTTTTAATCCTGGCCGACGACTTAGGTTGGCAGGATGTAGGCTGTTATGACATTGATGAGCCCACACCCATGGAGACTCCTCATATTGATACCTTAGCGACAAAAGGAGTGAAGTTTTGGCAGGGATATTCTCCGGCACCCACCTGCGCACCCACCCGTTGTGCCATGATGAGCGGGCGGCACCCAGCTGTCTTGCAAAAGACTCATGTGGTGGGCGGAAACCCTCCCACACCTTACAACAAAACGGCCCATCCCGTGATGGACCCTTGGTATAGTGGCCGTTTGGAATTGGATGAAGTGACCATAGCTGAAGCACTAAAGACCAATGGGTACAACTCCGGTCACACTGGAAAGTGGCATATGGCCATTGACCACCATGCATTTCCGCAGGCTTCAGACCAAGGGTTTGATTTCACCCGCAGTCATCTTGGGGCAAGTGCCGCCATGCGCCCTCATCGGTTGACTGGCTTTGCAACTCAGGCAGAACAGGACCCTTACAAGCTAGATCAAGATGGATTTCCTAAGGATCAAACCACTTTGGATGCCATCAAATTTATGGATGATAATAAAAAGAATCCATTTTTTCTCTATTATGCAGCCTGGTTGGTGCACACACCGATTCATACACGGAGCCAGGAATTACTGATTAAATATTGTAAAAAACTGGGGGTAGAATACCCCAAAGACCCAAGCAGTTGGACTTTGGAGGGGCAAAGAAATCCATACTACTGTGCCATGGTTGAAATGTTTGATCATTATGTGGGTCAACTGATCCATTATTTAGAGGATACCCCGGATCCTCGCTGGCCCGGGCATAAACTCATAGAAAATACCTATGTTATCCTTACCTCAGACAATGGGGGAATGGAAAAAGTGCCCAATGAAATTATTACCGACAACTTCCCCCTGGATCGGGGGAAAATCAATGCCCGAGAGGGTGGGGTGCGGGTGCCATTGATTATTACAGGTCCCGATATTAAGGGAGGCAAGGAAAGTAATGTCATGATCAACGGGCTTGATTTTTATCCTACGATCCTTAGCTGGACAGGTACTCAACGCCTTTCATCTCAACCTTTAGATGGTTGCGATCTTAGTACCTTGCTTCGGGAAAACCCTAACGCGGAGGCTTTGGTGAAAGAAAAGAATGGGGAAGTTAGAAATTCCATGGTTTGGCACTTCCCTCACGGTGTGGCTCAACAGTCGACGCTTCGTCGTGGAGGATGGAAGTTAATCTACAATTACATGCCCGGGCGTCCGGAGTTTGAACTTTTTAAGCTTTACGAAAAATACCCTAATCCATCCAAACGGGTGGATATTGAGGAAGCTAAAAACCTGGCGGGCCAATTTCCCAAACTGGCTCAGTCGATGAAAAAGGAGTTATTTGCTCGATTGGATGCAATGAATGCGTCCTATCCTTATTTAAACCCTGCTTACAAGGGATCGTTGGAAGGAAAAGCTGAAATATGTAAGGTTATAAAAAGTGGAAAAAAACAAAACAATGTATGGGTTCAGTTTAAAGAAAAAGGAAATAAAGTAACAAGCGGGCAGATTGTTTACACCCTGAATGGAGGAAAGAAAAGTGAAGAGTGGTATACTATTCCTGCTACTGTAAAAGATGATCGTTTACATGGTACCTTGCCCAAGGGAGCCACCCATTATTTCTTTAACTTGGTGGACGATAAAAACTTTTTAGTCTCGCATCCGGTGCCGATGGATATGTTGACCGCGGGCAAATCCAAGCCTAAGGGAATGTACTCCGTTGATGCCATATCCGTGCAGGTTCATTAAATTTACTCCAAAAAAAACGCCTCATTACTGAGGCGTCTTTTGGGGCTTTTAAAAACAAACTAAACTGAAACAAACTGACTGATGTCAAAAGAATAGACATGACATGTTTCCAAAACGTTCAAAAAAAAAGAAATTTTTTTGGAAAATTAAATTAGCTCCAGTCAAGCATTCGCTGAATGGGAGTCTTTGCCTGCTGGATCAATTCTTTATCCATAGTGATTTCTGGAGTGCCGGATTGAAGGCAATCAAGAAGTTTGGGTAAAGTGTTCATTTTCATGAACCGGCAATCATTGCAGGCACAATGCCCGGTGGGGCCTGCCACAAAAGACTTATCTGGGAGTTCACGGGTGAGGCGGTGCATCATGCCAGTCTCTGTCAAAATAATAAAGGTATCCGCTGGATTATTCTGGCAGTAGGAGACCATTTTTTCGGTACTGCAAACTTCGTCAGCCATTTCCCTGACAGAATCAATGCATTCCGGGTGGGCTACAACTGGAGCATTTGGATATTCCAGACGGCACCTCTCGATAGACTCCTTGGTGAATAAAACATGA
>ERZ807291.8473-NODE-8473-length-11468-cov-7.051433_pt1 | contig 11468 bp, 11 predicted proteins | sample MGYA00521257_ERZ807291 | MGnify/ENA primary metagenome ERZ807291 (study PRJEB31413, sample SAMN03169783) | marine metagenome | biome: Marine; feature: Water; material: Subsurface seawater | place: North Sea | collected 2011-04-28 | depth 1 m m ...
TTTTTTAAGTTTGGTAGTACTTTTTTTTAAGTTTTTACTGGGAAATTACAATATTCAATAAATTCAATAACTTCTATGTTTAGGAATTATAAAGTTTATAAGGGTTTTAATAAGTTTAATAACTTCTATGTTTAGGAATTATAAAATTTATAAAATAACTTAAAAACGTACATTAGTAATATATACATGCCAGAAAGTATTACCGTTACCAATGCGACAATCTTAGACTTTTACAGTAAAAATCCGCACCTTGATTTTGAGCAAATGAACCTTATGTTCCTTCACATATTAAAGACCTTATCTACAGATCTAACCAAAACAGTGGAGAACAGTAAAATTGGAGAGTTACAAGCTGCATTTTCTCTATTGAAGGAGGATATACAATCAATACATAGAGGATACACAACCGAAGTGAATGCAGCATTAAAGACCAGCTCCCTGGAGAATATGGAGAAACTAACAACTCTCTTGGAGAGAAACACAACGTCTATCGTAGATAAGGCAACAAACATATTAAACGATATTATCCCGAGATCACAGATCGGGCATCAAAAACATATGGAAACCATAGTCAAAGAATTCCACAATAACATTTCGGTTGATACAAAACGACTTCTTGAACTCAACAATAACGGTGAAGGAGATGTCATGAAGTTAATGGAAGGACTTGATAATAAATTTATTAATTTAACATCACAGATTCATGAACCGTTGTTGAAGTCTATTTCTGGGAGTGAAGAGAGAATGAAGAATGACATAGGGATGTTAAAAGAAACTACAATTATCCAAGCGAGAGAACAGGAGAAAATGGGTAGTGAGCTAATGGATTTTTTGAATAAATACAAAAACTCGACCACCGCAAAAGGATCCATATCTGAAAACATGCTGTATGAAATTCTACAAACCATATTCCCGGGCGATGAAATTGTTGATTGCAGAAACATCACTGCCTCTGGAGATTTCATAGTGAATAGGAGAGACGCATCATTACCGTCTATATTAGTGGAAAACAAGGACTACAAGTTGAGCGTGGATACACGAGAGGTTACAAAATTTGAGCGAGACGTCCATGAAAAGAGATGCCATGGTATATTCTTGTCCCAATCCAGCCCAATCACATTCAAAGAGTTGTTCCAGGTGGATATTATTGACAATCTTATACACGTATATGTGCCAAACACCAACTTCAACCAAGATAAGATTAACATAGCAGTGAAGATTATTGATCAGCTGTCTCCTGCATTAAACGCTGTGAATAATCAAGATGTAGATAGTATGAAGATTCTCCCGGACGATCTTGAGAGAATAGCCGACGAGTACAGAAAATTCAGCGTGAAACGCAGCGAGATGATTGATTTCCTCAAAAACACGCATGTTACCATGCTGAACAATCTTGAAGATTTTTCACTTCCTTCCATCCAAAGTTTTCTTGTATCCACCGGCAAGGTTGTGCCAACTGATCCATTAACGTGTAGGTATTGTAGGAATTTTACAGGGAAAACTAAATCAAGTTTAGCGGCTCACCAGAGAAAATGCAAACTTAACCCAAAGAGCCCGCTTTACGATTCGTCGCCTAATAACGTAGAAGTTATGTCAGATGATAAAATTGACGTAGAAGTAAACATCACATGACCGACTTGATTTGCGTATAATCATATCATCTGTTTTGTACATGTATTCAAATGAAGGTTTTGCTTGTCACAATTGTTATAGGCAAGCAGGCGTATATGGATACATATAAACGTCTGTTTCAAAAGTCACAGATTGACTATGCAGAAAAACACGGATATGATTATAAATTGATAACAGATTTCTTGGACGATACATATAAAAGTCATGACGTGTCCATGTATTTCCAAAAATCACTGGTATGTAATCAGTCATGGTCAGGCGACTATGATTATATCATATACGTGGATAACGATGTCTATATAAATATAAACTCTCCACCTATTCACAATTATCACGATTTTGGATCAAAGATAGGTGTCGTAGACGAATGGTCCCAACCATCCATCGATAAAAAGAATCTCATTTCAGCATTTTGGGATATGCCAGACAAGTCCATCACTGACTATTTTGTAAATACACTTTCAATATCCAAAGAAGAGGCAGCCAGCATGCCTCTGGTAGTGAATTCGGGCGTACTTGTTTTCCAACCCGCAATACATAGAGAGAGGATGAACGAATATTACCATTACTATATGCCTCGTGCGATAGGATGTAAGTTCAATTGGTTTGAACAGGCATCACTGACATTGTTCTTGGTGAATAATGATATATATTTCAAAATGGATACAAGATACAATGCGGTCTGGAACTGGTACAGATCTTTCAATGAGCTATCATACCTGCCAGAGAATCTTGATGATTTTTTCCGGCAAAACTATTTTGTTCATTTTGCAGGAAAAACATCATACTGTAAAATCCCAAGGCTACACAGAGTCAATGTACCACACGGTGAAAAGATAGCAGACTACGAACCAGACCATATCCTGTGTTCTCTGGGATCTATACCACATATGTCATACGCACTACAAGTTGTAGGAGGGCATGTTTCAACGAGTCCATTTGAATGGATACTTTCCACGCCTAAAGCAGTGACCAACTCTATAGACGATGACTTTGTACACTTTCTTGATCGTGTCATACAAACGGATCCGTTTGGTGTATGCGATGAAGACACGCGCAATGGTAATTGTCACAATACTGCGTACATGGACTTGGTTACTCACAAAAAATCACACGCGAAAGGTGCTAACCAGTATCATATTGACACGGTGGAAAAATTTCGCTCAATGTTATCTTCTCCTAAGCACAAAAAATTTTTCATCATGTCAAAGGACAATCCTAGCGACGCATCAGGATTTGATGATTTTGAGAGACAAATACTGGGTGTCACTAACGCTATTAGAAACCATACAGACAATTTTCATGTATATGCATATTACCATATTACAGGATGCAATGATCATTATATGACAATAAAAACTCACACCAACGTTGAGATTAGGACTATGCACATGTTTTCACATAGCGATGGATTGCGTTACGACGATATCTACGACAACATATGGTTTAAGAATACGCTTAACGACAACATACAACACAGTTAGTATGCATACAAGTTTTATTGGCTGCTATCATGCTTACCATTACAATTTATTCTGTTGTAATAGTAAATGGCGTCTCAAGACAATGTGACACTTGTTTCTGGATTTTGGGACATTACATCACCATACCTACTCGACCAATACAAATCGTGGTTTCGTAGTACAATGAAAATCAATCAACGAATGTACTTCTTCTGCGCCAAAGATACAATCCCATACATCCGCGAATGCCGTGGCAATCTGGAGACCATATTCGTAGAATTTGATCTTGACGATTTCTACGCCAAGACAGTATATGAAATGTTAGAAAACCATCCAGAAAAGATTCAATCCGTACAATACAAGATCCAGCCTCTACTGGAGAAGTTTCACCTTGTAAAGAAGGCTAGGGATATGGACGGAGAGAACCAATCAACATACTACATATGGTACAACGCAGACTTTGTTCCGTTTAGAAACGAACATCCACCATCCAAACGTTTAAACATATACAAAAACACAATGTTGTTCAACACCATGATGGGATATTCTGAATACTATCCAGAGAACAGTGAGATGCTTGTGGACGGCAACGCGTTTATTATTCACAAGGACTTGGTTGATGTGATGTTCACGCTATACTACAACTTCGTGCGGTGGAACTATGTAGATCTACGGAAGATGGTGGGGCGAAGCGACGACATTCTCATAAGCAGCCTTCTCACCAAACACCCCAACGTGTTCTGCCGCATGTCGGTTGGTCCGGGCGAGAATCTAATTATGGCGTACGAAATGTCCTAGTTCATACACGGTAGCAAGCTCTTGTTGACAATCGTGTTCTTTGCAATTGTTCTAACAATTTTACCAACATCGCGCTTCTCGGTATTGTTGTCAACAGGTCCCATTGACTCACACATCATCCGGAGATAGGTAGTGTTCTTTCGGTGGTTGTATTCGGTGCATCCGGGATTCTCCTTACACCAATCGTCAAGTAACATGATGTTCTTGTTGGTCAAATCTTTGATAGCCTTCTTGAGTCTTACTTGCGAGTCGTCCTTCTCCCACTTGTCGTGGTCCTTGATATGCAATATCTCGCGTTTAGCATCGCTACAATGAATAGGTCGCCGCGTCACATCTAAATCATTCAATCCCTTGATGAACATCTGTGATATGCCTTCAGCGTATCCCAGTTCTCCCACTCTTTCCAGGTCTCGTAGCGTAAGTTTAAGCGAGCTCACAAAATCAGTGATATTCATCGCATCCTTGCACGTCTCGTTCAAGAAAAAGTTCATATTAAATGTCTTATTGTGGCTATTCGTGTGTGTAGTGTACGTACCTGCATTTTTGGCCATTTCATTCGCAACCGTCTTGATTGCCTCGGTATTAGAGCTAACCATCATCTTGCTCATCTCTTTAAAACTGGCGGTCATGGTCTCCTTTAAAATCATACCCACCGTCTCAGGAGTTAGCCCGTCGGGAGACTGTAATGGTGTGGGGTCTGTGTCTGCTGACACGGATACCGAAGAGCATCCTTGGGACCGATGTCGCGACAACCCGCTACCATATTTGTATTCCTTACAACAGATTTCGCATACGTGTATGGTGTGGGGTTTTTTGATGCATTTTTTAGGGGTTTTTCTTTGCAAGAATGATAACCGGACTGTTTCAGTATGTTTCGGTGTCATGAGATGTTTGTCATAATTGTATTTGTTATTGGTTATGAAGTCACATCGTTCGCAAGAATACGGGGTCTTTTTTGGATGGTTTTCGTTATCATTCTTGCATTTTTCTAAGTGTTTGGTCGTAGAAAGATGACGAGTGTAATCTTTTTTGTTATGTGTTATGAAGTCACATGTTATACATAAATATTCTATGGGTTTTTTGGGGTTTTTTGTTATCATTGTTATCCTATACAATGATAACAAAAAAGATGCCTAAATAAAACGCATTTTTCTGTAAAAATTGTTATCGTCACAAATTGAAAAGTTATAAACTACGCACAGACGATAAAAATTCATTATGGTCTCATCGAAAAAACGCTTATTTCTCGCCAAAAGTTTTTCTGGGAATTCAAAAGTGGACATTTATTTTTGTCCATTTTCAGAATCCCAGAAAAACTTTCGGGGAATAAATGTGTATTTTCGCATATTACACTGAGTACACCATAAATCAAAAATACAGCTAATACAATATTGATTTGTGATCATATACAATTACATTAATTAAAAGTCATAGTCTTCTTCTTCAATCCATACGCGTATGCTCCCATTGAGGTTTGGTACAATACTAAAGTCGCCATGATCTGTGCAGTCGCACCATATGTTGCTAGCAATGGGTGTGGTAAGATCGGTTACAGACCCAACATATTCGCCACAGTCACCACAATGAATTCCCTGGATCAGTTTATATTCCGTGCCAAATATATTCATGGGCTCGCCCTTAGTACGAACACTAAATCCTGCAGACCACTCCTTTTCGTCCATTGTACGCGCGAACTCAATATTCTCCAGGTCTAGATGCAATTGTAGTTTGTTCATCTGGGTATATTCTTGAATATGTCTCATTTTTACATTGTCAAACAGAAAGTCCTTCATCACATCTACTATCTCAGGCGGCACATTGTTGGCGATACCCATGCGATGCATGGACATTTGTACATGAATGCAGGTTTGAAGGGACGTCGACATACTGGTTGTAATTATTACTTGTTTTCTACTACCGAGAGAATAAGTAAAAGCGAATCATTTTTTTGTACGTCGGGTTCCTGATTTCCGCGATTTGCCCGATTTTCGCGTCTTCTTGGAACCCCTCCTCCTTTTCTTTGTGGGTTTTCCCGCCTTGCACGTTTTCTCGGCAGCAAGTCCTTTGCGGATGAATCGTTTGATGTCATGCTGTTTGTCAAGTATCTGATCAATAATGGGTCCGTAGTAGCAGCGAAACTTGCTGCGCATGCGCGGCACCTGATCAATTGAGATCCACTTTAGCTCGTCCTTTTCAAAAATTTTTGACTGCTTGATCATATGGTTTGACAGCTTTCTCTCCAGGAAACGATGGTTGTTGTTGTAGTACACGGGTAACATGGGGTCGTACTTCATGGGAAACATGTGAATGCGGTAGTTGCTGGTGTCTCCTTGAAAGTCAATATCGTAGGTGCCGTGGCGCGAGAGAAGCTTCTTGATGTCCGCCTCCATACCAAAAAACCCCGTTGATTCTTCCATGCCTTCTCTATATGCGGTTTCTAAATAGGTCTCGTGATTGTCTTTACCGCCTCCAATGTCACTCCATCCAGGTGTGTCTGCGTATTTGTTCTCCTTTCCAAACAGGAAGTATAGTTTGTCTTCGTGGATAGTAGTTGGAAGGATGCCGGCGCCCATAACATAGTGCGAGATTTTTACGTAGAGCTCTGGCAAATATATTCCTATGGAAAGGTAGAATGAGTACATGCTGTATATGTTGTCCTGTTCGCGACGGAGAGAAACATTTACCCGATGTTCTAGACAATATGCAGCGGTTGGGCGAGACCTTTGACGACTATAGAATAGTATTGTGCTACGATGACTCACATGACAAGACACTGGAGATCGTCTCAACGTACATGAAGAAAAACACCCATATTGAGCTTCTTGTTAATACACACGCTAATGTAGATAAGGTGAAGCGAGCGTGCATAGCAAGTGCGCGCAACAAGTGTCTCAAACACGTGTTTTACCGCTACCCAGACTACTCGTTTTTCATCATGATGGACTGCAGTGAGCTCACCGCATCACCGTTAAATATGGAGCTTTGGAAAAGAAGTCTGGAGAGAAAAGACTGGGATGCACTGTCATTTTATTCAAAAAACTACGACTTGTGGTCGCTGTCTTCAACGGACATGTCTTATAGCGTGTGGCACTATAGACAACCAGACACTCACCAGGAAATATTACGTTCTATGGAGGACGCCGTGGAAAGGTGCCGAGAGGAAGACTTGATAGAAGTTTACTCGGCCTTCAACGGGTTGGGTGTGTACAGACAGTCGCTATTCATAGACTGTTTGTACGATGGATTTCCATGCGATGATTTGATACCCCCGATTCTGTTAGAGAAAGACTCTAGACGCTACGGAGAGAAAACACCGTACTTTTGGAAAAAGGAAGGAGAGGATGACCAGGATATAGAGCACCGCGGATTCCATTGGACAGCTATCGCGAAGAATAACCCGAGAATGAGAGTCTCTCCGCACCCGCTTTTCAACACAAATACAATTATACAGTAGTAGGCGCTCATTCGTCGTTGTTTCTACATGGTGTAGTTTTGTTTTTGGGCGTTTTCGTCGAACCTTACCTTTTTTCCCGATACCGGTTTTTCTTTCTTCGGGAATAAAGCGTTCATCATTCTATTGAACACCCCTCGCTGCTTCCATTTCCTGCTACCATGTTGATTCAGGATCCCTCCTGTTGGCGTACCATCGCGATTGATTACTCTGTGTCTAGTAGATTCGTCCTTGTCATTTCCTTTAGTCAGCTTTTTCGTGCGCTTCTTGCACCCGGAACGGTTGTATATATAACCATGAAAAGGGTATAGATCTGGGGGGCGCGAAGCACCAACACCATGTCCTGTTTTTCTTCGTTTATGTTTACGTCTTCGGGATATCGTCTTTCGTCGTCCGGTAACTCTCTTACGTTTCTTGTTAATAACCCTTCTCCTGGTTAGATGTGATGCCATTATAATGATTATATACTGTGGACACAATAAAACAATCGCATGCAATGGTCCTCTACAAGTGTCTTCGTAATTACACTGATTTTAAAGTGTTTCTCACACATAGGGTATGCCAATGTACGGACGCGTATGCATAGGCTGTTGTATTAAACAAAACGTTATCTTTTTGCAGAGGATTGTGGAAAATATGGTAAAAATAGGTTACTTGTTCAACGACTTCCAGATTATCTTTTTCTACGACGAGTCAACAGACGGGACTCTTGGTGCTGTAAAAAATTTAACAAGCACGTACGACAATGTCACAATTATAGAGAACCTGACACCACTTAATCAAAAAGCGCCACGAACACATAAGATAGCTTACGCACGTAACGGTATTCTTGACGTAATACGCGATAGTTACGCTGACTACGAATATTTCATCATGATGGATGGAGATGAAGTATGTTGCGGAGACGCCAATCTTGATGTTCTTGAGAATGCATTAAAGAGAGACGATTGGGACGGCATTTCATTTTCCAAGGAACATTACTACGACTTGTGGGCCATTGGCATGACAGACATCCCGTATAGCTGTTGGAACTTTGATCATCCTCGCGGGTTATATACATACAGCCATGAGATAGGTGTGGCCTTAGACACATGCAAAAAGGGAGAACTACTTCCTGTATATTCTGCATTTTGCGGCTTCGGACTATATCGCACAAACAAGTTCATAGATAGTAAATACGACGGATCGCCGCGCATGGATCTTATTCCCACACGACTACTGAAAGCAAATGTGAAAAAGTGTGGTCCTATCAAAAAAACCCACCAAGGAGCTGAACAACAAGAGCAAGACGAGGATATGGCAATTGCATACGATTGCGAGCATCGCGCATTTCATTTGTACGCAGTGTTTGTGAACACCGCGAGAATGCGAATCATGAACGACATATTGTTCCCCACAGACACTGAATTAGAAGAACATGCTATGAACTGCGGATATATGTAGTCATTCGTTTCACTATACGTATACTTTTGTAGATAAGTATAGTGAAGCATTGTATGGAAGAACAGCACTGCGATATTGTATCGAGTAGAGGGATACTCAAGTCATGTAGCATACGATCGTTGGACCCGTCCTCCTCCAACGACAGTGATATACGACACTTGGAAAATATGGCCCAGCACAATAACATGAGTATTTACGTTTGCTCACACAGCTTGCGCGCGTTTGTAAATCGGTATCTATCCACTATTACACATGACTTCTACTTGGTTTCCGGAGATTCCGATCTTTCGGTTCCAGACGAGGTATTGAACGATACGCAATTTAAGCGGCTGATCACCCACCCACGACTGAAGTGCTGGTATGCCCAAAACGCGGCAATTCGGGAGTTTCCCAAACTGCGTCCCCTGCCTATTGGTCTAGATTACCACACCATTTACAGCGACCCGGGACACTGGTGGAAAATCCACTACGAAAAGTCACTCCCAGTAGAACAAGAAGAGTTGCTTCAGGCGATTCAACAGACCGGGGCGCCAGCGACCGAGAGAACCAAACAGATATTTTGCAACATACACCATGCTCTTGATAGGTACGGGCAACGTAAGGCGGCACTAGATTCCATTCCCAACAATTTACTTGATAAGCCCGAGCAGCACCTCTCTCGTTCTCAAACCTGGGAGAGAATGACAAAATGCGCGTTCGTATTGTCGCCGTATGGAAATGGGTACGACTGTCATCGTACATGGGAGGCGTTGTGTATGGGAGCAATTCCAATTATAAAGTCCAAGAACCTCCATCCCCTGTACGAGGATCTTCCGGTTCTCAACGTAGATGACTGGAGCGACGTCACAGAAGAGTTGCTGGAGAAAACCATAGAGAATTTCAGCAAACGCGCGTTCAACTACCAGAAACTGAAATTGAGATACTGGGTAGATAAGTTCTCGCCAAAGTAGTTGTCGTCGCGTTTTCCAGTTGTAGTTTCCTTGACAAGCCCTACTGTATATTTGAAGAAAACATAGGCGGTACATACACCAAGAACACCGCCGACGATTACCTGCAATAGGGTGTGAAATCTATATTTGACGCGCTGCCACATGGTGATGAGCGATATGATTGCATAACAGACGAATAACTCTATGCGGCGCGTAACCAGAAAGACAAAACAGGTAGAAAACCAGACAGATTGCGCGTGCCCCGAAGGCATGCCATAGACGTTAAAGTCGGTAATCTTCTTGTACAGTTTTTTAATGTGCAGCATATTAGAATTGGGGCGCGGTTCGCGAATAATCCCTTTGAGAACGTAATTGAAGAGAACATTTGCGAAGCTGCCCACAACGTAGAAGACGAGGAAAGTAGAGGAGGAAGACAATAGGAAGAGGGAGAGAGCAAATAGAATAATGGGGCCCGTGCTACCAATATGATATAATAGTTGATCTATCATATATTATAATATGTCAAGAAAGAAAAAGTCGCTTGGAGGTCTTGTACCGTAGGTATATTGCACTCACTGCATTAGTACTGATAAAGCATCTCGCAAAGAAGAGTGAACGACCAATTGGCTCCGTTCAAGTTCAGCGTGTTCCCCTTGTCGTCAAGGAGCCGCACTCTCATTCTCTCAATATCAACGGGACCAAAATACACGCGCTTGTTGTTCTGTATGGGGCCACTAAACTCTACAAACAGGGCTCCCTTATTTTGCTGTTTGACAGGAATGATGGCAAGCACATTGGTCGTTGCAGGAGCCTTGGCTCGGGTATCAAGATTACTCGCATTGTTCTTGATGATCTCGTTAATGGTGTATAGCTGGGTCTGTGTGAGAGTCCGGGGAGCGCTCTGAAGATATTCTGGAACGAGTTTCCCGTCTTCGTTTACACATGTGTACGGGTGATCTGTAGTATAATAAGACGGGAGCTTGACAATCCTGGACGGTTCTGTGATGGTCACAATCCCGTCGTTGAAATGATTCTGTGTGAAATCGTCTACTACTAGAATTAAGTAACGCGGTCCTGACAAATCAAGCACCGATTCAGCAGTGATCGTTACAGCGGTGATTGGATACTTGCCGGTTTCGCTGTGGAACCCCATGAGCCACCCGAGCGAGCCATTGAGATGCATAGCCTGCGGGATACAAGTTTCTTGGCATACAAGCTGCTTGTTGGGATTGAAAAAAGTAAGCTCGTAGTCGGTAACGTTATTAATAGAGAACCCGGTGTATGGTGATCCAAGAGGAGGGGTGTAAATAGCGTCGTACAGCAGGATGGACAATTTGTACGTGTTTGAGTTGTAGATTACCGGGGGACTGGAAAATACGAACCCGGCGTCACCAAGGGAGATGGTTACCGCAACCACAAGTTCCTCTGGCGAGTAATTACCGGGCGCGACGGACACAGGGATGTCTTGGTTATTCACGGTATCGGTTACCCAGAAACACATGTTTCCATACACTTCGTCAATGACGTAGAACGTGAGGGGTGTTTGTATAGACCACAACCTCATGTTGAGGACGCTGGCGAGTTTATCCGACAAGTCAAGTGTAAAGTCAGTACTTATGTTTCCATTTGCAGATTCCTGACGATACAGACTATCAATAACAACAATACGCTGCGTAGTATTCTCAAGTGTGGGATTGAGCTTACCGTCTTGTGCTACAGTTACTTCATGTGTATTGTTCACGCCAAGTTGTT
>ERZ807291.8481-NODE-8481-length-11452-cov-12.105642_pt1 | contig 11452 bp, 8 predicted proteins | sample MGYA00521257_ERZ807291 | MGnify/ENA primary metagenome ERZ807291 (study PRJEB31413, sample SAMN03169783) | marine metagenome | biome: Marine; feature: Water; material: Subsurface seawater | place: North Sea | collected 2011-04-28 | depth 1 m m ...
TAATTTGTTATAAATTTAATCAAAAACTATTCCCAAAAATGAAATGTTACATTTTGAAATAATGTCGGGAATATTAATATTATTGTGAGGGTGTTAAATTCATTTATGTAATGAATTTTTCATTTTTTTTATCCTATAAACTCCCCAATAGCATAAGAGCTGACATCTATATAAAAATCTTCACCAGTCCATGTAGCCTCAGATTTTGAAAGTCTATAAACATCTCCTTGATTCCATCTCCCTGAGACATGATTTGTTATTAGATCATTTATAAGCACACGCTCTCCTTTTTTTAAGTCTTTTGGTATTACATAGGCAGCATAATGGCTAAAAAACTTTGAGGGGTTTTCTGAGGTCCAATTAACTAATGTTTTCCATTCCGATCCATTACCTTCTCTGAAGTCTCCTATTGTTATAATTTCTCCTGTTTTTCTGTGTTGTAGCTTTTTATATTTTACCTTAAACTCATCACTCACTTCTGCTTTTAATTCAAGTAGTTTTAACCCCATGTCTTTAGCTGCTTTAATAGCTCTCTCGCCACGGATTGTTATAATCACTCTAAGACCATCACTCATCTCATCAAAAGACTTATCTGTGAGGATTTTTATATACTGACAATCAGGACACTCATTAGCTTCTCTTTTAAAAAATCCAAGTGTGTTATCATAAACTAAGCCGCATTCCGTACAAGTTATCTCACCCTTCTTTGTTTGTGAATTGGGTTTAGTTCTAAATATGTCTAAGAGTCTTTTAAACAGCATTAATGAATTATTTTAATATTTTCTTGGTTTAAGTTCACTCTCAAACAAGCTTGAGGGTCATTGTTGATTAGTCTTACTAAGTCAGTATCATTGAGACTAGCTGTATCATGAATTGTTTTGTTGCACTCAAAGCATATTCTCCTATCCATCCCCATTTTTTTCATGGCTTTCCATTTTACACGAATAGGGCAGTGTAAGCGTTTTACAAACGCTCCAGCATCAGTAAATATTTCTTTAGTTGATGGGTTTATTTTCATTATTTTTTGATTTGTAATTTAATATAAAAAATTATTAATATTGAAAACACTTGATTTTTTTTGATGAATACACTAACTTTCTTGAAAATTTTGTCTCCTTCGTGCGGTTAGTTAAAACACAATAATAATTAAAATTATATTTATATTATGAAATTAAAAGATAAAATCTAAAAGATATGGAACAGTTAGATATGTTTGCGCCAACAGCAGATTATAATAAAACTATTAAAATAGATAATGGTGAGTATATCTACATTCCTGATTTTTATGCTAAAAAATTAGCAGACACTTATTTAAAGCGATTAATAAGTGATATTAAATGGAAACAAGAATCCATGAATATGTATGGTAAGCAAATTCCATTTCCAAGGCTTACATCGTGGTATGGCTGTATAACGTCAGCAAAAAGTGAACTAATTATCATTTGAATTTAAGAGATAGGTTTTATTATTTTTACAAACCTTTTAAATCTTAAATGATGAAAAACAAGAAAAGTGCCAGTGCTTTAATTAATTAAAATGGATTTCAAAGAACTAGGAGAAAGATATAAAATTGACTTAAATGTGCTAGGTAAAATTCTAAAACAACATAGAATTAAACTTATAATGCAGGAGTTAAATGATATTCCAGAATCTTGGATTCCTTTAATTGAAAAACATCTTTATCCTGACAAGAACATTAGAAATAAAATTAAAATTACAAAAGCAAGGGATGTAAAAAAAGTAGAGGACAATATTTTTGCCAAAGCTAAAAAAACTAACCCACAAAATGAAGTTTTTTATGCATACGTTAATTTTATAGGAAATGATAAGCAGCATGCCTTTATAAAAAGAATTAATGATGTAAATAATATTTCTGAGATAGACCTGAGAGAGAAAGATTCTAATGATTTCAAGTTACAAGAGGACTGTTCAAACATAACTCAAGGACAAATAATCACATGTAAATTATTATCCAAAAAATCCAATACAATAAAAATTCAATCTACTCATTTAGAGGGATTAATTATTAGAAGTGGGAGTATTAATAAGTTTGTAGACTGTTATTCTTTTAAAGATTTATCGGTAATAAATATAGATTCAGTTCTTAGAGGTTTTGAATTAAATTCCTCGGTAGTCTCGGTCCAGATTAAAAATATTCGAAATCAAATTTATTGCACTAAGGAATCAATGGTCCCAAATATGGACAAAATTGAATCTATATTAGAAAAGCACGTAGATATTATTCTATTAAAAAATGAGTTATCAAATTTTGATAAAGATTTGATAAAAGCCTTTAGAGAAACTCATCCAGATAAATTTGAATCTTTGACAGCTGGGCTTTTTAGCAAAGATATTGAAGCTGATATATTCATAGCCGATCTAAATCTATTATTGAGTAAATGGATACCTCTCAATCCAAAAGTCATAACATTAAGTAGTCTTAAAAAATTAGAAAGAATTCCCGAATATTTTAGTTTATGGTTTAACAATAGTTTGCCTTTAGAATTTTGGGAAGACAATTTGATTGATGCCATAATACAATACCTATCGGGCTTAGATAAAGATTCTATTGAAACATTTTTTTCGAAATTTACTCAAGTATATATCGAATTACTATCTACTGTTCTTTTTGATTATTTTAATGATGACTTCGAAATTGAATCACCAAAACACTTTGAAATACTAAAGAGGTTAATAGTCGTAAGTGCAATTAAAGATAAACAGCAACTTTTAGAGCAGTTAAAAATTAGATTATCTCCAAATTTAAGTTTTGAACTTTGGGTATTGGATAAAACAGGAAACTTTGATCACGATGCTGCTATAAAATCATTTACTGAACGTGACATTTCGACCCAAGAGCAAATTCTGAATGAACTCGAGGATGACGATCTAATAACTTTATTACCTCTTAAAGCTAAACTTTTAAACCCTATATTAGAAAAACGCCTTTATAAATTAATCCTGAAAAAATTAGCTATTGATATAAAATGTATCTCCTTCGATATAGAAAGTAATGGGAACGAAATTTTTGAAATAGGATGGATTAACAACCAATACAATTCGAAACATTTTAATGAACAATCTGAAATAAATGAAGGTCTACAATTTTTTAATGATCTAATTAAAAACTCAAACAATATTTTTGTTGGACATAATATTATAGAATGGGATATACCAATTTTAAATAAATTCAATATTTCAATTAAGCCTGAAATAGTTTGGGATACCCTCCTAGTGGAAACCTTCTTAAGTCCTGAATTTACAAATTTTGCACTTATTACAAAACATAATGCGAAGGATGATTCAATTGTTACCTTAAATTTATTCCTAAATCAAATTCTTAGAATAATTTATTCAAACGATGAAAGTTTAGTGCATTTATTGAACTATTTACCAGATAGAATTACTGCCAAAATTAAGTCTCTTAAGAATAATTTCGAATTTAGTTGGGACCCTTCGAATTACCTTTTGTCCAAAAAAACGGAATATTTTAGACCTCAAATTGAGCCTAATCCCCTTTTTGAAGTGTTAATCGAAAATATTAAAGTTTCCAAAAATAAAAACAAATTAATTGTTGGATCTCCGACGTTTAAACATGAAATAATATCAATTAAAAATATAAAATTCCATGCAGATAAAGAAACTAGCAAGCATTTTTATCTATTAGACAGAAATAAAATTCTTGAAATTGACAATTCTAATTTGTATATTAAAAATATACTATTAAATTTTATTGATCACAATTATAACCTAAATCGCAGATTTTATTGGGATCTTCTTCCCACCAATATTAAAATTCAGGTAGAAAATAATAGCGTCGATGTTTTCAATATTTTTCTTCCAATGGAAGAAATTGAATGGGAATCTGAGAACCTTTTATTTTTAACTATTCCCGAATTATTAAAATATAACAAACAATTATCAGAACTAGATTCCTTAGATGTATTTACAATTGAAAATGATCTTATTTCTATAGAGAACAAAGAGTTACTCAAAGAAGTCTCTTTAGATTTTCTAATGAATAGTTCAAACACTGAAGATCATTTATGGCTTAAATTTACTGGAGGGCAAAGTTTATCCCATATAACAAAAGAACAATGTGAATTACTTGAGGTTGAAATACCAGAAAAATTCAACAATTTCTGGGTTAAAAAGGTAACTCTAGATAAGTTTCATATTTGGGGAAACTATGATTGGGAAAAATTAATTAATTCTTTTAACGTCGAAAATATAATATCAGTTAACAAAGATTCCAATCCAATAAAAAGGAATAATACTTTTTTTGCCAAGGTTAGCGCTGCAGATGAATTTAAAAGTAGAGTTATTCGATACAATCCCGAGTCACTTTACAGGTCGAGATATTGGGTGTTTCAAAAGCAATTAATTGATCAAATTGTGAACGAACCAAATCCTTCAGTTCTATTTATTCAAAATTTTCAGGAAATTGAAGTTTTAAGAAATTATTTTATTCATTTGGGATATTATATTCCAGATAATTCTATTAGCATAGGCAGAAAGCTAGAGTTACTTCACCAAAATTCTACTAAGCAAAAACTCATAATTGCACAAAACTACCAATTAAGTACAATTGTAAATACTAATTATAAAGGAAGTCTAAATATTGTAATTGACAGCTTTGACTTACACGAAAATTACTTTTCGGCAATCAATTCTCAATACTTTAAAAACTTAGTTAATTCTAGAGAGAATACATCAATTGAAATTGAAGATGACGAAGAAACCGACATGGATAAAAATAAGGTCGAAATACAATCAAAAAAGGCAATTCTAAGTGATACTTTTTTTCTTTTACAATTACTTGAACCGAGAATTTCTCAAATTAGAAAAACTATTTTTCAGGTAGATCCCGATCATCAACTTTGGCTTTTGGACCCTAGACTTAATGACTACTCTTCTTTACACAAATCATGGAAAACAAGTATACGTCATCTAAAAATCTGGAATGACAACGATGAATATGAAAAGGCAGTCAAAGAAGCCGATATTCACATACAAAGTACAAAGCCTTTTAAAGAGATCCCTTACGATATAGATACTATTAAAAACATTCTAAAGCAAGTGTTTCTTGAAACAGAACACAATTGGAGAGATGACCAAATACCTTATCTTGATTTAATTTTAAAAGGTGAAGAAGATCAATTAATCACATTACCAACTGGAGGTGGAAAATCATTATTATTCCAAGCTCCTGCCTTATTCAAAAGCACATTCAGCAATAAGTTAACTATTGTAGTTACGCCTCTAAAAGCGCTTATGGAAGACCAAGTAGATGCACTTTGGAAAAAAGGATTCTTTGGAAGTGTCGAATACTTAAATTCGGATCGAAGCTCAGATATTCAATCAATATATAGAGCAATTGCAGGTGGAGAATTAGCATTACTTTTTGTAACCCCTGAAAGGTTTAGAAGCAGATCATTTAACAATGCGCTAAACCTTAGAATACAATCTGATGGCGGTTTAGAATATGCCGTGTTTGATGAAGCGCACTGTGTTTCTCAATGGGGTCATGAATTTAGACCAGATTATTTTAATTGTGCAAAAAAAATACAGCAAATTAAAACTCTAAGCAGTGCTGAATTCCCTCTTTTACTTTTCTCAGCAACCGTATCAAAAAAAATATATAATGATTTTAATCTTATTTTCTCATGATAAATTGGTTAGATAAAGATAAGGAGTATAATCCTATAAGAGAGCATATCAAACTTGGTTTTGAAATAGTAGATGATTCCGAAAGAATAGCTGAATCAGTTGCGAATGATTTAAAAGAGAAGAATTTTAATGAAAATAAAAGCAGGGTTTTAATCTTTGTTCGATCTAGAAATGGAACAGAAGAAGCCACAATTAATTTAAGAAAATGCCTTAAAAACCTTAAATTACCATATGCGGATAAGGTAGATTTTTATCACGCTGGATTGGATGGAACTGAACGAGCAGAAAAATATGAAAGTTATAAGAATGGAGATACTGTAGTTTTAATCTCTACAAAGGCCTTTGGTATGGGTATGGATATTAAAAATATTCACTTCATTTTTCATTTAGGACCATCATCTACCTTTGAAGATTTTTTACAAGAAGTTGGAAGGGCAGGTAGGAATGAAGACTCATATAAAGATGCAGGATATTCATTAGAGAATCCTATACTGTCTAAATGCCTTATGACTTATGATGATTTCAATAAAATAAAGGATTTACAACATTTAAATGAAATTACTTGGTTGAATGTAGAAAGTGTAAGAGAAGCAGTCTTTAAATATATAGCAAATTTCAGACCACTTAAAAAAGAGTCAGAGAATGCATTTCCTCTACCACTCGATCTATTAGAACAATTTTCTGACTTTGATGAAGTAAGAGGTAAGGATACTTTTTTTAGAGTTATATTATATTGGTTAGAAAGATTAACCAGAATTAAATTAGGTGTATTTACTCCATCTCAACTACCAATAAAAATATTAAATAAAGAATCCTCTTTTCAAAACATAAAAACAAAACATGACAAGGAACAACTAATGTCCTTACTAAATTTGTTATTAAAAATAAAAAGAGAAAGATTTCCAGAGGCCGAATTAATAATGGCAGACATGCAGTTTTTAAAAGACTCGTTAAAAATTAAAACAACAACTGATCTTTTTAAATTACTTTTCGCCGCACAAGATTCGAAACTAATTATATTAGACAGGAATATTACCTTAGAAAAAAGTATAAATCGCTCTCCAGAATTAAAAAATTGGCATAATGGAGTTAATTCTCCTAGGATAAACGCAACGTTTGAATTAGCATACAAAATATTAAGTTCTACAAAACTAGGAAATCAAATTAGTCTAGATAATCAAGAACTAAATGAATATACAAATGATGTAATTGATGAATGCTTTCAACTAGAATATATTTTTTGGACTGAATTAAAAAAGAACAATAAAAAAATTCCTGAAGAAGAAATTACTGAAAAACTAATTCATGACTTCAAAAGTACTCGGGCTAAATTTGCTTTTAAACTTATTAATATTTTACCCAACCTAAAACACAAGGCAGTAATAGAATACGAAAATGAAAAAGCGATTGTTACTCAATTGTTGTATAATGGAAATTCCTCGTATACTTCTACAAAAGAATATTTAAATTCATTTAAAACTGATTTAATTGCATTAATCCAATATATTTCTAAAGAGAATGAAAAAAGTGATGTAACCAGTTTTAACATAGTTGAATTAATAAACAAGTTAGGTTTTGAGAATAAAGGAGATCAATATTTTCAACAACTCATTTTTATTTCAAAAGGACTAGGGTATTTAAAAGGAGGTGGAGATTTAATACCTATGGGTATAGAACTCTTTATTTCTAATTTATCCAGTATTGGAGAAAATTTAGAAATTGATTCAATTGTAAAAAAAGAGTTTGGGGAGAGTTCAAAAATGAAAGAATTAAGACTCCTTGCATTAAAATGCCTAAGTAATTTAAATGATCATGAACATGACACTTTCATAAAAGAATATTTTAATTGTGAAAGCATTAAAGATCTTATCAAACTTTTAATAGATCATTTAAGCGAGGATCATCCGGATGTTGCTGCCTATAGAGAGGAAGCCTTAAATGATGCAAAGGTACTTCTAAATGATAATCAAAAGAAAGTTTATGATGGGAATTTACGACGAAACCATCAAATAATTGCAGGGCCAGGTACTGGAAAGACTCATACATTAACATTACGTGTTGCAAGATTAATCCAAGAGGAAAAAATTAAACCCGATAATATTCTAATTTTAGCATATAACAGAGCTGTAGTCGTTGAATTAAAAGAAAGATTAGGTAAACTATTTAAAAAACTAGGTTATTCCAAGTTAATTAAAAAATTAAAAGTTTTTACGTTTCATGGATTTATAAAGTATAGTTTAGGAACGGAAATAGAAGGTCTCGAATTTGCCGAATGGACTCCGAAATTTATTGAAATAATGACCGACTCACCTGGTATCATAAGTCAAAAAATAGGGGCAATTAAATATGTCTTTGTGGACGAATTTCAGGATATCACAACTGAAAGGATGGAATTATTAAAATTCATTGCAAATCCTAAAAAAACCAAAGTTTGTGTAATTGGCGACCCCAATCAGAGTATTTATGGTTATGAAAGATTAAACAATGACAATCCTATGAATCCTCAATCCTACTATGACCATTTTAAGGAAATATATAAGCCAGTTGAACATAATTTAAATGTGAATTATAGATCTTATTCCGAAATCCTTCTTGAATCAGAGAAACTATTAAGCCTCAATAGTTCACACTTCGAAATGCCTCAACTTGAAGCTTTTAATCCATCTATCGAAAAAAACAATTACGTCGAAATAATTGATAGTAGAGAAACCAACGTTGATTGGAAAAACAAACTGCAAGAATTACTGAATTATTCAGATGAAAAAGGAAGTTATAGCCAAATTGTTGTGATGTTTCGCTCCAATAATGAAGTTTATAGAGCATTCAATTTATTAAAGGATCTTGATTTAGATATTCGAATAAGAGTTCAAGGGTCGAAAGGCTCTTTAATTAAAACTAGAGAGTTTTTTGAAATATTAAATGATTTAGAGAATAAAAAAGAAGATAATTTATCTTTGGATTATATAGAAGAAATATCAAATAAATTAATTGAAATAAAAATTCAAAATTCCAATTGGGATGAATATTTACTTGATGTTTTTCAATGTCTAGTTTATGAATTTGAAAAAGAAAAAAACGTTGATTCAACATATGATGACCTTATTTCATTTATTTCTGATATTGGTGGAAAAGATGATGGACAGTTCGGAAAAATTTATCAACAGAATATACAATTAATTCATCCCGAATATGTTGATCAAGAAATCATTATTACAACTATGCATAAGGTTAAAGGATTAGAGTTTGATGCTGTTTTAATTCCTCCATCATTCTCAAACCTTCCTACATCTACTAGATTTGACCCATCAAAATTGTTAGATTACATAGAGGAAGAGAGGCGACTATATTATGTAGCATATTCTAGAGCTAAGAGAAAATTAGTAGCAATAAAATTCGATCGAGAGAATGCACTTGATAGAGGAATAGCATATTCTGTGCCTGCAAATATTACAAATCAACTTGGAATTGCCGTAAACGAGGGTATAGATAAGTTTACTATATACTGGAGCGCTAGTATTTTTGGAGGAAATGCGTTTAACTATTTAAAAAATAATGTAAAAATTGGTGAAAAAATTATATTAAGACCTACTGTAAATAATTATGGTACCTTTTGGCATGCATATATAAATGGAATCCAAATTGCATCACTATCAAGCAAGTTTTCTCAATCAATAAATCAATTCCCTCAGATTAGACAAAAAGCAATTGACGATGCTAAAAAGAAAACAAAGCAAGTTAAAGGATTTATTGTTTCAAATATTTATGTCCACACCTATGAAGAATCATTGTTTTCGGATGAAAAAAACGAGACAAAATACAGTGAAAAATGGAATCAAGAATCCAAATTTAGAGGATATACTTACTTAATTGACTTTTCTGGATACGGAAAATATGTTTAAAAATTTATTTAAAAGAAAAAGGAAAGCAGAAACAAGTTAACTAGTTGATTTTGATAACATTACTCTTTGTACCGCTGGAATTAAGTTTGAAACTAGCACTTTCTTGGATGGTTTTAGGTCTTACTTATCTGATGCATTTGAGCCAAAGGGAGTGAAGTCGAACTATTTTGGGGAGGATTTAGTAGAATTAGCTCGAAATTAATTTATTGTTTCTCAATAGGACTCGGATTTAAAACACTTTATTGCCATTCATATCTGTCTCACTGCTTTCACCTCATTAAACGACTGTAAACGCCGTTATACGATGTTAAGCGGCTTCACTAGTGCTTCACCTCTTTTTATTTTAATGCGAAAAAATAGATAAACTAAGTTGATCCACTTAATATAAAGAAGTTAAATTATTTTCTTAGATTAGCGTAAAAACATACTAAAAAAATAAAAAATTACTTTTCGCTGATATTCAAGTGAATATGTGGTGATGTGGGAACAAACATTTGATGCAATTAGAGAGCGAATCGGAATTAAATGTGAGCAATGTGATATTAGTTTAAGCCAAGAAAAGTATTATTTAGAAGTTCATTATAAAGATTATAATAAAACCAATAATACATTAGAAAATCTTATGGCTTTATGTGTTTTATACCATGCAACAGTGGATGCTAGACATTTGAAAAATTTTTAAAAAAACTCGTTAAAAGTAGATTCATTTATAGATGACTGTTCTGATTTTGTTCTAAATAACAACAAAGTTAACTATGAGAAATGGATTAAATCAAATAATTAAAAAATTAGTTTATAGCGGTAATTAGTAATTTAAACATTAATGATAGATACAATAAAATACGCTACTATTAGCAATATATATGTAAAAGACCTCATCTTTTACGATGAAAAAAAAGAAGAGGAACTTCATGCTATGTGTCTAGACTACGGCATTTCTTATTTACCAAATAAAGATAAAAAGTCCTGTTATAAACTACTTGAAAACGGAACATTTAAATCAGCTGAATTAACTAAAGATTTAATGTGTAACCCTTATGATAGATTATTTGAAGATGAGACTATAACTAAATTCGAAAACGGTCGCCATGATGAAGTAATGTTTGTGGTAGAAGCTGGGAAAATTAAAGGCGTTGTCCATATAGTAGATTATAATACAGAATTCATCAATTATGAGTTTTTTAAAGCAACTTACCGAATAGAAAAAATGCTCAGGGACCTTCTGATTAAAAAGGGAGAAGTTAATGATTCCTTGATTGAATGGATGCGTCAAAAATCGAAAAAGTCAAATGACCATTGGGGTAAAAGATATTACCAATGTCTGCCTAAAGATGAAGAGAAGAGAAAAGTAGAAGTAAGCAGACGTAAAGAATGTAATCCCTTCCAAACCTTTTTCTTCAATGATCTTTTAATGTTTGCCGCATCAAAAAAGTACGTTTCAAAAGAGTTCAAAACAAATATTGAGAACTTAAAGGAAATACGTAATTGGGTAGCTCATAACAAAGACCTTGCTCCAAAAAACAGAGAAGATTCTCATCCATTATATCGTATAGACGGCTTGAAGAAATTTGTGAAAAGTGCTAAGGATTTTTTTAAATGTTACGAGGAATTAGAAGACCTAACCTCAAACTATAATTGATTATGGGACTTCTTAAAGATACAATGTACGAATTAGATAAACCAGCTATACTTTTAGGAAATGGTATTAATCAGTTGGGAGGTACGTTTATTGATTGGAGCCAAAGAGGAGTGAAATCGAACTATTTTGTTCAGGATTTGAATTTAATCCCTACCATTAATACGTCTTTGCATATAATCAATTAGAGACTTTTCGGACATTCGTTGGTCGGACCAATTGTCTTGGACAATATCAGGTTGTCCGT
>ERZ807291.8493-NODE-8493-length-11441-cov-11.227736_pt1 | contig 11441 bp, 8 predicted proteins | sample MGYA00521257_ERZ807291 | MGnify/ENA primary metagenome ERZ807291 (study PRJEB31413, sample SAMN03169783) | marine metagenome | biome: Marine; feature: Water; material: Subsurface seawater | place: North Sea | collected 2011-04-28 | depth 1 m m ...
TATTGCGCACCGCCTGAATCATCTTCGAGCCATGCTTAATCATGCCCGCCTGCTCAGATTTGGTGCCGACTATATAGCCGGTGGTGTTCTGGAAAAACAGCGCGGGAATATTGGCCTGGTCTAATAGCTGCAAAAACTGTGTGGCCTTGTTGGCACCCTGGGGGTCAATGGGACCATTGTTGCCAATAATACCCACCGCCTGACCAAAGATTTCCGCCTGAATACAGACAGTAGATACCCCAAACCTGGGTTTAAAATCCAAAAAGTCCGAACCATCCACCACCCTGGCCACCAACTCTCGCATATCATAAGGGGTACGGTAATCCGTGGGGATCACACCGGCTAGTTCATCCGGATCATAGATCGGCTCGTCAAACTCACGTTTCTCGGGCAACTGGCAGTTATCATTCCACTGCAAGCGCCCCACCACTTCTCGACAGATTTGAATGGCATGGCCATCATTTTCTGCCAGATACTCGGCTAAACCAGAGGTGGTGGCATGCATCTCAGAGCCACCCAGCTCTTCTTCTGTAGCTATCTCTCCAGTAGCTGCTTTCAGCAGCGGCGGGCCAGCCAAAAAGGCGCGGCCTGTACCCTTAACGGCAATCACATAGTCACTGAGGCCCGGCATATAGGCACCACCCGCAGTGGAAGAGCCATGCAGAATAGAGATCACCGGAATGCCCTCTTTACTCAGTTTGGCCAGCGCACCAAACAGGTCACCGCCTTCAGCAAAGTTCTCAACGGTGTAATTCATTAAGTCACCACCGGCACTCTCTACCAGATGCACAAAGGGTAACCTTTGCTCGAGAGAAATCTGCTGGGCCCGGGCAATACGGTAACCACCAGCCAGGGTCAATGAGCCCGCCAGAATCCCGCTATCGTCTACCACCACGCAGCAGCGCACCCCAGAGATAAAACCAATACCGGCAATCACGGTACCACCGGGAATCGACTTGGCTTCGTCTTTGGTATCCAGCTTATAGCCAGCCAAATTACCGATCTCCAAAAATGGCATACCGGGATCCAGCAGTCGCGCCAGTCGCTCTCTGGGGGTCAACTGGCCCCGCTTATCAAAGCGCGGCTTGCGCTTTTCCGAAATGGCGCGGCCGCGGCTATTCAGCTCATTGAGCTTATCCACCAGTTCAAGCATCTCTGCTCGCTGTTTCAGGTAGGTCTCTGAGCTGGTATTTATTTTTGAGGCAAATACTGCCATGAATACATCTCCAGATTCGTCTTATTATTTATTTGAGTTGGCTGGCAATAGCGGCACTCACCGGAATCGCCGCATCCAGCATTAGCTGGCCATAGCCTTTACCCTGAGCATCGTTACGAATACTGGCCATACCACCACCGCCCAGTACATCGTGAATCAAAAAGTTAATCGCATCTGTCCCCGGCATTAGATAGCGCTCGACATACGTCTGACTCTTACCCGTGGCTCCCGCGGGTAAAAAATGCCCGAAACGATCCGCCACTGCCTGCTCGGTGAGCGCGGCATAGATATAGGGCAGATACTCTGGCTTACGGGCAATAACACCTATATTAGCCTTATCACCTTTATCACCACTGCGAGCCCAAGCCAGCTTGATGAGAGGCACAGAGACTATGGCATCTGCAGGGGATGCCGGGACATCAGGTCTGTTAAGCGTAGCTCGATCCAAAGCGACACCTTGACTATCCGGTACATCAACAACCGCCCCATCCATCTCCACCTGAATCTTTGCTGCGCCCTTTGGTAGTGCAAAGGAAAATAAACGCACCACTGGCGATGCGCTTGGCCGTGCACCGGCAAAACCAGAGAGCCCAGGCGGTGTTGCCAGCCCCAGACCCACACATTCTTTGAGCATAATGCCTATACCAGCAGCATCCGAATGTTTGGCAGCAATCTTCATGACCAACTCTCGACAGTCAGTGACCTTGGCATTGATACCGTACTGACTTTCGTTGCCAATCAGCTCAATACTGGTTTCACTAAAGTCAGCTAAACCAAACTGTTTTAAGGTGCGACGGGAAGCGACAAAAATCGCATCCGCCAGTTTCTGGGCTTTGCGAGCCGCATCTACCCCATAAAACGTCATATTGGTGCCACCGCGAAATTCATCGGCGTAAGTGGTGCAGACCTTATAGGTATCCGGCGCAGGCAAGCCAGTAGCACCAGTGACACGCACCAGATTCTCCGCCACCTGCTCAAGCTCAACATTGGAGAAATCGCAGACCACATCTGGCAGCATATAAGCTTGGGGGTCACCAATTTCGTAGACCATCTGCTCGGCAATAGTTGCGCGGGTTACCAGACCACCAGAGCCCTCGGGCTTGGAGCAGTCAAAGCTGCCGTCGGCACGCAACTCGGCAATGGGATAACCGATGGTTTCCAAGCTGTGTACATCTTCCCAGTCGGTAAAGTTGCCGCCAGTGGCCTGGGGACCACATTCAATAATATGGCCAGCCAAAGAACCCATGGCTAGCTGATCTAAATCATCCCGACCCCAGCCAAAGGTATGGATACAGGCACCGAGAGTCACTGCGCTGTCGACACTGCGGCCCGTGACCACAATATCCGCACCCTCATCCAGAGCCACAGCCACAGGAAACGCACCCAGATAGGCATTAATACTGGCAATTTTGTCTGCCGCAGGGAAAGCTGCGCCGGTAAACATCTCTGTATAGCCCTGACCAGCGAAGGTGTCTCGCTGATCAATCATATCGTCACCCAGCACACAGGCGACCCTAAGTTCCAGACCCATCTCGGCAATCACAGCACGCAATGCATTGGCACAGGCCTGAGGGTTCACGCCACCAGCGTTGGAGACAATTTTAACCCCCTGACGAGCGATCTCTTTAAGGTTGGGTTTCATGGCGGCAGTAACAAAGTCCAACGCATAGCCGTAGTCGGGGTTTTTAGCCCGGGCCCGGGCCATAATCGACATGGTAATTTCGGCCAGATAATCATAGGCAATAAAGTCCACATTGCCGTCTTTTAGCAACTGCGGTGTAGCTCGAGCCGCATCACCCCAAAAGCCACTCGCTCCCGCTATACGTATGGTTTTCTCTGCCATCTACTCTTTTCTCCAAAACCGTGTTTGATAGGATTAATACTACCCACTGGCTGGCAATGGCTCTTGGGATTCTATGCCAGCAATATAAGAGCCCATGCCAATCTGCATTGCATACAACTCAGGCGTCAGGCTTTTGCTTTTAGTTTTTCTAGGTAGATCGAGGCGATAATGAAGCTGATCGGCGCTCCCACAGCAATGGTATCGGCGGTCAACAGGGCCTTGGTCAGCGGTTCAAATACCGAGTAAGAGGAAAATATATCGCTCAGCACACCAGTCATTAACGCACCTATTCCCAACCCAAGAAGATTACACGCCACCAACAGCAACCCGGTCATCACACCTCGCAGCCGCACTGGGGTTAAATCTTGAACCGTAGAAAATGCCGGACCATAGAAAGAACTGACACTAAACATGCCCGCGGCCATACCCACGTAGAACAGCGTCGACGAAGGCGAAACAAAACGAAAGGTAATCAGCAGAGGCGTTATACACAGCATCAAGTAGGCCAAAAACCTGACTCTGCCACCACGGAATCTGGCCTGATACCAATCACTGAGAATGCCCCCAAGAAAAGTACCCAAGGTGCCAAATACAATATAGATCAGCCCGTAAGTCGCGCTGATTTCACCAATGCCAAAGCCTCTCTCCCGCTCCAGCCAGACAATGGCGAACTGGCCTGCACCCAGTGGTATATGTAAAAAAATCGCTCCAACCATGGTCCAAAACAGGGCCGGGGTGGACTTAACCACCGTAAGTACATCAGAGACAATATTCTTCCAGTTACCGCCAAGTAAACTATCTTGTTGGTCACTATCAAACTCAACACCCTGATCTTCCATGCCACCGCGTTCGGGATCATTAAGCAGCAATAGCACCAACGCCAGCACTATCCCCAGAGCGCCCAAAACAATAAAGCAGTTACGCCAACCAATCATTGGCCCCAGAATACCGGCAACAATAAAGGCACCGCCCGCACCCAGAGGCACACCAAGATAGTAGATACCAGTCGCCGTACCTCTTTTGGCCTTTGGAAACATATCAGCAATCATTGAAATAGCTGAAGGCGCCATAGCCGATTCACCGACACCGATAAACAGCCGAGCAATACCGATTTGAGCAAAGTTTTTCGCCACCCCAGACACAGCAGTCAGCAGACTCCACAACACAAGGCCAGCTGCAATCAGCCGAGGACGGTGCACACGATCAGCAAGGGCCCCCATAAATAAGCCCATGATGGAATAGAAGAAAACAAAGATAGGCCCAGTCAACATGCCAAATTGAGAATCACTCAAGCCTAGATCATTAATAATTGCAGTACCAAAGCTGGTAATCAGAGTGCGGTCGACCATATTGAGGATATTAAGCAAGAGTAGAAACAACAAAATACTCATTGCTTTTGGTGCAGTTTTTATCTGGTCCATTGATGGCCTTCTTTTATTATTTTAATTTTGAATAGTTTACGGCACTCCCCAGTTAAATACGTAATCCACAGAATATAATTTGCGAACCACGGGTCTCACTGCATCCAGCTGCACTTAGACAGCCAATAAATTTTTGCTTGATTTTATTAACATTTGTTTCTACGGTGCCTATGTCAATAGTTTTAAACTCCCTGATCGCAGGGATTATTAATCGATAAATAGAGGGCAGACCTATGTCATTGCAAGAAGTAACAGCTGGATTAGCAGAAAAAGTAGGGGAAGATTGCGGCCTAGGTGCAGTCTTAAAATTTGATTTTGGCGATGACGGAATTCTAGTGCTTGATGCCTCTCAGGTGCCCAATGTAGTTGGCAACGACGATGCCGAGGCAGGCTGCACCATGGTTATCAGTCTGGATAATTTTAAAGAAATGGCCGCCGGCAACCTCGACGGTACCAGCGCATTTATGTCCGGCAAACTAAAAATTATTGGCGATATGGGCATAGCAATGAAGTTGGCGCCAATTCTTTCTTAAGCCTTACATAGCGTTATTTAAAAGTGCCTCATTGTTTTGCGATGGGGTATTTTTTCGTCTCGATTTTGGGTTCATAGTTGCTGGGTTGGAGCGGAATAACAACTGGGGAGACCCTTGAGGTCGGTCCCATGGGTACTCAGACAATATGACAGCTAGTCAGAGAACTTAGATGCTAAGAAAGAAGTAATTAACCTAGCCCCCAACAACCTCCAACCCTTTTAATACGCCACGGAAATTCAAATACCCACTGAGGATCCCCTTGAGATCAATCAGGACCCGTTTATGGGTGCAGTCATTTTCAGGAGAAGAGAGTGCCTGTCTGAGCGATAGCGAGTTGTGCGAACGCTGAAAATGACTGTACCCATGGGACCGATCTCAAGGGGAGACCCAGTGGGTATAACGCTCCGAAACAAAAACCCGAGCCAGGCCAGCAGACCTCTCGTCGCTTCGCTCCTCAAAATCACAGGCAGTTTGAGGCTCAAGATAATATAGTTATAGAAAACCAAGATGAAAGTTCTATAAACTCGGAATTTTAAACCCGACCTTACTTACGCGCCGGCATAATCCCCATATGCTTACAAATAATCCCCAACATCACCTCATCCGCGCCACCACCAATCGACGTCAACCGGCTATCTCGATAAGCACGAGACACAGGGTTATCCCACATGTATCCCATACCACCCCAATACTGCAGACAGGCATCAGTCACCTCGCGAGAAAGACGCCCAGTCTTTAACTTAGCCATCGACGCCTTCAACGTAACATCCTCGCCGTTGATATAACCCTCAACCGCGTCATAGGTCAGCGCCCGCAAACATTCAACATCCGTCTGCAACTCAGCCAAACGGAAATGCACCACCTGATTATCAAGAATCGACTTACCAAACGCCTTGCGCTGTTTGGTGTACTCAATAGTGTCATTGATCACATATTCCAGCATCTTGATATTGCCCGCCGCTGCATAGATACGCTCCTCCTGAAACTGCTCCATCTGGTAGCGGAAGCCCGCGCCCTCCTGCCCAATCAGATAACGCTGCGGCACCCGCACATCATCAAAGAAAATCTGCGCCGTATCCGACGAACGCATACCCAACTTATTAAGTTTTTCAGAAAGAGAAATACCCGACGTATTCATCGGCACCACAATTAGAGACTTATTATTGTGCGGGCCATCATTACTGGTATTGGCCAACAAGCAGATAAAATCCGCCTGGGTGGAATTGGTAATCCACATCTTCGAGCCATTGATAATAAAGTCATCGCCATCTTTAACCGCTGTGGTTTTAATCGCCGACACATCAGAACCTGCATGAGGCTCAGATACAGCGATAGAACAGACCATATCTCCGGCAATAGCAGGCATTAAAAACTCACGGCGTAACTCATCACTGCCATGGTTGGCCAGCGCAGGGGTTGCCATATCGGTCTGAACACCGATGGCCATACTGACACCACCACTGCGAATACGACCCAGCTCCTCAGAAAAAACTACCTGATAGCTGTAGTCCAGACCCATGCCACCAAACTCTTCTGGCTTGGCAATACCCAGCAAACCCAAATCACCCATCTTTTTAAAAACTTCATGGGCTGGGAAGATACCCTCCTCCTCCCATTGATCCGCATAGGGATTAATCTCTTTATCAATAAACTGAGCGATCGTTGTGCGAATCGCTTCGTGCTGTTCGGTAAGAATCATAGTTAAAGTCCAAACTGGCGAGCGGCCAGATCACGCATAATTTCTTCAGAACCACCACCAATCGCATTAACACGCACCTCGCGGTAGATTCGCTCAACTCGGCTGCCACGCATATAGCCGATACCACCGAGAATCTGCATCGCCTCGCGGGCGCAGTACTCCATGGTTTGACTGCATTGCACTTTTAACAGCGCAATATCACCGGCACTTTCAGTGCCCGCTTGACACTGCTGGCAAACCAGCTGCAAATAGGCCTGAGTGGCGTTAATGCGCTGCTTCATCTCAGCAATCTTGTGGCGGATTACCTGATGGTCAGCCAAGCGCTGGCCAAAGGTCTTGCGCTCCCGCGCCCAGGCTACTGCATCCTCTAAGCAGACACGGGCAAAGGCCTCCATAGACGCAGACATAGCTAGTCGCTCAGCGTTAAAATTATTCATAATCACGCTAAAGCCCTTATTCTCCTGACCCAGCAAATTGCCCGCGGGCACACGAACATTGTCAAAATAAATGGTCGCAGTATCCGAGCACCACCAACCCTGCTTCTTATCTAGCGCCGTGCGTGAAACACCCTCGGCATCAGCCGGAATCAACAGCGTAGAAACACCACCGGAGCCTTCCCTGCCAGTGCGCACTGCCGTGGTAAACCAGTTAGCATTCATACCACCGGTAATATAAGTCTTGGAGCCATTGACCACATAGTGATCGCCATCCAGTCGCGCAGTGGTCTGCAACTGAGCCACATCGGAGCCACCACCAGGTTCAGTAATGGCCAGTGAAATTCGCTTGGTGCCAGCCAGCACCGGCGGAGCCACCATCTGCTTGATCTCGTCGCTGCCAAAATTAACGACTGGCGGCAAACCGATCCCATGCACCATCAATGAGGCCGCAACCCCACCCACAGCAACACGCGCCATCTCTTCATTAACGATAATGCTGTGCCAGACATCTATGCCTTTAGTAACACCACCAAACTCTTCCGGAAAGCCCAACCCCAACAGACCAACCTCCGCCGCTTTGGGCCACAGCTCATCAGGAATAGCACCATTCTCATCCCAGTCTTCCGCATAAGGCATAATTTCGCGATCAATAAATCGTCGCAGCTGGGCCCGCCATTCGTCGTGTTCAGCGGTTAAGCAGCTATTGGGTAAACGTGCACTATCGAAATCGAGAGACATAGGGAGACCTATTCTTTTAGTTATGGAGTTCTAGCTTTAAATAGTAGAGCGAGTTGATAGGGCTAGCAACCTAATAAGCGCCAACTTATTGGGAAACAACGCCAACTCAAAAGCGCTTATTTGCGGCGATAATCCCGCGGAGAAACTCCGTGCCAGCTTTTAAAGGCACTGGAAAAAGAGCCCTGATCCGCATAGCCAAGCAGAAAGGCAATCTCAGTAATACTCAGACGGCTATCAGACAGATAGCGCAGGGCGACTTTAGAGCGCACCTCCTGCAAGATATTCAAGAAATTGGTATCCCGATCAGAGAGCCGGCGCTGCAATGTGCGCCGAGAGATATTAAGTTTGCTGGCCAGCTTATCTATAGTTACCTCACCCTCAGGCAGGTACTGCACAATCGATTGCTTTAAATTGGACAGTAACTGATCAGCTGGGTCATCGCACTCAAAGAACTCCCGGAATGGGTTGTCCTGATCTGGCCCCACTTGATAGTCCTGCTTTAGCATTGCAAAGCCAAGCGCTTCGCGCTCAAAAAACAGACTGCTATAGGCCTGATCAAAGGCTAAATTACGACCAAACGTATCCTCCAATCTGGTGATATCCTCAGGCTGGGAATAGGTGAGGGTCACCTTGACCACAGGCACAGGCATCACACACAGAGAATTCAAAATACCCGCTGAAGCTGCCAACATATCATCACTGAAAAAACGTTTACGACCTGTCTCAGCTAACAGCGGCTCCCAGCGCAGCTCAACCAGATTGCTCTGGCGATAGACCGTTATTTGACCAATATCCCCCCGCAGCCGGAGTGCACTGGGGATAAGATTGAGATAGTCGCGGACAGACTGGCACACCGTAGACAAGTACAGCTGTAAATTAAGACCTTTAAGAAAGGTCACTCGGCCCACGGTCAAACCAATATCCGGGTCATCTGACGCATCGGCCACCAGCTGAAATAATCGGAAATAGTTGTTCACTGGGAAGCGGCGATCAGGAATTGTTAACTCGGAAGCATCCAAGCCTGAGGCCACAAACAGCATATTAGTATCCAGGCCCAACCGCTCACTCACCTGCAATAGTGTGCTAATTGGCGCCGCATAAACGGTCCAATTAGGATCTATAAACTGCGGTGGATTAGACGTTGCTGACATAGATAAAGAGTTTGAACTGTGTGTGAGGCCATACTGTAACACCAGCGAAGAAACTCATACAGTGGTTGTTTATAATGTACATCAAGACGTTCAATTTCAGATGACATGGCACCAAATACTGTATATATTAACAGCAGTTAAGAAATAGGTCTTACTCGCAACGCAGTTTCAATTTAATGCCTAACAATATAGCTACAGTACTCTCTCGCCAAGATACCTGGCGTGGCCACAGCCAGCGCCTACCCCGTCGCGCTATCACTACAGGTCACAATAATTTAGATCTGCTATTGCAAGGTGGCTGGCCCATCTCAGCCCTCACCGAGCTCATGCCACAGCAACCCGGCATCGGCGAGCTGAGCTTGTTGCTGCCAACCCTTAAATATTACGCGGACAACAACCAACTCTGTGTCTGGCTCGACCCGCCTTATCAGCCCTATTCACCGCGTCTGGCCGCAGCCGATATTGCCTTGGATAAACTGCTTGTGGTGCGCAGTAAAAACCATGCCGAATGGCTGTGGGCCGCGGAGCAGTCTATTCGCAGTGGCGCCCTATTACTCGCTTGGACAAAACAGCCACCACCCCGCTACGCCGATCTGCGTAAGCTTCAACTAGCCGCGGCAGATAGTGGTAATGCTGCATTTTTATTTAGTGCCCCCAGCGCATTGTCAGCACCCTCACCTGCGGCAATGCGTTTGGAGCTAAAGGGTATGGAGGTTAATCAGCTATTATTAACCGTGCGCAAACAGCGTGGTGTAGCTGGTGGCGCATGCCTGCAGCTTTCATTGGGAGAAGCCAATACTCAGAGAACTGATCTCGCCCTATTGCCGGCCGATCGGCATAGGACTTACCCAATACAGCAGCTTAACAACTAGATGTTAAGGCCAGATAGGAAAAGCGCTCAGCCGGATATTTGGCTATACCTGCATTTTCCTCTGCTGCCTCTTGAGACATTGTTGCCTCAGGTGCCAACAGAGCAGGTACAAAAACCCATAGCCATTGTTAATCTGCAGAAGAATATTCAGCGGGTGCTATGCTGTAACACTCAGGCAGCGGCCTGGGGAATAGAGCCCAATCTTTCTATCTCTACTGCTCTGGCTCTATGCCCAGAACTTGAAGTATTGCCCAGACAGGTTGAGCAAGAACAACAATTGCTGCAACAGCTGGCACTACTTGCCTATAGCTTTAGTCCGGTGGTTATTCTCAATAATTCGGAAGTGTGGCTAGAAATATCCGGCTGCCAACAATTATTTAAAGGTTACGACGCCCTACTTCAAGAACTGGAAAATAGACTTCGCTATCAATCTATTACCGCGGTTAATGGCATAGGCCAAAACCCACTCACTGCGAAGCTACTCTGCGGATCTAAGTTTGAAACCCAGCTACCTGATCAAACAGAAATACAGCACCGCCTACTCAATACAGAGCTAAGTCTCTTAGAAACCAATCGCAAACAGCAACAAAGTTTTAAGCAGCTTGGCTTAAATACAGTAGGCGATTTATTGGCTCTACCCCGCAGCGCATTAAGCTGTCGTTTTGACTCTGAACTAATGCTTACCATCGCCCAGTTAAATAATGAAAAACCCTTTGTTGCCCCGTACTTTCAACCAGCCAATACTTTTCGCGATCTAATTCAAAACCCCCAGGGCATTTTTAATAAAGAGAGTTTGCTGTTCCCCATGAAGACATTGCTACAACGTCTGTGTCAGTACCTGATGGCAAGACAGTGTCACTGTCGGGAGATTGAATGGCATTTTGAACCTTTAATAGGCGAGTCCCAGCAAATGCAGATACAGCTCTCCGGTAGCCAAAATAACTGGTCGACTCTATTAATGCTGAGTCGATTACAGCTAGAACGGCTAGAACTACCCCGCAGTATTGAGCAAATTATTCTGCATGCCGATCAATTTATTGAGGCACCCATGGGTGTGTTTAATCTAGATTTATTCGATAACCAACAAACGGCACAGCAGTCCTGTGAATTGATTGATAGCCTGAATGCACGGCTGGGCATAGACGCCCTATCGCAACCTATACTCAATCAAGACTATCTGCCAGAACAGGCCAGCACCTTGGCCACACCAGGCAAGCACAGCAGCACAGGTATTAATGGAAAATCAAAAGCTCCCCAGCCCCTGTGGTTATTAACCGACCCAGCGCCAGTGCACCTGCGCAATAAAAAACTGTACTGGCGTCAGCCCCTCACCATTATCAGCGGGCCCGAGCGTTTATGTGGCAACTGGTGGCAGGCCGAACAGCAGCGCGATTACTATCTAGCTTGCGATAGTAACGGCGCACGCTACTGGCTATTTAGAGAAACCAGCAGTCAGCGCTGGTTTGTGCACGGGCTGTTTTCTTAGCAACAGAGTTTAGACGTCAAACTGTTCTTTTAACTTAAACTTCTGC
>ERZ807291.8498-NODE-8498-length-11439-cov-6.099174_pt1 | contig 11439 bp, 13 predicted proteins | sample MGYA00521257_ERZ807291 | MGnify/ENA primary metagenome ERZ807291 (study PRJEB31413, sample SAMN03169783) | marine metagenome | biome: Marine; feature: Water; material: Subsurface seawater | place: North Sea | collected 2011-04-28 | depth 1 m m ...
GTATAAAGCCTAGCTTATTTTTTACCAAACCTTTTGAGAAAGCATTTGATAGATTGCCCGATGAACTTATAGAAAGATTTGCACTTGACCTAGAACAATTTTTAGATACAACAACATAATGACAAAACTAAACGCAAGAAGCCCTTATTATATAAAAGTAGATGACGTAAATTTAAGTTATGCTACTTTGCAACTATACGTATATACAAGAGTATTTACAACTGACAAACCAGTTGCGGCACAGTACACGATAACCAAAAGCGAGATTGCATCAAATAACTTTGTAATATTTGAAATCGCAGAGCTTGTAAGAGATTATTTAGATATATCTTTTAACCAAGAATTTACAGAAGATTTATACAAAGCAAGGGTACTCGCTGACGGTGGTACATTCGAGGGCTCTAGTTGTTTAAGTGCAATATTAGATACTTTAGATGATGACTTTAGAAGTCAAACAGTTTGGGTTGAGGCTGATATAACTTTATACAATTCTTCTGATGCAAGTATTGGAACAAGTAATACTGATTATTTAGCCTTTGACGGTTATGCTTATTTCACAGACGGAACAAACGCTGAACTTAGTAGAACGCTTTTACAATCCAATACCGATATATATGTAGAGAATGGAGAAAGGGTACAAGTTCCAGTTTATACCGATGAGGTTACTTCTGTTCAATTTTATAACGGCGGCGTATTACATACAACCGAAACAATTACAAGTTCCACAAACTCGAATGCACAAATAAAATATGCAGGTAGTTCTTTAGCTACTGATGAAATTAGAGTAATATCAAGCGCAGGAACAGAAACAATAAATGTTTATCAAATTGATGAATGTAGATACACGCCTTACAGAGTTACTTTTGTAAACAAGTTTGGAGCATTACAAAACTTATATTTCTTTAAAAAGTCAATAGAAAATATAAACACTACAACTGAAAACTACAAAGCCAATACGTTTAATCAAAATACTTTAGATTACGACATACAAAGTCACCAGTATAAACAGTTTCAAAAAGCAGGTAGGGAAAGTATTACAATGAATACAGGATATGTTTCAGAAGAATACAACGAGGTTATGAAACAACTTCTTTTAAGTGAGCAAGTATGGATGACAAAAACAATAGATACAAGACCTACTATTTTGCCTGTAAACGTTAAAACTCAATCACTACAATACAAAACAAGCGTAAACGATAAGCTTATTAATTACACTATTGATTTTGACTATGCGTTTGACAAAATAAACAATATTAGATAAATGCAGGAAATCCAATTATACATACAAGGGGAACAAGTAGAACTGTTCAAAGATGAATCGGTAAGCATTACACAATCAATACAAAATGTAAAAGATATTGCAAAAGTGTTTACGGAATTTACAAAGTCTTTTACCGTTCCTGCTTCAAAAAAAAATAATAGGATTTTTAAACATTATTATAATTATGATATTGTAGGAGGTTTTGATGCAAGACAAAAAGTATCTTCAACAATAGAACTTAATTACTTACCTTTCAAAAATGGGTTTATAAAATTAGAGGGGGTAGATTTAAAAAACAATAGCCCTTATGCGTATAGACTTACTTTCTTTGGTGCAACTGTAAACCTTAAAGACTTATTAGGAGAAGATAAACTTGATGCTTTAGGCTGGTTGGATAATTTTGTGATTGATTATAGCCTTGTAGATATAAAGGCATATTTTCAAAGTGGTGCTGATATTACGGTAGATTCAACGACATATACTGATGCTATTTTAGTACCTTTAATTTCACACACTAAAAGACTTTATTACGATTCAGCCATTACAACTGCTGAAAGCGGTAATTTACATTATTCTAGTTCTGAAACAACGCAGGGGGTTTATTGGAAAGATTTAAAATATAGTATTAGAGTACATTTAATTGTTTTAGCTATTCAAGAGGCTTATCCCGAAATACAATTTAGTACTGATTTTTTTAATACTAGCAATTCAGCTTATTACGATTTGTATATGTGGATGCATCGTAAAAAGGGAGATGTACAAGCATCGGCTACTGGAGTACAAACATACACGCAAATAGTAGATAGCTTCCCTACAAATAGTATATTGACCGATGCGGGAGGTTCAATTTTAAACGGAACTACACTTGTAATACCTACATATCAATCGGGTGGTTGTTGGGAGATAAATTCAACAAGTTATTTTATAACCACAACTTCAACAAATTCTTATAATGCAATATTTAAAAGAAACGGGGCAATAATAGGAGAACTTATTAACGTAACAGGAAACCAGTCTTTTAGCTTACCCGAAGATTCATACGGTAAAACGTTGAACGGAAATTATACCGTTACTTTAGAATCTTCTGTATCAATTACGTTTAATTATGTAAGGATAAATTTTTTAATAAATGACGATTGCGATATTCCTCCTCAAACATATAACACGTCAAGTACAAGTTCAAGTGTTACAATTAACGAGGTATTTCAGTTTTATCCTACACAACAATTACCCGAAATGAAAATCATTGATTTTCTAACAGGACTATTTAAGACGTTCAATTTAACTGCATACGAACAAGACGGAATAATAAAAGTAGAAACTTTAGACAGTTATTATTCAAGTTTTGATACCTATGATATTAGTGAATTTGTAGATGTAAATACAAGTGCAGTAAATGTAGGGTTACCATATAAAGAAATAAGTTTTATAAATAAAGGTACTGATAGTTTTTTTGCTTCTGTATTCAATCAATTAAACAACAGGGAGTACGGACAATTAGACTACAAAGGAGAAGAAAATTTAAACTGGGAGGGTTCAATATACAAAGTAGAACTTCCTTTTGAGCATTTGTTATACGAAAGATTATATAACGGAGATACTTCAACCTTAACTTCTGTGCAATGGGGTTGGATGGCTGACGATAATCAAGAATCGTATATTGGTGCACCTTTGATTCATTATGTAGATAGACAATCATTTACGCCATCTCCGACTTCAACTTTTATAAGTTTTAGAGATACCGAAACAACAAGAAGCGGTTTATACAATTATTATATTCCTTTAAATTCAAATAACACTTCGGGTACAGGACAATCTTTAAATTTCTTTGCTGAGATTGATTCCTATTCTTTAACAGTAAACACCCAAACTTTATTCGCTAATTATTATGTGAATTACATAAAAGATGTTTTTAACATCAAAAGAAGATTAACAAAATTAAAAGCCTTTTTGCCTTTAAGAATATTATTAAATTTTCAATTGTCGGATAGGTTTGATATTAACGGACAAAGGTATAAAATTAACTCAATCACTACTAACCTAAAAACAGGGGAAAGTGATATAGAATTATTGAACGAAGTATGATGCAAAATATTTTAGAAATGCTAAAGATAGCAAACGGAGAAACGGAAAACATTCGTATTGCGCAGGGCAAATATAAGTTACCCGAAACATTAAAGGAAACATACAATCAAATCAAAACAGAGATAAAATGGCAAAAAAAATAACAATAGACTTAGAAGCCAAAACGGATAAGGCAATAGGCGAAATTGAATCTTTAAAAGAACAGATTGTAAAACTCAATAAACAGGTTGCAGAGGGAAACGACAATACTAAAAAAGGTTTAAGCGGTGTTGAGAAAGCGACAAAAGGTGCTTTAGGAGGTGTTAAAAAAATAGGTAGTGGGTTAAAGGCATTAACAAGCGGGGTTGGTGTTATATTTCTTTTGACTAAAGCATTTGAGGTTTTTAAAGAGATAGGAATGAAAAACCAAAAGGTTGTAGATGCCCTTGACATTGCTATGGAATCTTTAAGTATTGTGTTTAATGAATTTTTTACATACCTATCAAATAATATAGGCACTTTTACTGGTTTCTTTAAAGATTTATTTGAAAATCCACAAGTTAAAATAAAAGAACTCGGAAAAACAATATATGACGGTGTAGTTGTAAGATTTGAGCAACTAGTAGAGGTTTTGGGGTTAGCTGGAAAAGCTTTGTTTAAATTAGTAAAAGGAGATTTTTCGGGAGCGTTTGATACAATAAAAGAAGCGGGAAAAGAAGTTGTTGATGTTGTTACAGGGGTTGACGGCAGTTTTGAGCAAGTTTCTGAAACCATTACAGACTATACTAAAAAAGTTGTTACTTCGGCAAAAGAAAATGTTAAACTTGCAAAACAAGCTGAACTTGCAGCAGTTAAAAATCAAGGTATAATTGAACAGTTTGATAAACAAGCGGAACAATTAAGACAAATAAGAGATGACGAAAGTAAAAGTTTTGCTGAAAGGATAAAAGCAAACGAAGATTTGGCAAAGGTTCTCGATGAGCAAGAAATACAAATGAAAGCTAATGCTGATTTAATGGTTGCTAGGGCAGCAACAGAATTAGCGAAAAACAAAGATAACATTGAACTTCAAAAAGCATATCAAGAAGCCCTTAACGAACAAGCAGGAATTGAAGCACAAATAACTGGCTTTAGAAGTGAGCAACAAACCAACACAAACTCATTATTAAGAGAACAAAAAGACATACAAAACGAACTAGCTTTAATAGGTAAGTCTGAAAGGGAAATTGAACGGCTAGAATTACAACAAGATTATGATGCTAAAAAGGCATTAATAGAAAAAGAAGTAACAGACGAAATTAAAAGAAAAGAAACATTAAAAAATCTTGAGGCAGAATACAACGCTCAAATATCTAGTATAGACCAAGCGGCACTTGATGAAAAAATAGATAAAGCAAATCAAGAACACGAATTGGAAAAACAGAAGATACAAGATAAAGCAATGGTAGTTGACGCTATTAGTCAATTTGCAAACGCTGAAACTGGCATCGGAAAAGCCTTACTTATTGCAAAACAAGCTCTTGCGTTAAAGGAAACCATAATGGACTTAAAAAGAATTACTTTTAAAGGAGCGGAAGCGGTAGGACAAGCAGGAGTAAGCGCAGCCCAAAACGTAGCTGAATCCTCTAAAATTGGTTTTCCTCAAAACATTATAACAATAGCGGCAGCAATAGGGCAAGGAATAGGAATCATAAAGTCTGTTAAAAGCGCTGTATCAAAAACAAAAGCCAAAGCAACTGGAGGGGGTTCAACTGGTGTATCAACTCCAAGCGCAGCAACTCCGTCGCAACCGCCTCAATTTAATATAGTAGGCGCAGGGGGAACAAATCAACTTGCTGAAGCTATTGGAAGCCAAGAGAAACAACCAGTAAAAGCCTATGTAGTTTCGAATGACGTTACTACTGCACAATCTATGGATAGAAATATTGTAGAGGGTGCATCAATTTAAAATGCAAAATTAACAATTAATTACGTTATATAGTTATGAAGATAATCGAACTCATTTTAGACGAAAACGAAGAGTTAAACGGAATTGAGGCAATATCTATTGTTGAAAGCCCAGCGATTGAGGAAGATTTTATTGCATTAAAGAGCGATGAAATAAAACTTGCCGAAGTATCAAAAGAACGTAGAGTATTAATGGGAGCATTATTAATACCTAACAAGCCTATATATAGACGCAATGGAGAAGATGAATATTATATATACTTTTCTAAAGATACGGTCTTAAAAGCCTCCCAAATGTATTTGATGAAAGGCAATCAAAACAATAGTACACTTGAACATCAATACAGTTTGAGCGGTTTGTCTTTGGTTGAATCTTGGATTATTGAAGATAAGGTACACGATAAGTCTGTTAAATACGGAATGGATTTGCCTATTGGAACTTGGATGGGTACTGTAAAGGTAAACAACGACCAAGTGTGGGAAGAATTTGTAAAAACACAAGCGGTCAAAGGTTTTTCAATAGAGGGTTATTTTGCTGACAAAATGGAGCGACCTAAAGAATCTTTAAAAGAAGAATTAACGGAAGAAAAAGAAGCCGAACAATTATTGTCTAAAATTAAAAACATACTAACAAATGAGTAAAGAAAAAGCATTAAAGCTAATCAACGAGTATTTAGCAAAGCAAGAGCCACAAAAAATAGAGTTGAGTAAATATGATTTTATTGAATTTAAAAAACAATTTGATAAAGCATTTTCTGAATATAGGGCAGATTATAGAAAGGGTATAAACCAAGCCAAACAAAGTGCCGATTTGTATTTTAAAAATCTTAACAATATCTTACAAGATGCTGATAAATTAGCGGATGAGTTTGGCAATAAAGCAGAAGATTTAGGATTAGAATATAGAGGAACTAAACCTTACCAACAATTTCAAGAAATTAAAAAAATTATATTAAGTGCAATATCTAGTGCAAGAGAGAAGCAGAAAGATATATCTAAATTAATGTAATAAATATAAACTATGTCTAAAGCCTGTTATTGTAAAGATACAAACACTTATTCAATAGATTGTTGCGATGATACATTATGGGCGCAGGGAATAGGTAGAACACAAGCGACAGGGCAAATAATACCCGATAACTTTTTAGCTAAAGAGGTAGGGGATTTAATTTTAAAAGAAGATTTAACTAAAATAATAGTATAATGGCGAATACTAAAATATCACAATTACCGATTGCAACCAATCCAACAGGAGAGGAATTGATACCAGTAGTACAAAGCGGAGATACTAAACAATTAAAAGTAAGTCAAGTTGTTAATTATATTGTTACTACATCAATAACCTTTCAAGCAGACCTAACAATAAATTTAAGTGATTCGACTTATGATAATTCAGAAATGATTCGTTTAAGTTGGGCTGGTGCAACTGGAACTGGTATTTTGAACTTACCCGATGCTACTCAAAACGTAAATAGAGTGATGCGGTTTATTTCAAATGGTGGGTTTACAAACGCAACAAAAGTACATTTAACTCCAATTTTAGGACAAACTATTGACGGAAGTGCTTCTTTTTATAACATAAATAAAGAGTACGAGGGAATCCAAGTTTGGAGTGACGGTGTTCAATGGTTTATCATTCAAAAGAAAGCATAAATAATTTAATATATATATAAATGAAAACACAAAAAACCGTAATGAGCAAAATTGCTCAAATTAGCAAAGAAGAACTTTCAAAAGAAGTTTCTAGCAAAAGAGTAAGTTTAGGAACTTATAATGTAAACCTAAATGTGCAGCAGGATATTGCCAAAAAATTTGATGAATTAGAAGACGAACTTTCAGAATTAGCTCGTTCTCTAAGAGAGATTGACGATAAAGGCGCAGAATTAAGAGATGCAAGAGATAATTTTGATAAAGTAGTAAGAGAAGCAAAAGAATCACAAAAAGCAGCGCAAGGAGAAATCAACGAAACTAAAAAGCTAAAGCAAAGAGTTGAATCCGCAGCTAAAGAATTGGGAGTTGATGCAAAGGCAGTAAAAGGGTATGATTTAATTGACGATTATATTTCAGACTTGCAGGAAGAAATAAAAAAGGTTGATAGTTTTATCAAACAAGTAAAGTAAAAATGCAAAATATAAATTAATAAACGTTATATAATTATGAAACCAATGGAAATGCTAAAAGAAATCAAAACACTTTTGGGCGTTGAGGAAACTAAAGAAGTTTCTTTAGCTCAAATGAAGTTAGAAAATGGTACTGTTTTAGAAGCAGAATCATTTGAGGCAGGACAGGAAGTTTTTATTGTAACCGAAGACGAAAAAGTTGCCTTACCAGTAGGGGAATATGAGTTGGAGGACGGAATGAAACTAACTGTAGTAGAAGAGGGAATTATCGAATCAATCGGACAAGCTGATGAAGTTAAAGAAGATGAAGCCGAAGAAGAAGTTGAAGAAGTAGAAGCAGCCGAAGAAGAAAAAGTTGAAGCTGAATATGCTACTAAAGAAGAACTTGCAGAGGTTAAGTCTATGATTGAGGAAATTAAAGCAATGCTTGAACCTAAAGAAGATTTAAGCGAAGAAGTAAAAGAAGACGAACTTTTAAAAGAAGAATTGTCAGCTCCTGCTTCTGAACCTTTAAAACACAATCCCGAAGCTAAAGAAAAACAATCATTGAATTTGTACGGTCAAAAACGACCACAAACCACAATGGATAGAGTATTAAACAAAATTATAAACAACTAAAATAAATTTATTATGGCTAAACCAACTATTACAAGCTCGTATTCTGGAGAATTCGCTGGAAAATATGTGTCCAGTGCTTTGCTCTCGGGGGCTACAATCGAAAACGGAGGTATTGAAGTAAAACCTAACGTTAAATTTAAAGAAGTAATCAAAACCGTTTCAACAACTGGTTTGATTGCTGATGCAACTTGTGATTACACAGATGCAGGAACTGTAACACTTAATGAAAGAGTTATCGAGCCCGAATCTTTTCAAGTTAACCTTACACTATGTAAGAGCCAATTTCATTCAGATTGGGAAGCAGTATCAATGGGATATTCCGCATTTGATTCTTTGCCTCCTCAATTTAGTGATTTTTTAATTGCACACGTTGCAGGAAAAGTTGCTGAAAAAACAGAGCAAAACATTTGGAGTGGTGTAGATGCTAACGCAGGAGAATTTGACGGACTTGTAACTTTGGCTACTGCTGATGCTACTGTAGTTGACGTTGTAGGGACTACTGTAGATGCTGCTAACGTAATTGCTGAACTTGGAAAAATCGTTGATGCTATTCCTAGCAGCCTTTATGGAAAAGAAGACCTTTACATCTATGTTTCACAAAACATTGCTAGAGCTTATGTTCGTGCTTTAGGTGGATTTGCTGCTGCTGGATTAGGTGCTAATGGTGTGAATGCACAAGGTACACAATGGTGGAATAACGGAGCATTGTCTTTTGACGGTGTTAAATTGTTTGTTGCTAATGGACTTGCTGATAACACTGCAATGGCTGCTCAAAAATCAAACCTTTTCTTTGGAACTGGACTACTTTCAGACCACAACGAAGTAAAAGTTTTGGATATGGGAGACCTTGACGGTTCTGACAACGTTCGTGTAATTATGCGTTTTACCGCAGGAGTACAATACGGAATCGGTGCTGACATCGTTCTTTATTCTTAATAATTAATTAACCAATAAAATAGGGTAGGTGGGTTGTTTGCCTACTTACCCTTTTTTTATTTAAAACCTTAAAAATATGGCTTGTGTATTAACAACTGGTAGAAAAGTACCTTGCAAATCGGCAGTAGGTGGAATAAAATCCGTTTACTTTGCTGACTTTGGAACTTTGGGTTCTGCTACTATTTCATCGGGAGAGATTACTGCATTTGCAGGAACTCCCACTTGGTTTGAATTTGATGTAAAAGGAAATTCAAGTCTTGAAACAACCGTAAACTCATCGAGAGAAAACGGAACAACTTTTTATACTCAAACTCTTAACTTGACTTTAACATTTTTGGATAAAGCAACACAAGAGGAATTGAAACTATTAGCTCACGCTAGACCACACGTTGCGGTTGAAGATTACAACGGAAATTTCTTCCTAGTAGGACTTGAACACGGAGCAGAGGTTACTGGTGGAACAATCGTTACTGGTGCTGCTATGGGAGATTTAAGCGGAATGACTTTAACTTTTGAGGGTCAAGAAACTGCTCCTGCTTATTTTGTAGTATCTACGGTTATTACTGATGATGCTTCGGCAACACAAATTGACCCAACTGCTTAATTAGTTTTTATTGATTGAAAAAGGCACTCTATTACAGGGTGCTTTTTTTTTGTAGTTATATTAGTACAAAATTGATTAAATATTACGTTATATATATATGAAACATCTTACAACATCAACAGATGCACAAACTATAAAAATTATTCCTAGAAGCTACGTTACAAGCGCAACTTTAAAATTAAGGGATGATTCAACCAATACAGAGGTTTCTTATTCTGTTACCCCTACAACAGAGGGTAATTATTTAGTAGTTACAAACGCTTACACGCTTATTGAGGGTAGGTTTTATGATTTAACTTTATTAGACGGAACGGAAGTAATTTACAAAGACAAAGTATTTTGCACAGACCAAACAATAAGTCAACCAAGTAATGATTATTACAAAGTAAACAAAGACGTATATAAGTCTGATACTTCTTTTGATAACGATTATATTATACTATGAATAAAACTATAAAAAACGCCAAAAATCGTGTTAATACTGCACCTGTAAGTCATTCGGATGTAAGAGTAGTAAATTTAAGCACTTACACAAGCCCAAAAATTGTTGAAACAAAAAACAAAGATTGGGTTTCTTATGGTGCTGACAACAACTACTTTCAGTATCTTATAGATAGGTATAACGGAAGCCCTACGAACAACGCAGTAATAAACGGTATTAGTCAAATGATTTTTGGAAAAGGGTTAGATGCAACCGATTCCAATAGAAAACCCGACCAATACGCACAAGCGGTATCTTTATTTAAAAAAGATGCAGTACGAAGATTAGCGTATGACCTTAAATTAATGGGTCAATGTGCGATACAAGTTATTTATTCTAAAGACAGAACGAAGATTGCACAAGTTGAACATTTGCCAGTTGAAACTTTAAGGGCTGAAAAATGTAACGAAGACGGAAAAATTGAGGCTTATTATTATCATTCTGATTGGGCTAATGCAAAACCAAACGACAAGCCTTTAAGAATACCTGCGTATGGATGTAGTAAAGAAGCTATTGAAATTTTGTACGTTAAACCTTACAAAGCAGGGTTTTATTATTACTCCCCTGTAGATTATCAAGGTGGTTTGCAATATAGCGAACTTGAAGAAGAAATATCAAACTATCATTTAAACAATATCCTTAATGGACTTGCCCCAAGTATGTTAATTAACTTTAACAACGGAACGCCAAGCGAGGAAGATAGAAGATTAATCGAACAACGTATAGCCCAAAAATTTAGCGGTTCATCAAACGCAGGAAAATTTATACTTGCATTTAACGACAATAAAGAAAGCCAAGCAGAAATAACTCCTGTACAATTGTCTGATGCACACAATCAATATCAATTCCTTTCAGATGAAAGTACTAAAAAAATAATGGTTGCGCACAGGGTTGTTTCTCCAATGCTTTTAGGTATTAAAGATTCAAGCGGACTAGGAAACAATGCAGATGAATTAAAAACGGCTACGTTATTAATGGATAATACTGTAATACGTCCTTTTCAAGACCTTTTAATTGATGCCTTTGATAAAATACTTGCTTTTAATAATATAAGCCTTAATTTATACTTTAAAACGCTTCAGCCTTTAGAATTTACAGACTTAGAGAATGTAGATGATGAAGAAACAAGAGAAGAAGAAACAGGCGTAAAGTTATCAAGCCAACAAGAAACAGAAATGTTTGAGGAATTGGAGCAACTAGGCGAAGATGAAAACCTTGATGAATGGGAGCTTGTAGATGAAAGACCAGTTGACTACGACCAAGAGGAAGCACTTGATAAAATGATTGGGTTAGCTACAACAGGAACAGCAAGACCAAACGCAAAAAGCAAACAAGACGGAGAAAACCAAGAGGGTGTACAGTTTAAAGTACGATACCAATACGCACCTTTAAAGGCTTCAACCAATAG
>ERZ807291.8515-NODE-8515-length-11415-cov-8.287236_pt1 | contig 11415 bp, 10 predicted proteins | sample MGYA00521257_ERZ807291 | MGnify/ENA primary metagenome ERZ807291 (study PRJEB31413, sample SAMN03169783) | marine metagenome | biome: Marine; feature: Water; material: Subsurface seawater | place: North Sea | collected 2011-04-28 | depth 1 m m ...
AATTATCCTATCGGTATCTTGTGGTCGCAGATGATCCGACTGCTCGTGCCCTTGAACAGTACGGCTTAGAAATTGCCAAAGGGCAGAGGACGGAGTTGTTGAATTGGGTTTAAGCCAATGTGAATGATCCCAGTTTCTTCATCTTAATATAAAGCCAATATGATCAACTTTGTGAGAATTGAGATTTATATTTACATTTTGCCTAAGCTTTGTGAATGCACTTCTTTTCTCTTCAGAATAAGATAACCTATCCCAATCACCCCAAGGTGGAGGTGAATCTTGAAGTACATTTACCAATAATCTCCTAGCTTTTTTCCCAGTGAAAGCCACAGGCTTGGTAACATGAGCTATATCTCTTGCAATATTGGCCCACTGAGATTGCAATTTGAACAAGTTAAATTCTAAGGTTTCTTTTTTGGGGCGAACTTTTGTTTCATAATCCCAGGGTTGATACATAGGTCCACCATAGGGACCAATTTGATATGTCGTAATCTCAGTAGTATAGTAAAAGTCCTCTTCGGGCAGTTTCTCTAAGAATTTTAAGCACCCTGAGTTTCTGGCCCAATCAAGTGTCTTTTCCCATCGTATCTTTTTTTCCAAATCATTGGTAAATACCCAGCCATTAAGAATTAGAGGAACAGGTGGCTTAGGAAGATTATTCTCGTCAGCAAATTCGGATAATTTAAGAAAAATATCATTCCAATGAGTAGGATTAGGGCACACCTTGATCATTACAAAATTAGATATTACTTTAGTACTACCATACAACCTAATTAGTAACCTGATTTAGGAATTTAAAAATGGCAGCTTTTCCTGCTAAAGATTATCGTTTCTCTAAACTGACGACAGGGATGAGGTACAATCATGCTTTTCGAGAATTTAGGTTTTTTCCAGTTTCTTTTGGATACTCGTCAAAAATCTTTGTGGTTTTTTAAGCTGACACTCCCATAGTCTGACAACAGACCATCCTGCCTGTTTTAACTCATTGGTTACTTTCCGGTCCCGTTTTACATTTTTCTCTATTTTATTCTTCCAAAATTCGGCATTTGTTTTTGGATCGCGGAAGCACTTTGGGCAACGGTGCCAAAAACAGCCATCAACAAAGAGTGTAAGTTTTTCTTTTCTGAATGTGAAGTCGGGCTTGCCGGGTAGGGGAAGGTGCCTTCTCCATCCGGTGATATTGTTTTCCCTGAAAAGCTTTACCATCTTGAGCTCGGTGGACTTATTGCCCTTTGCCCGAATGGCCTGCATGTTTTTGCTTCTCGTAGAGTTCAAGAGAATGATTAAGAAAGATCGTTGAATTCATTTAGCGGTTTCCAATTTTTCATTCCTTTATAAGCGAAAAAGGTTTTAGATGGCTCAAGATCCGCAATGGCTTTTTTAAATTCAGCCAAGCTGAAAGGACCAAATTGTTTTTTTTGGTCACCGATGTAGTAGAAATATGAGGGGATGGAGTTTAATGATTCCATGAAACATTCCTCTGCTAAAATACTAAGCTCCTCAATGCTCATGGAAATATATGAGAATATAGGGCCCCTTTGTCCGATTCTTTTACATGCATCTCGCCAAAACTTATCCTTGGGGGTAGGCAGGTTTTGGTTCTGTACAATTTTTTCAGTTTCTTTGGCAATGGCACGGCCGAGTTCCCAATTCGACATCATATTTGGTCTTTCCATTATTTGGACCAGTGCATCTTCAGGTAGTTTTAAAAAATGATATGGATCATTATCAGATTTATCATAAAGGGCATTCGCACGCCACCAAAGTCTTTGAAAAGTGTTTCTTCCACCACCCAAAAAACGATCTTTTTGGTTAGAAGGGAATCGCCATGAAACTATGTCAGGCATTAGGACACAGCCAATGAATGACCAAACTTCATTTCTTGAGGCTTCGCCGATACATATATTGAGGTTTTTATGGAGTAGTTTTCCAATTTTATAATCGAAGTCTTGTTTAGCTAAATTGTTGGCAGTTTCTGGAAAGCCCATTGATTTAACTTCCAAAAGAACTTTTTCACGAAGCTCCACCAACACGCTTTCATTTACAGGAATTCCTCCTACTGAGGAAGGACTCGCCTCATTGTGGCTACTGTTGTGATGGTCTGATAATTCTTTAACATTTTTATCCTCAAATGATTTTGCAAGTTCCTGTGCAAAATGGTTCGGGAGCCTTGGGTATAGAAGCCTACTCATAATAAGTTTCGAATGTCCCCAGAATTTTAGTGGAAAATTTATTCCTATCTTCGCGATATAAATTTCTGATTGATTCTAAAGGCGTTGCCGGAAAACAAATTCTTACAAGAGTATCAGCAATGGAACCAAAGGAATTCTCGGGATAATTACCTGAGTCTTCGAAGTATGAATCGTTTTCCAATACTGCTTCGATTATATTTTTTGCTGTATTCCAATAAATTATGTTTGAAATTAATGAACTAGAGTTTGTTGCATCCTTAATAAATTGTTGCTTGTCTATATTTAAGTAAAGTCTTGCACAATTAAGAATATTTGAATGCAGGTCTGAGCTGTCCAAATCTAGATGCCAGCATGCGTCCCTTGCATCAAAATGTCCAAAATCGACTTCATAAGTGGGAAATTGGCCACCATTTCCTTCAAGTAAAAATTGGTGCCGTGTTTGGCTCAATTTCTGGGTCTTCTTAGACGCAGTAAAGTCAATACTTGGGATATCCACAGCCAAGACCAATTCAATATCTAGATAAAAATATCCTGATAACTTCTCACTTGAGATTTCGAAATTTAAAGTAACAGAGGAGTCTTCGGAATTTTGTATAGGATTAATATTTATTAGTTCTTTGGTTTTGGTATTTGGGCAAAACCACGAGGTAACAATATTAAACCTTGTCCCATCAGGAATTTTGCAATCCTTAATGACTGTTTCGTAGTCAACTTCAATTTCACGACTGAGGTATATGGTGGAATTATAGTTCCAATCTTTCACCACAGTTTTGTTAGATTCTGTTACTATGAAATTCTGATTTTCTTCAATTGTATAGGACCAGTTAATTTGACCGAAAATTGAATCTGTTGTCGTTCTGAAAGGAAAAGATATGTTGCCTGAATTCATTTTTCCAAAACTAACAAACTGAGAGAGATCACACACTCGGCTGGTAAACTTACTGTAACGGTGTAGGGTTCATCGCTGTAGAGGTAATCAATTTGGCTTTCGTTTATATGCTTTTCGCCACTTGGTGATGTCCATTCAATGACCTTAGGTTGGGAGAGTCCGACTGGTAAAGAGCCACCATCGTCCATTTTTATTTTTGGACTAGCTTTTATTAAAAAATTTCCAGTTGGTCTATTTTGAGTGTAAAACTCAAAAATTACACATTTTTTATCACCGATTTTTGCAAAATCTACAGCTTTTGGTGAAGAAAGCTTCGGATTTCTTGAATTCAAGCCAGTAGGGCCATTATTTCCGGTATTTAAAACGCTAGTGTCACTACCTTCAATACCTGACAAAAGGCCACCTAATTTAGATGATAATGGAGATAAGTTATTAGTGCCGGATTTACCAACTATTGGTTCTTGGGGGGCCACATCATCACGAAGGTGCCTCCTTATTTTATCAAGTGCAGTTCTAATATAGCCTCTTTCTTTTCCTTCCAGTGAATTAGCTATCCAATCATCATGAGCAGGTGGTTCAGATTTTGCGAATACATCGTCAACTTCTCTTTCAGTTACAAAGACCCCTCCATACTCAATAGACTCATCGAGGATCTCTGGGCCCGTATGATATTTTACTATTCCGCCCCAACTTCGCATTAATGCGATGTGATGACTTTTCTTTGAAAATATTTCATCATCATCATCTTTTTTAACTCCATGATCCTCCCGTTCTTTTCTCAATCCCTTTTCAGTAGAAATCTTCCCTAAAGTTACATTTTTATATTTAATCTCTTTACAACTATTATTTGAGGCCAAATAATTTTTGAAAGAGGAAATAAACATGTTCAGCGGAGGAAACCTCTGAGGGTTAGTTATTTTTTTAATCTCTCCTTGAAGCCCAACCTCGAAATTCATTTTAATTTTACTTTCAGTATTAATCATTTTGGGCCAAAAAAACCAAAGTAATGATTCTTCAATTACTGCAATATATTCCTCGGGTGAGCGTTTACCCAAGTCGGGGTCCACTATCAATAGGGTGGTTCCCATATCGAACGAATTATCAAGTTTGCGTTTGGGTAACCCAATTTTATTTGCTATTTTTTCCGATTTTTCATCTTCAATTGGTTCAAGAATATCATTCGACATCTTGCCCCACCAATGTCTGCCGGTAAATCGTTTATCTTTTGTTTCATAAGGAAACCCTATTCTGGACGCCATGAACCTTTCTGTTCTCTGCCCGCGAAACTTAGTGGATGTGTGCAGGCAGATTGTGCTACAGGAGCTATTTAACCAAAGGGTAGATTTTCCATATCCGTAAGTACCACCTCCCAGTGCTTTGTCCTGTGGGCTCCCTATATTTCTTATAAAATCAATAAAATCAGTTGGTTCAGGTCCTGGGTTGGGTAAATCCGCTCTTGTCGGTCCTCCAAGCCCACTTGTCGACCAATCAGAGATTTCCAAAACTCGTATTTCAGGTTTTTGAAGAGATTTCTCAAAGTTTTGTTTCTGAGGGTCGTCTTTAGAGGTTCCCACTAAAACTTGATTTCGTAGGGTGTCAGACTGCTCTTTGCTCAATGTTCTAAGCTCAAACCTACAAGTCGGTATATTATTTGGCTGATCGTGAAACCTGGCATCATCTGAGTTTTGAACTGTTTCCCTAACAAGAATTCTGCATTTTTCAAAGGTCGGACTTCCAAGAGATTTACGAATACCTTCAGCAGACATATTGCCATGCGGTGAGTATTTTTCTGAGTATAAATCCAGAGTCATGCTACTTCAGCCATTTTTGAAATTATAGTTTCAAAGTCTGTATGCTCTGAGGAATTTGAACTAAAGCCATTCAAGTTTATTTCGTATTGAGCTTTCGAAATATGTGGAGATATTTTCCACTTTCCGGGCTTGAGAGAGAGTTTTGGGAATGATTCGTCCACACTGTAATAATGAGTACCTCTTAGATTGTATCTGAATTCACCATAAGCATCTGCTTTTTCGTAACGGTAACCAGCCTGTGCTAATTTTTTTTCAAAGAGCAGGCTGTCTAACGAAAAATTATTAATTTCCTCCACAACTCCAGGGATGCTTAACAAGCCATTTGGATCTTCGTCCAATTGATAGAGTACCAAATAGAGTTTTTTATTTTCTGGTGTGTCAAGCTGTTCTAGGGATGATATCTTTACAATTCTGCCCCTCGCTTCACTTGACTTAATTTCTGTAGCACAGGTGGGTGCATAAAAGTCATGAGCTTTTCGCCTGGGGCCAATCCAATTTGGAAGGGATTGTGGGTTTTTAGAGATTATTTCTTTTAAAAAAAGAAGTTCACCCAATAGGCCCACTCTTTGCGATCTATTCAAAATTTCAGAAGAAATTGAAATTAAAATATCTCGAAACTCAGATATAACTTCAGCAACTGATTTGATTGATGGAATTCCTGTTTTGATTCTCTCGACAATCTTTTCCGCAATTTTAAGGAAAGCTTCATTACACCTTAGCTCCAAGCAACATAAATCCAGAAACCTAATTGTTTGACCATTCGAAATCTTTTCCGTTTCAGAAATTGAAAGTACCTCAGTGCTTAGTTCCAAAAGACTTCTGATGTCTTTTTGAGTAGGAATTAATAAGTGTAAATTACCTTCCTTGTCTCGATGTATTCGCAAATCTCCCTCGCCAGTTTCAAAAGCGATCGCCCGACTTGTTCCGTCGGGTTGCTGTTCAAGCTCAATCCATGCACTTCTTAACTTCTTAATTTCTTCACACATATGGGTAGTTGTCAGTAGTTATCTAGGTCGTCATCGTTTTCGTTTAGAGGAATATCAGCACTGACATACTCGCTAGCTTCACTTTGTATAGTGGAAAGTTCAGGGAACATTAAGCCAATGCCGAGTATATTATGAACTCCTTCTAAATCTTCTCTTGCAGATTTTTCCCGTGGCTTACTATTTTTGTTTATTGGGTATAATAGCAGGCATGGGAAGTTGTAATTGTTTTTTCTGTAATTTTGAATATCTTCCCATGAGCTGCCGGCAAGATTTTCGTCAAGATCAACTGTGTAGTGAAAGCGGCTTACCAATGCTTTAATATCGATAGTGTTTTCTGGCAGTCTTCTGTAGCAAGATCGGTTAGTCATCAATATATTTTCAAGTGGTCCAAAGTTAGTCTTGGTCCCATTTCTTTCTTGATTGGAAACGAGAGTTACTGACCAATACTCAAGTTCAGATGAACCAGATGTGATTTTCTTTTCAATAAATTTAATTAAGCTTTGTGATGGGAAATCAAGGTGATCTTTGTGAATTTGATATTCTCCAAAAAAATTTAAAATTAAATTTACCGGCACTTTTAAAGAGGAAAAACAATTATTAGTAGCCTTAAAATCAATTCCCTTACCACAAATATTTGAGATGAGGTTTTCTCCAGCCTGCCAATTTTGCTCTAACCAATTTAAATCGTTGTTAAACTTAAAAGTTTGTTTGTGGTGACTTGAGAAATTGCAATACTCCACCTTTGCATCAAGCATCTTATTTCTTGAAGTAATTGCGAGTGAAGGGTGTGTTCTTATTCTCACTGCAAATTGCATCGGTGTAACATCGTCCCTTGATGCAAGATATTCAATGTCATTGCGAATTTCCTGCTCCACTGTTGCAAGGTCCTTAAATTTGTCTCGCATTTCGTCCGTCATCCAAACCCTCGGTAGGTCTTCATATCCGACCCTGAAGCCGAACCAACGCCCCATCTGCATTAATGCGTCATAAGTAGATGAGTGTCTCAAGAAATAACTAACCATAAGCCCTTCAACCGTAAGTCCTCTGGCTAATACATCACCCCCAATAATAATATATTTTTTTGCTTCATTTCTAAAATCGATTCTCTCTTCACTTTCACTATTTTCAGCAATGACTTCTGTCTTAAAGATACAATCCTTCAGGCATTTCCAAATTGAATCAAACTTTGGTTCTTCTAGGGGAGTGCATCCAATGTCTTCGAGTAAAACCTTTTCTTTTTCATATTCCCAAATAGCCTTAATCTTGGATTTAAAATCGTTATCATTGGAATCAATTAATTCGAGGCATTTTTCCTTGTGGTTTTTGATGATTGGTACGGCATTTTTGTGTGGAGCTGTATACCTTGTTGTGTGAATCATCATGGTCATGTGAGAGTCTCCATTGTTTCTCAGATGACGAATTGCCATAGAAATAAAAAAATAATTTATGGCAGTTTCCATACTTGGTACCATTGTCATATGGAAATTGATTCTTTCTTCTTTATTTTTGGGTGGTTCTAAAAGCTCTGATTCTTTAGGAGGAATAATTCGAATCATATCCATCCCATTGGTTAATGAACTATCATCTTCGTTCTCTAGTAAATCTCTGCCAAATAATCTTTCTGCCCCAAAGTATTTTGAAGGTCTTTTTAGGGCAGTAATAAAGTCTTTAGGGTATAAATCCTCGGCTTGAGGGTTAATTAAAATGTTTGCATATGGAGTCGCGGTGTAGCCAATAAAAGCTACTTTTGGAAATAATTTCACCAACTTATTGATCAATAAATTGATAGTACTTGCTTGTTCTCGATACTTACTTGAGTTGACACTGGCTTGATCAGTTTCATCGTCAATTATCAGCACAGGAGTTTTTCTAAGCGTTGGTTCACTAATATTCTTAAGGTAGCCAATGAGCCTTCGTAAAACACTTGGGTTTTTCTTAACTACAGCAAGGTGTCTTGTTTTGTTACCACTTAGCATTGCCTCAAGAGTGCTAAGTATTGCCTGGTCTCGAAGGTCGTTCTCATCAGTCCATGAATGCCAACGGCTTTGATTTAGACTTACAATATCCTTGGTAAGTCTCTCCTGTGTTTGCCCTCTTAGAGCATTGGTTAATCCTGATAAAACAATAAAAACCTTAAAACCTCTATCTGCGGCTTTGCTTATAACTGCAGACATGTTTGCAGTTTTACCACTTTGGACATATCCGACAACAAGCCCAATGGTTTTAAACTTTTGTGAGTTTGGGTTGTGACATAAACTTAAGACTTTTGATGACCCACTTTTTAATGCATCCAAATCTTTATCTGCCCAATTTAAAGTTTCAAAAGAGCGTAAAAGATTAGGCCAAAATTTATCACTACTTCTAGGTCCATTATACCACGGAGTTCGAGCAGTCCCTTTTATTGATTTGGGCTCCTCAAGTATTTCATACCTGCTATTCAAAGAATTGTAAAATTCTTGAACATACTTGAGTTTTTGTTCGTCTAGCCAACGGCGGCAACAATCACAAGCGTCCTGAAAGCTTATTCCATCATGATCAACTCTGTTAAGAACAAGTTCATAGTCCTCGTAATATCCTTTTACCGTAAGCCAGTCCTCTTCGTTGTATCCTTTTTGGTGGAGTGAATCTTTGATATCTTCAAAATATTCATTCTGTTTTAAAAGGTTTATGGTGTCTTCAATAAGGTTCATGGAAGTAAAAGATTTAGTTATGAGACCTTGGCCATCAATTGTTGTGTTGATTTTGCCCACTGCTCTGCCATTGCTTTTGCCATTCCCTGAAAAGTTTTACTCCGTAAGGTTCTTCTTTCCTCAGTTGATTTTGCATTGATGAGTGCATCTGAATACCACTTTGGCTGACTACGGCCGCTATAAAAATAAGTGCGCTCCCCCTCATCAACAACATTAGTGTGTTGGAGTAAGGGTAAGTTTTTAAGCCACAGGCATGTGTTTTTTCTGGCACTGTCACCAAAGTGAAATGGGTGGACTTTTTGGTGTGGAGGGCAGAGCCTGGTGCTCATGATTCCAACCGGGTTTTCAATCGCGATATGTCGGATAGGTGCTTCCCAGAGCTTAAAAAAAAATTCTACTGCCTGTTCCCGGTGAAGAGCACGGTCAGGAAACTTTGGATGTGGCCTTTTCATGTGGTTTGGCAGCAACCAGTCGTCCGGGTGATAATACCATCTCGCTCCACTGACTGACAGATAGGTGCAGGGAGGGTGTGCAATCATCAAGTCCCAAGGTCTGTTGTCATTAATGACATGGCCACTTTGAAGAAGACCTCCTCGTTGTTTTATTACCTTGAAAATATCACACTGAAAGTGGCGTTGAGGAAGTTGGCCACTGCATGAAAGTATATCACAGCTGTATGCATCATGTCCAAGTTCTAGGAATGCCTTTGTTACTGTCTGACTTTCCTCGCAGGCAATAAGAACCTTAAGTTTAGAATTATATCCTTCTGAAATCATTTTACTAGGTTTTCGGAAACAGATTTAGCTATATTGCTAGCCATTGCGGGAGGCACTGCATTTCCGATCATTTTGTAGCATTGTCCTAACTTACCTAAAAATTCATAATCATCTGGAAATGACTGCAGAAGAGCCGCTTCTTTTACGGTTATCGAACGTGCCTGTTCAATGTCGGGATGGATAAATAACAGACCATCCTTGTTTAGGTGAGAAACGATGGTTGGGGAAGGCTTGTCCCATTCAAGGTTTCTGTATTTCCCATGTTTGGAATTCTTTTCCAATCGTTTGTTGTAAAACGAAATTTTCTCATCGCTGGGCTTATCGTTCATGCCCATGTCAATCCACTCCCTGAAAATTTTTATATCTCTTGAATTGTGATATCTTGGTTCATGCGAATTTATAGGCAGGAAATCAGCCTGAGTGTGAGAAACGTTAACTCCATTCAATTTACGTTTTTTCGCTAAAGGGACTAACTTTGGGAGATGTTCAATTGCGGATCTCACAGTTTTTACATCCTTTTGATTTGCAAGTGAGTAGAGTGTTTCATGAATGGCTTCCAAATCAGGTCCGCTTTGCTCATTCACACCAATAATTATTACTCTTTTTCTCTTTTGAGGTACCCCAAAGTCTGATGCCAAAAACTGGGAATGTTTTAATTCCTCAGGCTTTCTAATTTTGTATCCGATATTTTTGAATGCATCATAAATTCTTTCGGTCACTGGAAAACCTCCAGGGCAGGCACTTAGGATGCCGGGTACATTCTCAAATACAAATACTTTTGGCTTAAATACATCCACCACCTTTGCAAAACTCTCAAATAGGTAATTCCGGTAGTCGTTCTGCATTGAGTTTTCGTCCTGTGCACGTCCGGCAAGAGAGTATGCCTGGCATGGAGGGCCACCTATTATAACATCAACTTTTTGCTCTGAAATTAAACCTTTAAGTCCGTTATTAATAATTTCGGGGTGGTTGGTTTTTTCATAACCTTCAAATTTGTCATTATTAGTTCCATTTAGGAGCATACAGGTTTTTTGAAGATCAAAGTGAATCACACTTTTAAGGGCAGCATCCTTTGAATAATTCCATCTAGAGACTAACCTTGCCCTCAAAGTTTGTACCATGGGTAGTTCCCACTCTACATGGGCAAGGCTATTAAACTGCTCACTTTGAAGAAACCCTTCACTCAAACCACCGCAACCCGCGAATAAATCGATAAATGTAAGTTTACGATTTGTGAGTTCTCCGATCATATTAAATTACTAATAAAAGTATCTATAAGTTGAATTTGAATGGCTCTTCAACTAAAAGTTATTAAAAACAAATTTTCATATCTCCATTTAAGGATGTGCAAACCTTTAATTGCTACAGTAAATATATCATCCAAGTAATTCGAGGAAGTAAAACCGGTCTGAGCGGTTACCTACCCAACCTTCGTCAAAGCGGCCGTCATCTTTCAAAAAGAGGGTACTGCTGTGGATATGGTTATAATAAAAATCAATATGGAGCGGAGTATTACCATGCTCAGGCCAAAGGTATTTCTGACCAAAGCCATCAGCATCTATTCCGCTGTAGGGGCAGCGTTGGCCGTTGTATCTCCAAATGGCAACTTCAACTAAACAATTTGCCCTATCGGGATCAGAGCTGTCCCATAGGGATTTCTCCTTGTACATCCCGTTGTCGTGCTTGGAGTATTTGGGGCCGTGTAAACGGTTGTTTTTCCAGTAGGTATGGTAGCGGACAAATCCCTGAACATCGGTGACGAATTCCTGCCCATTCCGCATGCCGTCCTGGTAGGTAATGTAGTGAATAGTGGAACTGCCATCATCAAAGCGGTAGGCCTCGGTGCTGACACCAGTGAAGGGTTCCTTGCTTTCGGGGTGAAGCATGAGTAGGGGGCGGTGCTCACCCTCTTCTTTGAGAAGTTTAATATTTGGGTAGAGTAGTAAGTTGGTGTCGTTAAGGACGGGGTGCATAAGGATGAGCGAAAGTGTCTAATTAACAGAGTCCTGGTGGGGTTGGCCTTCGAGCAGGTCTTCTAGGATACCAGCTTTTTCGCCAAGCATGGAGATCG
>ERZ807291.8517-NODE-8517-length-11413-cov-5.526149_pt1 | contig 11413 bp, 8 predicted proteins | sample MGYA00521257_ERZ807291 | MGnify/ENA primary metagenome ERZ807291 (study PRJEB31413, sample SAMN03169783) | marine metagenome | biome: Marine; feature: Water; material: Subsurface seawater | place: North Sea | collected 2011-04-28 | depth 1 m m ...
AATCCGAATGATGAACGGTTAAGGTACTCATCAATGTACTTGTACTCATAAAGGGAATTACCCATTTCCAAAGTACCTTTATTAATATGGCCAAGCCCCAATAAACCGCCCTTCAGCAATGAACGTGTTACATTTCCTTGCGCTTTATCACGCTCATAGTGCAACACCGACAAAGGTCTTGGACCGACAATACTCATGTCACCAATTAATACACTCCAAAACTGAGGCAGCTCGTCTAAATACCATTTTTTGGCAAAAGCTCCAACAATAGTACGACTATCTGGTGTCCATTCGGCAGAGAAGGCGATCCAGTCATGACGCGCGGCACCTTCAGGCTCTATATATTTTGTTTTTATCAGTCGAATCTTCCATTTTTTCATCTTTTTACCACCACTGACTCCCCAGTAGTAAAAAAGCATCGGACCTCTGTTTTGAGGGATGAAAATACCCTCGACAACATAGGCAATCTTTAGCAGCAGTAAGATTGGCAGACTGATTGAAAGCAGCAGTAATGAAATCACTTTATCAAACAATATCTTAAAAAATCTCGGCGGCAAAGGCTCATTGATCTCAAAGAGATGAGCGTACTGAGTCTTAATTTCATGAGTAGGTGGCGTGTAGGGAAATGCTTCAGCGGGTTCGATACCACTTGTGTGACTATCCAACGTTCTCAACCTCAATCAGGTCAATGGCCTTAATTCTCTCATTATCATCCTTAATTTGATATTCCAAAGGTGTTACAGAACCACCCAAACCACCTCGCAGATCACCTTGCAATGCACTTTGACCAACATCATATTTTGGGAATGTGGATGTACATATTGGCTTTCCAAGCATGGATTTTATTTTATTTTTCACAACCCACGTTAGGGGATGTCTAATATATTGCTTCATCACTGGAGCCGCTGTACCTACCATCCAACAATTCTTAGGGCATGTTCGAACAAGGTCCCGTACTTTATGAGCCTGCTCACTGAACCATAAATCTTCAAAGGTGGGAGCATCTAAGATATTACCCATGCTCTCTTTCCAATAACGCTCTTCTAATCCGTTACAAGGAAATACATCTCCATTTGGTTCAATGAAAAAATTACTTGTTCCAGCCTGGCAAGGAAGCATTCTAGGGTTGTTATCAATATAATTCATCAACCCAAGGTTAAAAAAGGCTCTAAACCACGATTTTGGGCTTTTTTCACGCATCAATTTCTCAATTAACAGATGAAAATTTTCTTTAACCTCGTCTTTGTTTTCTACCTCATTATCACTTTTGTGGAAATAATAAGAATTATGAAAGGTAGCTGTCGCAAATTCCATTCCAAGACTTGTAGCCAATGAATGTAAAGGCAACAAATCATGTGAGTTTTTATTGGACACAGTCTGGCCAAACCCAATATCCTTGACTCCCATTTCCTTCAATTCAAGAAGTGTTCTTAGACCTCTATCAAAACCTCCTTCACGCCCTCGTAAATCGTCATTCATAATGGGCAAACCCTCTATACTCACCCTCACTCCGATATTAGGGAATCTCTCTGCCAATTTTATTATTTTTTTTGTATGCCAACCCGAGGTAGAAATAACTATACGATTTGACTTTTTGGACATAACCTCAACAATATCTTCAAGATCATTTCTTACAAATGGTTCGCCGCCAGTGATATTAACAAATTTGAAATTAGGGAGAATCTCAAGATCCTCTGGTCTGATTTCTTTTTTTCTTTCCGTTGGGTTGGCCCATATATCACACATCTTGCATCTCATCTGACAGCGGTATGTTGTAATTATAGAGACATCTGTTGGCATAAGTTTTGGGTCATACTCATTTGCTCGGGTATTCACTTTATATTCTCCTTTTGTTTGCATTCGATTAAATTTTGTAGACTTTTTGGTAAACATCCATAGTCTCTTCGGCTATGTGCTTCCAATTGTATTTATCTCTGACTAGCTTTACATATTGTTGTAATTCGTCAACACAAGGTCTTACAGTTGATGTCAATAATTTAGATTTTAAATCATTAACATCCCCAACCTTAAAGAAGCACTCCTCTCCCAACGGAACTTGTTTGTTAGCTGGAATATCAGATACTAATGGTTTTAAACCATAGCTTAATGCTTCCAGTAGTGAAATTGGCAAGCCTTCGTGGTAAGAGGGTAATGCAAAAAGACTTGCGTGAGAATAAACCTCATGTAATTTCTCCCCGGTAATGTAACCAGTTAGGATTATATTAGGGTTTTCAGCAGCCTTCGATTTTAGTTGTTCACTATATTCTGTCTTGAAGTCTGCATCACCCGCAATAACTAATTTGTGTTCAATATCGGCCAAAGTGAAAGCTTCAATCAAGTCATGAAGTCCTTTTTCTGGAACGAATCTAGCAACTGCAACAATGTACTTATTTGATTCAAGACCAAATTTATCAATGTAAGCCTTAGTGTTAGTTTTAATCCTGACATTAACACCATTGAAAATAAGGTGGGACTGTGAGCCTGACCTCTTCAAAATAGTATTCTGGATAGGTTTTGAAATTGCAATACACTCATCTGCAAAATAACACCCGACCTTTTCTCCCAATTTTAAAATAGACTTAGCAAGAAAACCCCAGTTTGCTCTTTCGTAGTCCGACCCATGATGAGTTATAACAACTTTTAATCCCAAAAGTTTCGCCACTGGAGTTAAAAGCGCAGGACCAATACCGTGAATGTGAACAAGATCCGGCTTATAAGAAACTGCATGAAACAAAGATAGAAATGTATGAATAATTGCCTCAAATCCCTTAATTTTTGGCGCATAAATATCAAATAAGGATATACCATTCCATTCATTAATAGCTTCCGGAGCATAAGCCTTTCTCCGTGCTATCAGGACTTCAGCGCCATTTTCAACCATTAACGGATACAAGTTTTGACAGTGCGTCTCTATACCACCAGGTATATTGGGTATCCCGCGACTTCCAGTAACAAACACCCTCATTTTCAACTCCTCTTTAATGACGTGTAGACTTCCAATAATTTTTCCAGATGCACTTTTTCATTAAATTCTTCTTTTACCTTCGACCGACCCCTTTCTCCAAACAAATTGGCCGAATCCGGATTATCATGAAAATAACTAATATAATTGGACAATTGAAGTGCATCATTAGGCTTAAATAAAAACCCGTCATATTCATGATTTATCAGCTCTGTTATACCACCGATATCAGCCCCAATAACTGGTCGTGAAGAAGCAAAAGATTCCAAAATAGTCATAGGACAGTTCTCGAACCACACTGAGGGGACGACAACAACCAAGGCCTCCCTAATGAGTTTTTTTAAATCTTCTCCTGATTTAAAACCTAATATTTCAACATTCTTGACTTTATTGTTCTTTATAAAATTTTCTAAGAGTTCAAGGGATGGGCCTGTTCCAACTATTTTATGATTTACCGACGGATTGTGAGACGCAGCTTCAATAAATGTCTGAACACCTTTTTCCTCAGATAGCCTACCAAAATAAAGTGCATAATCTGAAACAGAACGAGCTTTTGTAAATTTATCGGCATTAACCGCATTTGGAAGGTAAACCAACTTTTCTCTTGGAAACCCAAATTCCACCATTTTTTCTAAGTAAAATCTACTCACAGCGATGAATTTATCCACTTGTTGGTAATAACCCATAGCTTTGTGAAAATACATTTCAAGTGCGTTTATCGTGCTCCCAAATCCAGAATTTTTAGTACACTTGTTAAGGATTGCATTGTAAAATTTTCCCCCTTTGCACTTTTCACATACTTGAGCCTTAGTGTACATAGTGTAATTTGGACACATTGGCTTAAGGTCGTGTAATGTTAGAAGTATTGGGACACCATGCTGCCTAAGTGGATTGAAAACAGATGGAGATATTTGATGCTGGAATATGTGGAAGTGAGCGACATCAGGTGAGTCGACTTTGAGTAGCTCCCTCATCTTATCTTTGGCGTCAAATGAATAAATAATCTTAGATGCGTTTTTTATTTTTGCCAACAAACTTGGTGAACTGTAATCAATATACTCTACGAAATATCTGGAGTATGGCGAATCAAAGTTTTCATCACTTTTCATAGAAAAAGGAATTACAGTGTGGCCATCTTTCTCAAGTAACGCTTTTTCATTAAAAAAAACAGTTTCACTACCACCCTTGTTCCAAAAGAATTTATTTACTGACAGTATTTTCACTCAATTTCCCTGCGTTAAAGATAATAAATATTTTCTAGAAAAGTACTTGGCGGCATTTCTTAAAAAGGAAATTACCTTCATATTAGACTTATCACGCATAAACACTTCCGAATCGTCGGTTGAAATTAAATCCAAATAATATATCGATAGCCATAAGAAATAGAGGTATAAATACAGCTCAAAACGAGGTTTACTATCAAATGAATCATCCCACAGGGAGGCAAAATAGCTTTTAGAGGTTTGATAAAACTCTCTAAAATCTGTTTTTTGGCTCACTAGAACATGCTCTGAGAAAATAAAATGAAAAAAATCATGGCTAACAGGCCTGAATCCGCCCTCTTCCCAATCAAAAACTGACAAACTACCATCACAAATCCTAGTATTCCATCTCGTAAAGTCACCATGAGAAAAAGCTACTAGTAAGGCTTCTTCCGATGTATCTAGATCATCAAGGCTTTTCGAAATTTCTACCGACTCCAAATTCAACAATGATTTAAATAGACAATCTAAATTTAAGAGCTTTACTCTAATCGCATCGAAATACAGTTTTACTTCATCCTGTTTGGAATGGCCTGTTCTTCGGGCAACATTACGCAAAAAACTCATAATCTCGGGACGCATACCAGTTGGAACCTCTCTGGCTGATACTGGAGATTGTCTAAAGGCTGCATAACCATTATCTTTACCTAACAAAAAAGTCTCAGAATGCATAGGTAATTCAATATTTTCAATATTCTTTGAACACATGAAAGCCAAAGCTTTAACCTCACTCTCTATCTGCACTTTCGCAGCGATAGTTGGTGCTATTTTTATGTAACCTGTGCAATTATTTTTCTGAGCAATTTCTATAGTATATTTTTGTAGCGGCCCGATTGAACCAATATAGAAGCATCCAATGTATTCCTTTTTTTTCACCAACCTATTAATTAATGGGACTGATTTGTTGCTACTGAAAATGTGAATCCGAGCTGGAAAAATAATTCTTTGAAGACCCATTGACCATAATTTTTTAAAGATATAAAGAGCAAACCTTGCCTTATAAGTTGAGGGGTTAAGGGTACTCGAGGACTTGATAAAGTTGGTGTCGAGAATCCAGCGCGGTTTACTCAGAGAAGGAATTACAACAAAACTTTGATGGTTCTTCGGTTTTCCCTTAAAAATGCCATAGTGCTTAGTTTTATCAAATCCTCTTGATTCTGAATAATAAATTTGTGCTGAGAAGCTGTTGCTTTGAGAATCAAACGATGGCACAGTTTTTTGGCATCCTTTTTTTTCGTCCAAATCATAATTTAATGCAGGATCATCCATATTAAAAAGCGAATATCGCCTATTGCCAATAAGAATATATAAAAACTTTTTTACATGAGAGTTAATTTTTCACCTTCCTCATACTATCACTCAAAAATAAGCCTAATTTGTGGATTTAGAACGGCCCAACAGTTTTATAGTTTCGCTCTCTATGACAAAAGCTTCAAACTCTAGCTTATTTAGCTTTAAACACTTTTTCTTGTGTTTTTAACTACCGACAATTGCATAAGTAACAAAGAGTATTTGAAAGAATATAACTACGATGTTGACCCTGCATCGATTAAAAAAGGGTAGCTTCGATAACACCTTATTCAAACTTAAAACTTGTTGGTATAATATTAAAACCAAGTTTTTTATAAACCGTTATTACTCCTAACAAGTTGTGACTTAGCATAACAAACGATGCAGCAATCGCTGCACCTACTAAACCGAAAGGTGGAATTAAAAAGAACGAAAAAACGATTAAAGAGATTACACTCACAGAAGATATTGCACTGACGGCTTTATGCTCTTTTGTCATACTAAGAGTAAAGAAAACAGAACCAGAAAAACAATTCAACAGATGCGCAAAACATAATAACTGCATGGAATTTTTTCCAGCTTTAAACTCCTCTCCAAAAAAAGCCAAAATCAGCTCTGGAAAAATTATGAAAAACGTAGCGAAAGGAAAAGTAACTAAAAGATTTACTCTAGCAGAATTTCTAATCATCTTAACAAGATCTTCAATCTTTCCAATAGAGTAGAGCTTTGAAATTCTAGGAGCTATTACTGCATTAATTGCTATTAAAATAAAACTAATCAGCCCAGCTATCCGTGCAACAAGACCAAATATACCAACATCTGAGGTAGTTGAGAAAATACCTAATATTATCAATGGCCCCCAAAGCATTACTTGGGTCATCAGGTTTGTTACCAGCATCGGCATGGATGTGCTAATAAACCTAGATGCCTCTCCTTTCAGGTACTTTAATTTGGCTCCAGAAACAACACCTCTCCACCACAGAGTGGCCAAAACAAAAGATATTAAATACGCTAACCCATAACCATAAAAAACAACATAGTCGTACTCAGAATAGTAAGCTAAAACAACAGCAACGCTGCTCAAAGCAACCCAAAGACCATCTCGCAAAAATAGGCTTTTACGAGTTTTTTCAACCCCTTGTAGACAAAACATTTGAATAGACATCAAAGTCATCGGAATTAAAGCTAGCGATGCATACTGAAATGCAGATATTAAGAGCTTATCATTGAATAGATCAACAGCGATCATCGATGAGGTATTGTAAAAAATGACTGCGAAAACTAAAGAACAAATAAAACCAAGGGTTAAAGATAATGAGCTAATATATTTCATCTCTACGATTTTTTGCCGTTGTTTATACCTTGCGATTACCTTAACGAGAGCATGATCCATTCCCAACCGACATAAAGTAGACAAAATTGTTATTAAAGTGACTGTCAGGTAGAAAACTCCAGACAAAGAAGCCCCCAATAAGCGACCTAAAAGAAGCCCTAATATCAGACTAAAAAGTGCGGATATTACTTTTATTACCAATACGCCTGTGATGGCATTTGCAAGGTTGTTGTTCCGCAAAAAATACTTCAATAAGTTTACTAGCCCTGAAATACTCATCATCGTAACAACCTTTCCCGCCGTGCTATCGATATAGCTATCCCGCAGAAAACAGCAATGAATATCGAATATGGCATTTTAGAAAAGATTGGCGTTGACAGGCTTTCGATAAACGCCTTGATCAAAATCATTAATGCAACAGTTAATATGAATTTTACCTCATTACTTTGGCTTTTCTGATGATACTTATATAGCTTTCGAGCTAATTCAAGCAAACAAAAAAAGTAAAAAGCAGCGCCTATGAAGCCTATTTCAGCAACTAACATTGGCCAAAAAGTATCTAACAAATAAAGAGGGTTATCAGATGACAACCCGTATTGAGATGAAATACCAGTTTGATCGTAAAGTGGGCTGTATGATGATACGCTCGTTAAGCTTCCAAATGTGCTTAGCCCAGCTCCTAATGGAAAATTACTACTTGCGATATCCCAACTTCCAAGGAGTAGTTTTAATCTAGGTGTTAAAGTTCCTTCAAAAGGATCATTTAACCTTGCAGAGGAAATAATAGCATCAAAAAAGTCACTAAACACAATCATTACTAACAAGGAACCCACAACAACAATAGCTATTGAAAACAATTTCCTTATAAAGGAATGCCTAGTAATCCAAAGAATGATGATCACCGCAATTAATAATGCAATAATCGACTTTTTTCTCATAGTTAAAAACAATGCAACACATAAAATAGCAAAAAGAAATCCCGGTAATCGTCTTCGAATAATTACCCATTCAGAAAAACACAAGCATGCAGCAAATGATAGTATCCAGGCTAAATTACCTGGGTGACTAAAAATAGTTGTAGGAGCAGAAATATCACCTCGTACGATTGCTGCAGAATCGATAGTATACCCAGCCAAATTGTACAAATTCGGGAACCCAAAGAGACTTTCAATAATTGCATACAATGCAATTGGCATAATCATCCAAACGAAAAAGTTCCTCAATTTATTGAAATGATAAAAGCTAAAATTGATGTTACTAAAAGCGGTTAATTGTAAAAAAAAACTAAAAGTTAAAAATAATTGTAAAAAGGCTAAAAGAGCTCTATCGACATATTGAAATGATGACAAGATGGCAGCAGTCATTGAAAAAAATACAAACGTTTTTGACAATGGTATGTGTACCCTTCCTCTAGCAAAGTAAAAACATAAAAGGAAGACCGTGGAGCTCCAAATAATTCTTTTCACGGTATCTAGAACAAAAAAGATATTCATATTTGCTTCTTTAAAAAAATCACTCAGAAGCATGATAATTAGCAAGACAAATACAGCCTTCACATAAAAGTCTGCGGGTTTTAAAGAGGCTCTAAGAGGCATTAGCATCCAAACTTACAACCAATGAGAATTCATGCTTATAGCTGCCTTTCGGCCAATCTTTTTAAAAACAATCCCCTTAACAAGGTTATGCACCTCATCAGCTGTCAATTCAGAATTGATGCTATGGTAGTTTTTATACTTGGATTCAAGCTTAGTATATTCGATAATTTGTCTTTCTAACTCTTCGTCATAAATTTCCTTCTTTCTTTCTTTAAGCACCGTTGAGCTGCATTTTAGATAGAACACATAGTCAGGCTGAGGCAAAAATAACCTACAAAACTTTACAATATAAGTTGGCAAAGTCATCCCAAAACGCTCTGGGTATACTAATAAATCATCATAATGACGATCATATAAAATGACTCCTCCACGAGAAACAAGGAGTCTTGAACCTATGCCACCTAAAAAATAGTCCATAAAATAGTAGCTGAATTTAATTAAGCTCACGATTCGATTGAACTTCGGAACACTGGAAATATAAGACCTCTCATTCATTTTTTCTTTTTGCTTTTCCTGCCTAAATATAGCGCTAATTTTCGGAAGTATAAAAGGCCGCCAATATCTAACCCTAGAATTCTCCTTTATTTGAATTTCAGCCAGAGTGGGTGTTAATTTCTCCAAAAGTGTACTTTTCCCACTTCCATCAGTACCAACAAAAGCTACAGCAACACCACTTGGATAAATTATTTTTCTAAAATTAAAATATACAAATTTAACCAACTCACATGTAAATATCACTGGTTTTTTAATAAAAAATTTAACTGTTATTACGAATTTTACACGTCTTGAAACCTTAACTAAGTCATCCCACTTTTCAGAGCAAATCATTTTTAAAATTCTTTCTGCTAGGCTAGCACCTAGCGCCTCATAAATTAAATCTTGGAAGATTTCATTTGTTGCGCAAAACCTATGAATTCTAAGTTTATATTTCTCTTTAACCTCACCGAATGTTAGTAGAGGATATAAAAGATGTCCAAAAGCAGCAATTTCATGGCTAGCCACTTTTAATCCATTAAAGTTAGATATATTCTTACCTAATGCATCTTTTGAAATGATAGGAATGAAGGATCTCCACGCAACATTCTTTAATAAATCGATGTGAATCACTTCACTCTTGTCATTAGTTAAAAAACAATTTACGCCATTTGATGTCAGATTCCATAACAAGGGTACAAAGCCAATCTGCTTTGCAGTTTCAATCAACAAACGCTTTGCGGTTCTTATGTCAGAAACCCATATATCAACATCATTTTCTGTATAAAAGGGGAGTGAGTCGTAATTTCCAATGATGCAAAAGTTAATTTCACTTGTTTCAAGTTCAGAAAATAAGCCTCTAAGCAACAGTGACAAAGAGGTCGATTTGTTTTCACTGTAATCTTTCAATGTTCTCACAATTTAGCCAATCTCGTCTAAATGCCACAAATAGGCAGTTTGAATTATTTTTTTAATATCACTAAATTGTGGTTTCCAGTTTAAAAGATCAATTACTCTGCTACTGTCAGCAACCAATATTGATGGATCACCTGCTCGCTTGCTTGCAACACTATAATGAATTTTTTTACTCATTACTGTCTCTGTTGAACTAATAACATCAAGAACTGAAAAACCATTTCCATTACCGAGATTAAATGCTGAGAAGCCTTTCTTCTTTTGCATATACTCCAGGCCCAATAAATGGGCCTGGGCAAGGTCAGTTACATGCACATAATCTCGCACACAGGTCCCATCAGGAGTGGGATAATCATCACCAAATACTTTCAGGTTACGCTCATTTGCTAGCGCCGCTTTCAAAATATTTGGTATCAGATGCGTCTCAGGGTCATGGGCCTCGCCTATCTCACCGGACTCATGTGCCCCCGATGCATTAAAATACCTTAAGCATGTGGCATTAAAATCAGTGGCCGAGCATATATCCTGTAGCATATTCTCAACCATTAATTTACTCTGGCCGTAGGGATTAATGGGGTTCTTCGGATGGTCCTCTGCGATCTTATCAGTTACTGGGTTGCCAAAAATCGCGGCAGTTGATGAGAACACCAAGTTATTTAGATCATTGTTGATCATCTCATTGACGAGGTTAAGCGTACCAACCACATTATTCCGATAGTACAGTTCTGGCTTTTTTACTGACTCGCCTACCAGTGATTTGGCAGCAAAATGGATAACGCCATCAAAATAACGATCCTTTAATAATTGGGATAGCTTATCCTGATCAAGTAAATTGACATGAAGGATTTCACAGTCCCCAACCGCCCATTCATGTCCCGTTGAGAAGTCATCGAGCACCACAACGTCATGGCCTTGCTCCTGAGCATACCTGACCATGTGCGAGCCGATATAACCTGCACCACCGGGGATTAATAATTTCATAATAATTTTTTTATTAGATCAAACATGAGAGTACCCTATTTTTTATAGACTCAAGAAACCACCCTTTAAATACAATAATGCCTTTAACGCTAAACAGACGCACCAGTCATTGGAGTACTCTCGTTTAGCTGCGACGACCTCAGTCGGCTCAACACAATCAGGTACAAAGCTACCTGCAATCCAAAAACACCAAACCAGGCATTACTCTCAACAGGGAATCGGTCAAGGGAGTAAATTATGACACACACACCCGACGAGGCTCCACTGATTGTCAACCCTGTCAACGAGTTAGGCGTGGTCCGTGAGGTAAACTTTTGCGCATAGAACGCATATAGCCGATTGTGAAGGTGTCCATTGTCGGCCTGAAGCGGTGAGAGGCCCTTGCGCGCTCGGCGGATAATACTCACCACAAAGTCAATGCAGGGGTAGGACAAAAGGCACGCCATGAACCCGGCCGAAAAATCACCCTCAGCTACACCCAGCAGTCCATAACACACCAGAACGGCGCCTAACCCATAGCTCCCCATATCACCTAAAAAGAACCAGCCCGATACGACATTAAAAATTAAAAACATCAGGCAGACAAAGAACAGTACACCCT
>ERZ807291.8519-NODE-8519-length-11410-cov-4.720211_pt1 | contig 11410 bp, 11 predicted proteins | sample MGYA00521257_ERZ807291 | MGnify/ENA primary metagenome ERZ807291 (study PRJEB31413, sample SAMN03169783) | marine metagenome | biome: Marine; feature: Water; material: Subsurface seawater | place: North Sea | collected 2011-04-28 | depth 1 m m ...
TAAATAAACTTATTTGATCATATAAATCAATTTTATTACCCTGTAATTCAATATATTCCTTACTGTAAATTTTAATCTTTGTGTCAGTTTCATCTAAAATTCTAATAACCTTAATTTTTTTTTTTATATAATAATTAATAGTTTTTTTATAATTGTTTATTTTTGTAACACTTCTATTTGAAAAGTAATCTTTATTTTCTCTTATATTTAAAACTATATATTCTTCTTTATTTAAATTCAATTTTTTAAAAATTTTTTTTGGTATTTTTTTTATCTTAAATATTTCAAATGATTTGTTATATATTTCATGAACATTGTTAATCAAATTAAATTTAGAATTTGGATGACTTGAATCAGCTAGATAAGGTTTCACTGAAATATAACTAATCATTGAAAATGGAAGCAAGATTAAATATAAAAAAAAATTTTCAATTACAATTACTTCTGATTTAAAAAGTTTATTTGCCTCACTAGTTTTTGAAATCCATTTTGGACCTAAATAAATTAATTTTTTTGTATTAAATTCTGATAATTTTAAAAATTTTATGATAGTCCCTATTTCTTGAGAGGGTGCACCATATTGCCAAAAATTTATTATTAAAAATTTATATTTTTTACAAAATAAGATTAACGCTATTGGAAGATAAAAAATTGATAAGGATAATAATATTATATGTTTAGTAATTAAAAAAATTTGTCTATAATTTCCATTTACTAAATCTAGAAATCTTTCAGTTAAAGTAAAACTATCTCTAGAAGTCCCATCCACAACATCCAAAGGATTTAATGGCTTAAAAATATAAAATATTATTCTTTTGATTTTTTCCATTATTAATATAAATGAATATTAGATGAAATCAAAAGCTGCAATATTATTCTCAAAAAAAAATGTCAAGATAATTGATGTTGAAATACCTTTGCCAAAAGAAAATCAAATTTTAGTTAAAAATCTTTACTCTTCTATTTGCCACACTCAATTAGGTGAGTATTTAATGAAAAGAGGAGAAGATAAATATTTACCTCATTGCTTGGGTCACGAAGGGGTGGCAAAAGTTATTAGTGTTGGATCAAATGTTAAAAAAATCAAAAGAAATGATCATGTTGTAATGAGCTGGATAAAAGGAGATGGTCATGAAAATGGTGGTACTAAGTATTTTTCAAAAAAATTTGGAGAAATAAATGCCGGTCCAGTAAATACTTTTTCAAATTATTCTCTAGTTTCAGAAAATAGAGTTTATAAAATTAAAACAATTAATAATTTAAAAAAATTAACTCTTATGGGCTGTGCAATACCAACTGCTTTTAACGCAGTTTTTGACTCGCTTAAAGTAAAAAAAAATTCAACAATGATAATAGCTGGAATGGGAGGGCTTGGTATTGCTTGTCTGTATGCTTCTATTTATTCAGGATGTAAAAAAATTATATGTATAGATATTAATAAAAAAAAATTATCTAATATTGAAAAATTAAAAAATGTCGAAATTATTTGTAATAAAAAAGTTGATATAAGTACTTTATTAAAAAAACAAATAAAAAAAGCAGATTACACGATTGATTGTACGGGCAACCTTGGAATTGTAGAAGAACTTCTGTCCGCTACAAAATTTTTGGGTGGTAAATGCCTTATAATCGGAAACCCAGAGCCACAAAAAAAAATATCCTTAGATCCGTGGCAATTTATTTTAGGCAAAAGCATATTAGGAGCTTGGAATAACAACAAAAGCTTTGAAAAGAAGTTCTATAAATTTTTAGATATATTTTTAAAATCAGATATCGACAGGTATTTCTCAGGCCATATCTATAAATTAAGTGAGATTAATAAAGCATTTAATGATTTAAAATCTGGAAAAGTTTTAAGACCAACAATTAAATTTTAAGGTTAATAGATTTGATAATTCCAATTTTTTGGATAGATTTTAATTGTATCAAGTGAAATACCCAAACTCATTTCTGATAAAGCAAAGCATATTTTTGAAATATCGATTGGTTGTATTAACTTATTTTTTTTTTCAATTTTTTTAATTCTCATTTTCGTATTAATTGGACCAGGTGCAATTTCAGTAAAATCTAATTTGTATTTTTTATATTTTTTTTTATATAACTTAATTAGTGTTGAAATAGCAGATTTTCCAATTGAATATTTAAATGAATTAGTATTTGGAATAAATGAGTCCATAGAGCCAATTATAATAATCCGTGTATTAATTTTTTTGTTTATTAATTCTTTGGTGACAACCTCCAAAATATTTTTAGTTATTAAGAAGTCCTCAGAATTATCTTTATCATATTTTTCCAAACTTCTATTAAATTTACCTAATGAAATGATTATTGAGTTTATATTATTATTTTTGAATAAAAATTTTTTAGTATTCTTAAGAATATTTTGTTTTTCTAAAAAATTACATTTTATATTTAGCAAGTCTTTATTCTTTTTACTTCTCGAAAAACCCACCAAATCATATTTTACCTTAAATAAAACATCTATAGATTTTGCTAAATCACTATCTGCACCAAAAATTAAAACCTTATTTTTTTTTGTATAGATAGTCATGATCTGATAATTTATTAATTAGTTGATAGCTATTTTTCATCAGTGTTTTATTAATAACACCAAAATTATATGTCTCAATACAAATAAAATTTATATTAATTTTTTTTAAATTTAAACCTGCTAACAACAAACTTTCACTGCCTTCCACATCTATAATTGCTAAATCTAAATTAAAAACCTTATTATTTATTAGTAAATTTGTTAATGTATTGTTAGGACAACTTTCAATACTGTCATCTCCTAATAAAAGTTTTTGTGCTACTTTTTTATGTTGCTTTTTATTTATATTTATTTTCTTTAGGTTATTATTTATAAAAGACATTCTTCCGTGTTTAGATAGTTCAATTTTTTTTGGATACTCACTATCGGTACACGCTGAATTAATACATATATTTTTTCTCCCCCTAAACCTTTTGAGTTTTTTAAATTTATCACTTTGAGGTTCAATTAAGACGCCACTCCAATTTAAATTTTTTTCTAACCGCAAACTCACAGAACCCACTAAACCATCAAATGCTCCAATTTCTAGATATTTCCCGTTTCTTTTTTTTATATACTTCATTAGCTTTAAATCTAAATCGTTTTGGCAAAAAAAATATGATTGGTACTTGTGCAAAGCTTCCTGATATTTAAATAGTAAACTGTCTCTTACATTCAAGGGTAGATAAAAAAGTAAACGAAGAATGATTTTAAACATTAAAATTCAAAAGCTTGTATCTTTTTGATATATTTTATTTATTAGTATATTTAAATGGTTATGAATTATATCTCAAAATTATATTATCTTTTTTATCCTTTTTTGAAACTAGAAAATAAAGAAAAATTAATATTTTTTTTAATAGCATCTTTTTCAATATTTGTAATTTTTTTGGATGTTACGACTATATCAATATTGGCATTAATATTTTCACCAGATAACAATCAGATTACTTCTAGAGTAGAACAATATCTAAGTTTTTTTTATAAAAAAAGTAATTTTTCGATAAGCTATTTTCATTTTCAAATACTAATAGTTGCATTAATTTTATTTTTAAGGAATATTTTTTATATTACTCAAGATTATTTTATTAAAGCTTTTGTATTCAAGCACTATACTATTAATTCAAAAAAACTATTTACTCTCTACGCATCTTCAGAATTACTAAAATTCTATAAAAAAGGAATTGATTATTATGTTGAAAATTTAAATAAAGAAACCTGGTACTGTTATATTGGTATTTTGTATGGGCTACTCTACATACTAATTGATAGCATTTATTTTCTTATAATAATTTTTACAGGTTTTTATTTGGTGACTTTCAATTTTTCAATAAATATGGTCTTTATTATAATTTTATTTTTTTCTTTAATTTCAGTTTTGTTAATTACACTTAAGAAAAAAGGTGCTGATAGAATGTATAACGAACAAAAATACTTTAAAGATACCTTGAATATTTTAAAAAGTTATCTTGAAATTAAAGTATACAAAAAAGTAAAATTTTTTACTGATAGTTATGCCAAACATTTAAAAAACTTTTCTAAGGCAATTGTATTTCAAGGGGTATCAGGTTTAGTTCCTAAAGCATTAATTGAATTTTTAGCTGCATTTGTACTGGTATATTATTTAATTTATAATGATCTTGCTCTAAATTTTGAACTATTCAGCATTATTGCTTTTATTTTATTTAGAATAGCTCCTGTTGTGGCAAGAATCATACAAAATATAAGCTCAATATTTTTTTACTTCCCAGCAGCCAAAGTATTAATTAATGAACATAAAAATTATTCTTTAAAAAATGACAATAGTTCTAAAATTAATATTAACTCAAAACTCAAGTCATTATCAATAATTAATGCTAATTTTAGTTATGGAAAAAATAAAATTTTAAATAATTTTAATTATAAATTTTTACCAAATAATATACATGGAGTTTATGGAGAAAGTGGAAAAGGTAAAACCACTTTATTATTAATCTTGTCTGGTTTAATTCAGCTAGAGTCTGGAAAACTAAAAGTGAATGAATTGGTATACCACTCTAAAAATAAAATTGATTGGCATAAGAAATTAGGATTTATGTCTCAATATAATATATTAATTGATGATAGCTTAACTCATACTTTGTTTTTAGACAAAAATATTGATGATAATTTAATCAAGGATGCTAAAAAATATCTTATTAAGTTCAATCTAAAAAAACTTGTTAAGCTTTTGAATAAAAAATATGATGGAGAATATTCTTTGGGAGGCATGCTTTCAGGAGGTGAAAAGCAAAGATTGGCAATAATTAGAACCATTCTACTAGGACAAGAGTTGCTAATTTTTGATGAACCAACGTCATCTCTAGATAAAGTAAATGAAAAAATTATTTTATCTGAATTTCAAAAATTAAAGAAAAATAAAATTATAATTATTTCTACACATAAAAAAGAACTCAAAAGTTTTTTTGATAAAATAATTAAACTTTAGTATAAGTATATTTAGAAATATTAATTATGAAAAAAAAATTAAATAAATTTGATGATTATTTTAGTTTTTATACAGGAACTTTAAACAATGTTGTTAAAAGTCTAGATAAAGATAAAATTTATGAGTTTGCTGAACTTATTGAAAAAACAATAAAAAAAAACAAAACTATATATGTATGTGGAAATGGAGGGTCTCATGCTATAGCAAACCACTTTGTTTGTGATTATTTTAAAGTTTTATCGCAAGAAACTAATTTAAAAGTAAAAATGAAAAGTTTGTGTTCTGATGATGCTCTAATTTCAGCTATATCAAATGATTTTTCGTATGATGATGTTTTCTTATATCAAGCTGAAAGATTGATAACAAATGATGATATTTTGATTTTAATTAGTTCCTCAGGTAACTCAAAAAATATAAAAAAAGTTTTAAATTTTACAAATAAAAAAAAGATTAAAAGTATAGGCCTGTGCAGCTTTAGTGGTGGATATTTAAAAAAAAATTGCACTATTCCAATTTATTCAAAAATAAATAATTATGGAATAAGTGAAGATGTTAACCATATAATTATGCATTTTGTTATGCAGTATATAAAAATTAGTAATTTAACTAAAAATATAAAAAATCCTATTTTATAAAACTTTTAAAAAGGGGTTTTGGTTTTTCTATCGTATTCCCCAAATCTGTTGAGAATAAAATCTCTCCAAGCCAAAAATACTGGTACAAGTTTGTATCTATGTTTTTTTTTAAATGAAAATACTACGTATAGTAAGGATTTAATGAATGACCAGTTATATCCAATAAATTTATCCATAAATGAGCCAATTTTTTTAATCAAAAGTAGCCTATATTTATATTCATAATAAATTTTTCTCTTGTTTAAATTAACAAAGCTTTGAGTAACAGAATGATAAATTTTGATATTTCTATCTACTATTAAGCTACCTTTAATTGTAAAAATTCTTTTAGAAAACTCAACATCTTCTGGGCCGTAAAAAAAATCCTTATCTGATAGTCCTATTTTTGTTAATCTTGAAGAGCGCATTATTGAAGCACATCCTGCTATAGCATCTGTTTCAACAAGTCCGGTGTATCGTTTATTATCTTTCAGACCATGAGGATAGTCTCTCATATGTCCATCAAACTTTAGACTATTACCAATTTTTGCTCCCATCCACCAAATCATTTTAGGGTTACTTGTGTATAATATTTTTGGGCTGATAGCCTCAATTTTTTTATTAGAAAAATTTTTTAAAATATGTTTAAAAAAATTACTAGGTACAATCATATCGTTGTCTATTCTTGCTATAAATTCAAACCCATTTTTTATGGCAAGTTTATAACCTGTATTATGACCAAAACCACAACCTAGATTGTTTTTATTTTTTATCACAAAAATAGATTTTGTTGATAAATTTAAATTTGAAATTTTACTAATTCTTTTAAAAACTTTATGACAAAATTTTTGATTATAATTTTTTTTGATCCATTTAATTGTCTTATCAAAAATAATTTTAGAGCTATCATTATCAACTAAAAAAATTTTTTTATCATTCCCAAGTTGATTGATAATACTTTTTAAGCATTTAACTGTGTTTTTGTAATCATTCCAAGTTAAAATTATAATCGCTAATTTTTTTTTCATATATTGATATATATATGATTATAAAATATTTTATAGTAATGAAAATTAAAAATCCCAAAGAAGACAATATTTTTATTTGGTCACCTATGATCAGTCATGTGGGCACAATAAGAGCCGCAATTGGTATGGGCAATTCATTTATTAAGCATGGAAATAAAAAAGTATTTCTTTTAAATATTTTTGGTGAATTTAACAATTATAAAGATAAAAATAATTTTATCTTACTTAATGTCTTTAACAATTTTCCATTTTATAAAACTGGAATTATTTCAAAAATTTTGATTTATTTTTTTACTCTTCTTGCCATACCTAGTTTATTTTATTTTACCATCAAGTATAAGCCTAAATTAATTATAACCTGTCTGGTAGGATATATACCCTGTATTTTAAAGAATTTTTTTTCAAATATTATTATAATCAATAGTATTCAGGGATACCCAAAAATTAATTTTTTTAGAAAATTTATTTGGGAAAAAACATATTCTAAGTCAGATCATATAATAACCATGACAAATATTACTAAATCCTCACTATGCGCTGATTTCCAGTTAGATAAATCAAAAGTAACAAAAATAGATAACCCAATTATATTTAGTGACATTAAATTAATGGCTAATGAGAAAATTGATAATGAAGATTTAGAGATTTTTAAAAAAAAAGTTTTTTGTTCAATTGGTAGGCTTACTAGACAAAAGAATTATTTTGAATTGCTTAAAGGGTTTAAACTTTATTCAACTCAAGTAAATGATAACGTTAATTTGATAATTATTGGAGATGGGGAAGAAAAAAATGCATTAAATAAATTTATTAAAAAAGAAAAAATTAAAAATTGTTATTTGTTAGGCTTTAAGAAAAACCCCTATAAGTATCTTGCTAAATCTAGTTTATTTATCTCCACATCATCTTGGGAAGAGCCTGGGCACACAATGATCGAAGCAGGATATTTAAATATACCAGTTTTAACTAGTGACTGCCCTAACGGACCACGTGAAATAATTAAAGATTCTATAAACGGTTTTAAATATAAACTAAATGATCTGAACAGCCTTGTTGCAAAAATAGCTTATGTTGACCTGATGAGTAAAAAGGATTTATATAAAGTAAAAACTAATATGAAAAAAATAACTTCAAATTTCACAGAATTTAAATTCTATAAAAAAATTATTTCACTATAAAATTTATTTTTTTTCAAAAATAAAAATTACCTCATAGACAAAAAGACCAGGTAAAAATTTTGATAGGAATTTTTCCAAAAAATAAGTAACAAAATTTTTTTTTCTATCTGCTATAAAATTATATTTTTCTTGTATCCAGCCATCAGGCTTATTTTCTTTGATAAAGTTTAAGATTGTTGGGTAATTAGGTATCCATCGGTGTCTATCATAAACTTTTTTTTTGTGAAAAATATATTTTCCACTTATTTCTCCTTGAAACAAAAATTTTAATCTAAATTTATAGTATCCCATATTTGGAAGGGCAATAATAACTTTTTTATTAGATTTCACAAATAGCTCTCCAAACAATTGGTGAATATTTTCAAGGTGTTCAAGAACGTCTAGTGCATTAATAACATCATATTGTTTTCCATCAGGTAGGCCAAGTTCAAGATTATGATTGATTAATTTTGGTTGATTATTTTCTTGATGAGAAAAATTTGGATTATAGTCAATACCAGTGTATTCAAAAATACCTTTTATATATTTTTTAAAAACTTGATCTCGACAACCAATATCTAAAACTTTATCACCATTGAGTTCACCTAATTTATTTGCTACATATTTGTTTCTATTGTATGAAAAATTCATTATATAAAAAATATACATTAATTTTAAAATTAACACTAAAAAATTATTCGTTACTACGAATTTTTCAAATTCTTGAAATTCTTCAATTAGATTTAAAAGGAACAGTATTAGATTTAGGTTCAAGTCCATCTACAACAAATGTTTCTAATTACTTGAACAATACGGAAAATAGAGTTTATGCTAATTTTACTGGCAATGAATCCATCCAAATTAATTTAGAAAATTATCCAAATAAAATAAATCAATATTTCGATAATATATTGTTAATGAATGTTCTAGAACATATAAAAAACCATCAAAATTGTTTACTCAACATTAAAGCTCTTTTAAAGAATAAAGGTATTTTATATGGATCTACACCTTTCATGTATTCCATTCACCAATCTCCAAATGATTATTTAAGATACACAAAACAATTCCTTGAAGAGCATATTTTTGAAAATGGATTTGAAAATGTAGAAGTTAAAACACTTGGAGCGGGTATTTTTTGCTGTATATATTCCTTAATATTCAATTGGACAAAAAAAATTCCATTATTAAACTTAATTATATTACCAGTATTTTTAGTATTAGATAATTTTGTTAACTTGTTTTCAAAAAATATAAAAAGCAATAATCCTTTAGGCTATTTTTTCATAGCAAAGAAAAACTAAATAAATTTATTCAAAAAATACTCATATTTTTTACATTGCTGGGTGTAATCAAATCTACCTAATCTTTTATACCCAAGTTCGGCTTTTTTTTTTGCTTCAGTGTAATTATTAAAGATATAAATTATTTTTTTAGCCAATTTTTCTTCATCATTAGTGGGTGAAAGATAACCTAGTTTACCATATTGAAGTATTTCATCAGGCCCACTTAAGCAATTTGAAGAAAGTATAGGAGTTTTATTCATTTGTGTCTCAATCAATATATTGGGCAACCCCTCCCATAACGAATTTAACACAAATAGTTTTGACGAATTAATTAGTTTACTGGCATTTTGATATTTTTTAAAAATTACTATATTTGATATTTTTAATTGATGTGTAAGTCTTTTTAAATATTTTTTTTCACTACCACTCCCCACAATGATTAATTTTATATTGTTTAAACTATTTGAAACTATTTTGAAGGCTTTAATTAAACCTGAAAAATTTTTTTGATTTTGTAATCTACCAACTGATATTATAAAATTATTCTTCATAACATAGTTTGTTTTAATTTTTATCAATTGAATAGGATTGTAAATATTTATAATTTTTTTATTTTTATATATCTTTTTAAAAAATAATGTTGATGCTTTAGAATTACATATAATCCCTGAAGCAAAAAAATAGAATATTTTTTTTATGTTAATTTTAATAAAAAAAATTAAATTATTATTAAAATACTTTAATGAGCCTAATGGGTGATTTGCTATGCGTAAAACACAAGGAATTTTTTTTAATTTAGAAATTAATATTGAAAAAGGATGGTCTTGAAAAGATAAAATAAGTTGTTTATTTTTAAATTTATAACTTATTAAAAGATATAAAAAACAGTTAATAGTATTTATAAGTCTGTTTGAAAGAAATGTAGTTTTAATAAATTTTTTACTTTTAATTAAAATTATTTTTTTATTAATCTTATTTTTAATTTCAGGAGAAATTTTTCCACAAATTATTTCTACGTTATAATTTTTTTTAAAAAAATAATTTGATAAAATAACTAAATTTTTTTCAATTCCACCACGCTCTATGTTTGGAATAAAGAGTAAAACATTTTGCATTATTGCTTAAATTCATATTAAGTTGTAAAAATAGTAAATGTATTTATCAGTAATAATTCCTTATTTCAATGATGCTAAAAACATCAAGGACGCAGTGCTGAGTGCTTTAGGACAAACTTATAAAAATATTGAGATCATAATAGTTGATGACGAAAATACAATTAACTCAAAAAAAATACTAAATAAAATCAAAAAAATTGATAATAAAATTAAGATTATTAGAAATAAAAAAAATCTGGGCGTTTCAGCAGCAAGAAATAAGGGAATTAAATACTCAAAGGGTGATCTAATAGCTTTTTTAGACAGTGATGATTTATGGAAAAAAAATAAGATTAGTTTACAGCTTAAAGTTATTAAAAAATACAATGCTGATATTTGCTATACAAGTTATTTAGGGATAACTAATAAACGCATACTTTACAAAATTAAATCACCCAAAACAGTTTCATACGCCTCTTTATTAAAGGAATGCCCGATCTGCTGCTCGTCTGTAGTAATTAAAAGAAAAATATTTGAAAAAATTAAATTTAAAAATTTAAAAACAAAAGAAGATTATATGCTATGGTTAGATTTTTCAAAAAGAGGCTATAAATTTATCGGTTTAAATAAATTTCTATCATTCTATCAGATTAGAAACAATTCACTTTCAAGTCTACATATAAATAAAATTTTGTCAGCATTTAAGATATACTCATATTATTTGAATTATAATTTTTTGTTATCTGTCTTTTTTGTTTTTAGGCTTTATATAAATGCATTTACTAAAAAATTTATTTACCGATAAAATTTATTTTAATTATTATATTAGTGTATATAAACTATGAAATTAGATAATATATGATTTTAGTTACAGGTTGTGCAGGATTTATTGGTTTTCATCTTACAAAAAAATTACTTCTAAATAACAAAAAAGTAATTGGTTTAGATTGTATTAGTAATTATTATTCAATGTCTAAGAAACATCAAAGATTAGAAATTATAAAAAAAGAAAAAAACTTTAAATTCTTAAAAATAGATTTAAATGATTATAAAAAAACTTATCAAAAATTAAAAAAATATAAAATTGATAAGGTTATTCACCTTGCGGCACAACCAGGTGTCCGTATTTCTATCAAATATCCTCACAACACACTTAAGCAAAATCTTATTTCTTTTTTAAATATTATTGAAATTAGTAGAGTTAAAAAAGTAAAAAAATTTATTTATGCTTCATCAA
>ERZ807291.8525-NODE-8525-length-11404-cov-4.553793_pt1 | contig 11404 bp, 10 predicted proteins | sample MGYA00521257_ERZ807291 | MGnify/ENA primary metagenome ERZ807291 (study PRJEB31413, sample SAMN03169783) | marine metagenome | biome: Marine; feature: Water; material: Subsurface seawater | place: North Sea | collected 2011-04-28 | depth 1 m m ...
AGGTAAATTGCAATTTTGTTCGTTAGTTTTTTCATTCGTTGTCAAGATCTAATTGTCGTTGATGTATACGCTCTATTCTATATCGCAAAATAGCAATAAAGCTAAATATAGCAATCCATCCCAATATGGCGGGATAGAAAAACATTCTTAATGTATTGTCTAAATCGTATTTGTTGAATCCCACTGAGCCACCTGTTCCTGGATGTAGTGAATTGTCTGCCAATTTGGGCATAATAGCAATGAGAGCCATGAAAATGGGGAAAACAAGCACATTATACACGGAGGCAATACGCGCTTTTTGATATTCATCCTTAATGGATGCACGCAACACCAAATATGCAAAATACATGAACATACCAATGGCAACTCCATTAAGTTTAGGATCGTCCGCTGGCCACCAACTCATCCAAGTTACTCTTGCCCAAATAGAGCCTGTTATGCATCCCAAAATTCCATTTAGAATTCCAACATGTAAAAAACTCATCGAAATCCAATCGTCCTTTAAATGACCAAAGCGCAGGTATTTTATTGAAAAATACATAGAAACTGCCAATAAAAACATCATACTGAACCACATAGGTACGTGATACAGCAAGTTTCTAATACTTTCATTTAAAACCACCCTATTGGGGAATCCTCCTTGAACTTCATCGATTATCCGGGTATTATCCAAAATACTTGGATCGGCAATTGCATTTGACATGCTGTCATTAGCGCTTTTTTCAATCCAAAGAGCATTAGATAGGTAAAGCCAAACAAATGAATCTTGTCCTTGAAACTGACCACGAATAAAGGCATCCGCATAACCCGATTTTTGATCACCCAAACTCACATCAAAGGTGGCAATTAATGTTTTACCGTAGTTATAAACCGATTGACTTTTCCAGATTTGATCGCTTTTACTTAGATAAGCGCCTTCAATGATTAATTCAGGAACGGGATTATAAATTTCGAATTTAACTGAATCTAAAACGGTTGACTTGATTTTTAATTTATCAGAACCAGAAACACCCGTTTTCAAAGGAATTAATAAACCACCAATTAAAGTATAAACGACAAGAATGGCGCCTAAAACTAGTAACCATTTAGAACGTTTTATTAACTTTTCATTCATGACTTTTCTTGTCTCCTCCTCTTTAATTCTTTTGTAATCAGACCTAATTCACGACCCATTTGCCCTGCCATGCCTGAGTTTTCCTGTGCGCGACGTGTTAAATAAGGTATAACTGCACTTACTGGGCCATAGGGCACATACTTGGCTACGTTGAATCCATGATGGGAAAGGTTAAAACTAATATGATCGCTCATCCCTAACAATTGAGAGAAAAATATTTTCTCGTCCTTTGCCTCCAATCCCATTTTATTCATAAGTGCAACACCATTTAAAGAGCTGTTTTCATTATGCGTACCAATACAAATGGCTATTCTCTCTGCATTGCTTATGCACAGTGCTACCGCTTGATCGTAATCGTCATCTGTGGCTTGCTTATCTGGTTGAATGGGGTCGGTATATCCCATTTGCTGAGCACGTCTTCGCTCTTTTTCCATATAGGCTCCGCGAACTATTTTGAAACCAAGAAAGTAATCGGTTGTTTCTATTTGATCTTTTAGATATTGCAAACGATCGTGACGGTACATTTGAAGCGTATTGTATATGATCGCACTGGATGTATTGAACTTTTGCATGGCCTCTTCTGCCAATCTATCAATGGCTTCTTGAAGCCAGGATTCTTCAGCATCGATAAATAAACGCACCTTATTATGTGCTGCTGCTTCACATATTTCAAAGAATCGATTTCTGCCTTTTTCCCAATTATTATTCTCTGAGGGGCTAAGTTCAATCTTCTCGGTTATTTTTTGTAAAATATCAGATTCAACGATACCCGTTACCTTGAATACGGAAAATGGTATGTTAGGATTTCCTGAAGCCTTTTTAATTGTATCAATAGTTTCTTTTGTAGTATGATCAAAAGCCTCAGCCGTTTCAGCACCTTCTACGGAATAATCTAAAATAGTTCCAATACCCGAATCGCTTAATTTTCGAATCGCTGAATCGCATTCCGCAATTGTTTCCCCTCCACAAAACTGTTCAAAAATTGTGTTTTTGATAATCGATTTTAAACCTAAACTAACCGTAATCTTAGCCAATATTGGCCCCCAAGATAAAGTGATAGGAAAATCGAATGACTTAAACAACCATGAAGCCTTGCGCAATGCGGCGTTTGACTTGCTTTTGAAAGCTACTTCCGTATTATCAAAAGACAAATTAGAATGAGGGCTCATCATCTAAGTGCAAAATAACGTCAAATCCTCGAGAGCAAAAAGAAAATCATTGCTAAGGCAGGCGTAGTTTAAGTTTTTCTAACACTTCTTGTAATAATGGATGCTTTTCAACTAGAAAGTCCAACTTTTCTCGGTCCGTATACGGCCTCCTTGTTGTTTCCATGGTGGGTTCAAACTCAAAACGAAAGTTAGAGATTTGATTCTGAGTTAAAGATTTAATTTTCTGAATTATAACCGGTTTTTCTTCTTCTAAAAAGCCTTCATGTATCTTATTGCTAATTACAAAAATCAAAGTATCATTTTCAATTTTAGATTGTATTGATTTGAATACTGAATTCAAAAGATTTCCAAAAGATTCAGAAAGGCTTAATCTTATTGAATCGGCCGTATATTGAACCACAGGCTGTATATTTCGAACTTCCTCGTCTTTCGCATCAATAACCTCCCCAATGGAATTGGATACATCTAGAGGTTCTTCTCGTTTTTCAGGCGCTTTTTCTTTAGGATTGCTATCTAAATTTCGTTGTTTTAAGAAAGCATCTCTGTCTAATACACCCAAACGAGTAGAACTTACCTTTGACTTAACATCTTCTTTGATGCTGGGTGGAATTATTTTATCGGCAATAACAGAACCCTTTTCAGTTACAGTTTTATTGCTTGTTGCCTTTGAAGTAAGATTACCTAATTTTTTTTTTACTTCCTCAAGTGTGGGAATTTCTGAAATGAATTGATTGATGTGGCAGAGCTTTATGAGCGTCAATTCGATATGCAATCTCGGGTTCCGAGATGACTTGTATCTTTCGTCTGCGTCGTTCAATAAATTCAATGCGTTAAGAAGAAATCCCATTTTTAACTTATTAGATTGCTCAAGATATTTAACTTTGAAAATATCGGCAACATCCAATAGTTTGTTGGTTTCAGGTGACTTGCTAACCATTAAATTTCGAATATGATCGGCAAAACCTCCTAAAATTAGCGAACCGTCAAAACCTTGATTGAGAATCTGATTAATTACTAATAAGGTTTGTGTAACATCTGCGTTTATGGCGTAATCCGTGAGTTTAAAGAATGTATCCATATCCAGGATACTCAACATTTCAACGGCCTTTTCGTAGGTTACTGCTCCACCTGAGAAACTTATAAGTTGGTCGAACATACTTAAAGCATCTCTCAAACCTCCGTCTGCTTTTTGGGCAATTAAATGAAGAACGGCTTCTTCGATTTCAACGGATTCTTTCGACGCAATTTGAGCCAAATGCTCAACCATGTCTTTAATTTGAATCCTATTGAAGTTAAATACTTGACAGCGACTTAGAATCGTCGGCAAAATCTTATGTCGTTCCGTAGTAGCCAAAATAAATATGGCATAACTAGGTGGTTCTTCTAATGTTTTAAGAAAGGCATTGAAAGCAGCCGTACTCAGCATATGCACCTCGTCTATGATGTATACCTTGTACTTTCCTACTTGCGGAGGAATTCTAACCTGATCAATTAAATTTCTAATATCGTCAACGGCATTGTTGGAAGCGGCATCCAATTCAAATACATTGAATGCGAAATCACTGTCTGGATTTTCTCCGTTTTGCGAATTGATTACCTTGGCTAATATTCGAGCGCAAGTTGTTTTTCCTACACCTCTAGGACCCGTAAATAAAAAGGCTTGAGCCAGTTTATTTTGGGTTATTTCATGCATCAATGTTTCAGCTACATGCTTCTGCCCAACCACATCATCGAAGGATTTTGGGCGGTATTTACGAGCTGAAACAATAAAGGGTTGCACACTGCAAATTAACCGCTTTGTCTTCAATCCTTCAATGAAAACTTTTCAACTTTCCCATTTTTCACCTATTGATAGATTATAAATTTGGCGTTATTTTGCACGAATATGAACATCGGAGATTTACTCGTTCCGTTTAATTTACCTGCTACTACAGGAAAAACGATTAGTAGTTATGACTACGCTGAAAAATTCGCATTTGTAATTTTTGTTACTTGTAACCATTGCCCTTATTCTCAAGCATATTGGTCAAGACTCGTAAAATTGGCACAAAAATACGAGGAAGACAATCTCGGCATGGTGGCAATATGTGGAAATGATGAAAGTAAATACCCACAAGACAGTTTCGAAAACATGAAGTCCCTTTACGACCAAATGACCTTACCATTCGAATATTTACACGATGAAAGTCAAGATATTCTTAAGTCCTTAGGAGCAACCCGTACTCCAGAAGTATTCTTATTCAATCAACGACGTGAATTGGTTTATAAAGGAGCTATTGACGATAGTTGGGAAAACGAATCAACAGTTATGAAAGTATTCCTTGAAGACGCTATAGAATATTGTTTGGATGGGATTGAAGTAGATTACCCTGAGGTTCCTGCCGTTGGTTGTAGCATTAAATGGAAAGATTAATCCTTGGTAAAACATTCAACGAAAAATATCAACAAAGTAGTTCTCATTACGGGTGCCTCAAGTGGTATCGGTTTGGCCTTAAGTTGGGTTGCTGCAAAAAACAATTGCAACCTTATGTTGACGGGCCGAAATCAAGATGCTTTGAACAATTTAAAAATTGAAATTCATAATAGATTTCCGAATTCTCAGGTTCAAATCCTAGCCGGTGACATCTCAAATGAACCGTTTTGCCATGATTTGATTAAAAACTGTATCCAACATTTCAATAAAATTGACGTCCTCATAAACAATGCCGGTATGAGCATGAGGGGTTTGCTGAATGATACCGACCTCAGCGTTCTTAAGCGGTTAATGGATGTTAATTTCTGGGGTGCCGTATACTTAACGAAATACGCCCTTCCCTATCTATTACAGAGTCACGGTTCGGTAATTGGAGTATCCTCAATTGCAGGATTTAAGGGTTTGCCTGCTCGCACCGGATATTCCTCGAGCAAGTTTGCCCTTCAAGGGTTTTTAGAAAGTTTGCGCAATGAGAATCATAAAACCGGATTACATGTGCTTATTGCATGTCCCGGATATACCGAGTCTAACATTAGAAAAACAGCCTTAAATGCAAACGGAGAAATCCAAGGTGAAACACCCCTGAATGAATCCAAGCTAATGTCTGCCGAAGAAGTTGCAGAAAAAATCTGGCAAGCATACGAAAAAAAATCATGGTATATTATCATGACATTACAAGGCAAATTGGCTGTTTGGATAAATAAATTATGGCCCAGATTAGCGGATTGGCTAACTTATCGGGTAATCAGTAAAGAACCTAATTCTCCTTTTAAATGAATTTAAATGTAAACGAAATTGTAACGGTATTTTTTACGCTTTTTGCGGTAATTGATATACTTGGATCTATTCCCATTTTGGTTTCGTTGAAACAAAAAATTCCTGATATTCATCCTGGCAAAGTGACGTTAGCCTCGGCCTTATTCATGATCGGCTTTCTCTTTATAGGAGAATATTTTTTGTATTACTTGGGAATAGATATCAGTTCTTTCGCTGTAGCAGGTAGTATTGTAATGTTTATACTCGCGCTCGAAATGATTCTGGGTATAGATATATTTAGGGCTGATCCTGATACAAGCGCAGGAAGTATCGTACCCGTGGCATTTCCGATAATTGCGGGGTCTGGAACTTTAACAACCATACTTTCCCTAAAGGCTATTTATGAAAAAACCACCATATTAGCCGGAATTATCCTAAACGTCGCGGTGATCTTCTTGGTTTTAAATACAACTGGTTTTTTTGAAAGAAAACTGGGGAAAAACGGAATGATGGTTTTACGCAAATTCTTTGGTGTAATACTTTTAGCAATAGCCGTTAAAGTATTCAAATCCAATATTTAACTATAGAACGCTTTTATAAATTTCTATGGCTTTTTTCGCCATATTCTCGGAATTGGTATTCCCAATTAATTCTTTGAAATCAAAAACGCTCTTTTGTTTGGAATTGTTAAATTCGATTAGCTTTAATAGAGATTTGGACATTTCCCATTGACTTCTCGGATCAAAATAATCTAAAGCCGCATTACTACTAAGCTCTCGAAATATAGGGATATCAGAAACAATAATTGGTACCCCAACATTTGCGGCTTCAACCAGTGGTATTCCAAATCCTTCTTGGAGGCTAGGATATACAAATCCTGATGATTTTACTAGCAATTGAAGAATTTCATCGTCACTTGGCGATTGATTGATAAATACCCTTTCCGTAAGACTCAATTCGTCAATTAATTGCTTTATTGCATTAAAATCCCGACCATTTCCTGCAATGATCAAGTTAAAATCGCATGAATTCACAATGTCAGCGAAAGCACGAATTAATTGAAGTTGGTTTTTTCTCGGGTTAAAACTGGAATAATACAGAAAGTAAGGATTTTCTGTTTGAGGATCCCAATTTACCTCTTTAAATCTAGGATTGATCGATTGATATACAACATGAATTTTGGATTCATTTACGTCGTAATACTTAAGTAATTCTAATTTAGTTGTTTCGCTGGTTACAATTATTGCCTCTGCATTGGAACAAGCATAACGCGTTTTATAATTGTAAACAGATCTATCAATCGGGCTATAATAATCGGGATATTCTTTAAATATTACATCGTGAATGGTGCAGATTCTCGGAATTTGAATTTTCCCAATCGGTATTTCATTTGAGAGTCCATGAAAAATATCACAACCATTATTCTGTGCCACTTTACCCATTTGGAAACTCCTCCAAAAGCCTTTGTAAAGACCATTCAAAAAGTTCTGCCGAATTTCTGGACTAATTACGGTTATATCATGAAATTTACCATAATCAGGTGCATACAATTCTAATTCAATCGAATTGAATGACAAAAGGGCTTCGACCCATTGTCTCGAATAATTGCCCAATCCGGTTTGATTGAACAACAATCGTTTTGAATCGAAGCCTATTTTCATATTATACGGCTACATTAAAATCTCTAAGAGCATCATTCAAAGATGTTTTCTGGTCCGTGCTCGCTTTTCTTTGTCCGATAATTAATGCAATTGGCACGTAATATTCGCCTCCCGGGAACTCTTTTTTCATGCTGCTTGGAATTACTACACTCCTTTCTGGAATGTACCCTTTCGGCAGTTCTTCACCACTATTGGCATCAATGATTTTTGTGCTCATTGTCAAGGTTAAACCTGCGCCAAGAACGGCTTCTTTTCCAACATGTACTCCTTCAACCACAATACACCTACTTCCTACAAATGCACCATCTTCAATTATTACTGGAGCTGCCTGAACCGGTTCAAGTACTCCACCTATTCCAACTCCTCCCGAAAGATGCACATTTTTTCCAATTTGAGCACAACTTCCCACTGTTGCCCATGTATCAACCATGGTTCCGCTGTCAACGTATGCACCAATATTAACGTATGAAGGCATCATTACTACTCCTGGAGCAACGTAGGCTCCATGACGCGCAACCGCATGAGGAACTACTCTAATACCCAAAGCCTCATAACCCGATTTCAAGGGCATTTTATCATGAAACTCCATTGGACCTGCATGAGAAGTTGACATGCTTCTAGTTGGAAAATATAAAATCACGGCCTTTTTAACCCAATCGTTTACCTGCCAAGTTCCATCAAGGGGTTCCGCGACTCTAAGTGTTCCTTTATCAAGCGCTTCAATAATTTCCTCTATTATTTTTACATTCTTTTCTTCCTTTAGCAATTCTCGGTGTTCCCAAATTTCCTCAATGATATCTTTATAGTTTTGCATATGTATTGTGTAAATTGCAACAAAATTGCGAAACATTTTTTGAAAAGCTCTATGAAATTTGTCAAACACACCATTCTATTGGCTCTAATTGCTCCAATAATTCAAATTCACGCTCAACGCGCTATTGCAGTACAACCTGAAAGTAAAGGAAATAAACAACTTGAAATCGGAGATTGCTTTGGATTGAAAACATATGCTGCTAATTCTAGTTTTCAAAGTATAGAGGGCAAAAGTCACTTAATTAAACAATATTTCTGGAATCGCTCTGATAAAGGAAGGCACTATTATAAGGTTTCTATATCTGACCCAAACAACGAAGTCTTGTGGATTCATACAGATTCACTGAATAATGGCTGGAAAAAATATATTGAATCTCAAAAAAAGAAAAAGGCATTCCCAGAAAATGTTGAATCTTTTAATCCAAGTTACGCCACTTTGCATTTCTCAGATGAAAATGAAGGTTGGCTGGAAGGTTCTGGTTGTATTGTAAACTTCAAAAGGAAGAATAATGGCCGCATTCTATATGAATTTAAATATGCTTATCCCAATAATAATCAAGCATCTGCCACCCAAGTAACTCAAAATGCTTGTATTGTTCCATGGGGAAAAACAGAGCAATTGGTAAGTGCAGCCGTTGTAAATGATAACATAGAAATATTTGATATCAATGGAAATTTGAAAATTACGGATGATGGCGGAAATGGGATCGTTTATGGTCAAACCGTTCATAGAAGTGAATTTGGCATTACAAAAGGTTTATTTTGGAGCCCTAAAGGAAATAAACTTGCCTTTTATCGTAAAGATGAAAAAAGAGTAACCGATTATCCCATTTTTTCGATCAAACCAAGACCCGCAAAGGCCGATGAATTTAAGTATCCTATGGCCGGTGATAGCAGCCATACCGTTTCTATCGGTATTTTTGATAGAAATTCAGATGTAGGAGCGCTTTATCTAAAAACCGAAGGGCCATATGATCAATATTTAACAAATATAACATGGTCACCCGATGAACGTTCCGTATATGTGGCATGGGTAAATAGAGAACAAAATCATATGCAACTTCGCCAATACAACGCAGAGACAGGCGAATTGATGGGTGTTTTATTTGAAGAAAAGCACGATAAATATGTAGAACCTGAAAATGGTCCAGCTTTCTTACCTGGTAGCAATAACGCGTTCATTTGGCAAAGTGAGCGTGACGGATACAATCATCTTTATGTATATGAAAACGATACATTGCGCCAATTAACAAAAGGTGATTGGATAGTAACTGAATTCCTTGGTTTTGATGCTAGTGGGAAATATGCTTTGGTTAATTCTACATTAGATGGTATCGGTGGTAATGCACTGGAAAGAACACCACTTTTAATTGATATTAAAACAGGTGATTATTTTGAGTTAAGTGTGGGTTTTGGCATGAATTCACCTAGTTGGAATTCCAAAACCGGCATTCTAACTGTGAGTTTCAGCAACCTCAGCACACCTGGAAGTGTATATGCAATAGATATCAACGACTTCATTAATAACATGAGTAACACAATTGAAGTTAAAGCCACTTTGTTAGAAGAAATCGAGAATCCTGCTTCAGAATTCGAAATTGGTTTAATTAGCCTAAGTTCAATCCAAAATGATGGCATTCAATTATTCACTAGGACCTACTATCCTGCAAACTTTGATCCTAAGAAACAATACCCAGCGGTCGTATATGTTTATGGAGGTCCTCATGCTCAAATGATTCAAAACAAATGGTTAGGAGGAGGAAATTTATGGATGGCCTACATGGCAAGTAAGGGATATATCGTATTTACTTTAGATAATCGAGGTTCTGCAAATCGTGGATTTGATTTTGAAAACGCCATTCATAGACAAGTTGGAGAACTTGAAATGCGTGATCAGTTGGCCGGATTGAACTATTTAAAAGGTCTGAATTATATTGATACGAACCGCATAGGTGTACATGGTTGGAGTTTTGGAGGCTTTATGACCACAAGTTTAATGACACGTCATCCAGGCAAATATAAAGTAGGAGTTGCAGGTGGACCTGTAATTGATTGGAAATACTATGAAATCATGTATACGGAGCGATATATGGACATGCCGAGTGAAAATCCAGAAGGTTATAAAAAGAATAGTTTGCTGCAATATGCACCTGATCTTTCAGGTAGGTTGTTAATGATACATGGCGCTGATGATAATGTTGTTGTATGGCAACATAGTTTAATGTTCTTGGATAAATGTGTAAAAGCCAACAATGCGAACTTAGATTACTTTGTATATCCCGGACATGAACACAATGTTATTGGCAGAGACCGTGTTCATTTATACAAAAAAGTGAGCCAATACTTTTTTGACCACTTATAAAACAGCAAACTGCAGGAAATGGATTTTGAGATAGTTGAATGTCCGCGCGATGCCATGCAGGGTATCAAACATTTCATTCCTACAGAAATGAAAATTGCTTACATGAAAGAGCTACTAAAAGTAGGTTTTGATGTTTTGGATTGTGGCAGTTTTGTGCATCCTTCTGCAGTGCCTCAAATGGCAGATACACCTGAGGTTATAAGAGCCATTGAAGATGTTGAAAGCAATACTGAGTTATTGGTTATCGTAGCAAATGAAAGAGGTGCTGTAAGGGCGGCTGCTTTTCAACGAATCCGTTACCTTGGTTTTCCGTTTTCAGTTTCTGAAACGTTTCAAAAAAGGAATACCAATAGTACGAGAGAGAATGCCTTTTTAAATCTTCAAAAAATCCATGATATAGCAAGGGTTTCCGGCAAGGAAGTGGTCTGTTATATCAGCATGGGCTTTGGAAACCCGTATGGCGATCCATTTTCTGAAGAAGAGGTACTCGAATGGATCCATAAAATTAAATCTTTGGGGATACAGATAATAAGTTTAGCAGATACGACTTCACAGGCCAGTTCTTTAGGAATTTCTTCTTTGTACACGAAATGTATTACAGAATTACCCGATATGAATTTTGGTGTTCATTTGCATGCCGCTGCACAACAATGGCAAGGTAAAGTAAAAGCCGCGATTGATTCTGGCTGTCGAAGAATTGATTCTGCCATGTTAGGATTTGGAGGTTGTCCGTTTGCCAAAGATGAGATGGTAGGAAACTTACCAACTGAACAATTAATAAGTTGGCTAAAAAAAGAATACCATTACAACCAACCGAATATATCGAATCGATTGGTTGAAATGGCCTCTAGAACGTATCGCGACGTTAATTAATTGCTTTATCCTCTGTATCGAAGTAAATCAATAATAATATCAAGTTTCTGCATCAAAGCGTCGTTGTAATCTGCTTCTTTAGCTTTGATGATAACAGAAGTTGGATTTGAACCGTTTTCGCCATCCTCCCCTTCTGTTTGAAAAAGATCCATTGGGGTAATGTCTAATGCTTCGCAAATCTTC
>ERZ807291.8529-NODE-8529-length-11399-cov-26.960684_pt1 | contig 11399 bp, 8 predicted proteins | sample MGYA00521257_ERZ807291 | MGnify/ENA primary metagenome ERZ807291 (study PRJEB31413, sample SAMN03169783) | marine metagenome | biome: Marine; feature: Water; material: Subsurface seawater | place: North Sea | collected 2011-04-28 | depth 1 m m ...
CCCACATTGCGGCGCCCCTCAAGGGCGGAATCGATTCGGCCAGAGAAACTGTATCCACCACTTGGAAAGAGGTTGGGCTTTCCCACCGCAAGTTTGTGGGGCCAAAAACAGCGAAAGACAAAGAGCTTTCGATAATTTCTGGTAAATTCATAGGCTTCGAACAGGACTTCACGGTCGCCTATGTTGATGGGGACGAGGATAGGCTCTTGCCCGGGGGCAGGGTTGACCTGGGTGAGTCCAGTAAGGGGGAGGCAGGATTCGGGCGAATGAGTGGACAGGACAGCTGTACAAGCACCACCAGAATCCCAACGGGCCTGGAAGGCTTGCCAGTACTCAGCATTTGGATTGATGACAAGCTGGCCAAACTTGTTAAATACATTGCGAAAACGGTCCTGCCACTGAATGGAGGTGGCTTCCTCATAATGCAGTTGGGCGGCTACCTGACGGGAAATATCCTGCCCGGAAGTAAGGATGCTGGAGTCTTCAAGGTTGATCTCGAGGCCGGGCAAATCGGCGAGTCCATGCTCGGTACTGCGGTAGTGAGCTTCGGTAAAATAAGCAGCACCACTAATGAGCAGAATGGATGAAATGCTAAAGATTGGACTGGGAGCACTACGGAGGTTGAGCCAACGGTTGGGCTCATTGGAAAGAGTGGAAAGGAAAAGCCCTCCTTTTGCCATGCGGGCAAGCAGAAGGATGGCAATAAAGATGAGACCAGTCTCAATCCATCCGGCAAGATCGTGAATCGAAGGAGCCGACCATCCGGCCAGAGAAAAGAGGGGGTCGTCCAAATAGTGGCCTTTACCCTTTATCTTGAGGAAAGAGAGGGTGAAGGCACGGCCAAGATTGAAGGCAAGGGCAACAAGGGTGCCCGCAAGGGCCAGGACGATCCGGTTAATCCAGCCAAAGCGGTAATAGGCGCCGAGAAAGAGGGTGACGACCAAAGAGGCTTGAAGACCATTTATGCCACTGCATGCCTGATCGACCCCAATCTTGCCAAATACTCCGACATCGATGACAGTACCCTCCAGGCGGGCTTCGTGTTCCATGAGGAGTAAAATATCAACGATGATGGAGGAAACCCGTTCCTGTAACCATTGGGTAAGTTCAAGATCGCGTTTCAAGGGCCAGGGAATGGCCACCAAAAAGAAAAGTAATGGAAAGAGCAGGTGTTTGATGCGGCGCCAGCCCCCATCGTCGTACCAATGTACAAGGCTTAGTAAAAATACGATTCCAAAAAGAGCGAAATTGATCAGGCGCCAATCTGAATTGGCCCCCCGTACTAACCAAACTGGTAAAAAAGCAAAGAGGAGAGGGATTCCCAAAATGAGCCAGAGTTTGCCCTGCATGGGAGACCGGTTATCGGGGGATTCCACTTCATCGTCCTTGGGATAAATCTTAAGTAGTAAAAATAGGCAAAGTAAGGGGACCAGATAGCCGTGGGCATATTGTTCATTGGTTTCCCAGGTAAAGGAGAGCTGAAAAAGAAGGAGAGACCAGGGAATAAGAAGCGATAGGGCACCCAGCCAAATTTTCCATTTTGATGGAACAATAAACCCGGATTGTGAACTTTGGGAAGTGGCCGCGGGGATAGTCTCGTCGCTCATGACTTAATCAAAACTGATCGGGGAATAGGGCTTGCAGGCTTTCTTTTTCCGCACGGTCCATCCGGGCAAGGTTTACTTCTTTTCCAATAACGAGTGCTTTTTCGGAATCTTTGTTCAAACGATAAATGTAAGAGGCAATAAAAGACCATGCTCCGCGGGTGTTTTGCCATTGGCGCCAATCTTCAATACGGCCAAGTGCAACCAGGGCCTGATCAGGGGATTGGTTTCGCAGATGGCCGAGGGCGAGGCTAATTCGTGCCTGCAGTAGGTTTGTACGCTCAGCAATTGATTGAGCTTCTTCAATTAATTCGTTGAGTGCGTTGGAGGGAGAGGGAAGTTGAGGATTGAGCAACTTTACATAAAGGCAGGATATTTGCAGGGAGATATCTTCGGGGCTAATTTCTGAAAGTTTTTCCAGCCATCTTTCCAAATCTATAAGATCAGCCGATCCCGCCCGGTGCTCAAGCAACTTGGTAAGGGCAAAGCGGGCATGGATGGATTGCGTGGTAAGTTTTTCCAAAACATGACACAGACCCCTGATATCCTTCGAGGCTTCAAGGTACAGACAAACGCCACGAACTTCGCGGGGATCATCTCCAAGAAGGGGAATCAAGCGGTCAAGGACGTCCATGGAATCCGCATATTTTTTTTGCATGGCAAAAGCACGGGCTTCCACCACCATGCGCCAGAGGGTGGGGATGAGAGGGGCGTTGGCGACTTCTGTATGGATACGTTCGATATCGCCCACTTGTGCGAGGGCATTCATGCGGAGTTTAAAAAGATCTTCCTCCACCCGTGCTTTGGAAGACGGCAAATATTCGATAAGTTTTTGGAATTCTCCCAAACGGGCGAGCCAACGGGAGAAAATGAGCAATTCTTTGCGGCTTTCCATATCAAACAGGGCAGAGCATTGAACCACAATTTCTTCCTGCCTTTTTTTATCTGAACTTGATGCATATTGGAGAGCATGGATACGCATGTAATCGATAGGTTCTGCATCCGGGTTGGAACGAAGAAGTTCAATGCACCTGTCCAGACTTTTGGGGGAGAGTGGGTTGAGCAGGTGGAGCAGTGTCATGTGGCGAATGGCATCAACTCCAGTCTTATTTCTCTGTGTGCTCAAGGAGGCCAGGGACCTGCCAATCTCCACAAGTTTTGAGTCGTCCTGCAGATGCACCATTAAGCGGGTCAGTAAAAATACACCTTCGGGATAGAGGGGATATTCGTCGAGTAATTGGGCGAGCCTTTCCCTGGCCTGTTCTGCTTTTCCCGTCTCGGCCAATAATTCGCAAAAAACCAGGATGTTATCCGGATCAGAGGACCAGACCGGGCTTTGCATCAGGCGGTTGATCTCGCGGTATGATACCTCACCGGCAACCTTTCGGTCCTGCAGGGGCAAATCATCCTTCTTGAGTGTGGAAATGCTTTTTTCCAAAAGCTCGGACCGTTTTTCAATATCCTCGATATTTTGGAGGGCAGCAGACCATTGGAGTAAAGCTTGTGCAGGATTGGTGCGGAATTGTAAACGCACATAGTTGTAAAGTGTTTCCTGATCCTGTGGATTGAGCAGATGGGCGATCCGCCCGCGCCTAACACCCTCATCGAGTAATCCCCCGGCATTGTCGATGGTTTCGTCCAGATAGATTTTGGACTGATCAAATAGTTTTGCAGATTTCCAATTACGAATCTTGGGAAGGTAAAGATCAACTGTGAAGAAAGCCCCACCAAATAAAAGTAAGGAAAAAAGTGAAAAGATATAACTTAAATGAAGTCCGAACATTGCTTTATCCGTGTAGGGAAATCTCGGAAGGGAGCGTTAAAGACACGCTACCGCCCCTGGCCGAATGCTTGAGGCATAGCCAATCGTGTTGATCTACTGATATGGAATCTGGCAAAAGTTACCCAGTCCCGATGGGATGGGCACTGGGAAAATCTACTTCATGTTCGTCAATTTCCACTTCGGTGGGACGACCAAGAATTTCAAAGAGTACACGGACACGTTCACGGGCAGGAATGAGCTTGGTGACCAAGCCCTGATCGCCCTTGAACAGGCCAGAAATTACACGAATCTGATCCCCAATCTTGTGGGGTTGGTCCGGGATCTCGAGTATGCCATCGGGAGAGAGCAGGCGGAGTTCGATCATTACCTGTGGGGAAACATGAACGGGAATGCCTTTTCTTCTGACAATATAGGCAACCCCCCGGGCATAGTGAACATTCCGCAAATGCTCGATAGGGTCGAACCTGGCAAAAAAATAACCGGGGAAAAGGGGTTTGGGAGGTTCGGACTTTGCTTTCCTGGCCCGTTGGGTACGGGGAAGAAAGACCTCGACTGTATCGAGGGTGGAAAGGGTGGCAGAAGCAACCATTTCCTGCCTGGGTTTTGCCCGTATGCAATACCAACCGGTCGACCAGTCCTTCATTTCCTGTTCGTTGATATTCATCTTAGAATTTCAAAAGGCCAGCAAGTGCGGGCAACAGACGGCTTCCTGCACGGGTTAACCGTTTTAATTTTTCAATGCGTATTTTGTAAAACTCTTCGTTCTCATCGTCCGATTTGGGCAGAGAATTTTCCATTCGGTCGATTCTATCCCTGGCACTTTCCATATGAGGCATGATTTCTTCTTTGATGAAGTTGGCAAAGAGTCGACGAAATTCCGTTTCTGCCTGGTAGTGATCCCTCCTGTCTCCGGGCACATAATTTGTGCGCACAGCCTTGAGTGCACGGAGGGTTTTTAGCCCCTGACTCGCCGAGCCAAGACTGATTCCCAACCGGCTGACAATCTGGTCCATGGGCAGGGGAATTTTCGAAAAATAGAGCAGGCCATAGATTTCCCCCACCGACCTTGGCATTCCCAGCATGCTCATCATACGAACAAAAAAATCGATTGACTCGATTTCCAACTGATTATCCGTTTTTAGTTCGAGATCGTTGCCGCTGGTTGGCGATATAGGGGGCATTGATTTCAAAGTTTTCAAAAAAAAATGAAATTAGCAAGGAATTTCATCTTTTTTGGGAATCCGAAAGCACAAGGAATGGAATTTGAAAAGAGAATCTTCTACTTGCAGGACGAAAGATTATTATATAAATTCATAAAATATGCCAAATCCTCGAGACCAAGGACATGCTTTACTACACAGGCTCTGCCTGCTTTGCCTTGTTTTTTTATGGTTTTGGGCTTCTTTGGATATATGGGAAAGATGGGATCTATCCCTGATTACACTGCCGTGGAATTATGCATTAGTGGCCATGGCTGGCTTGCTCGTTGCCACCTTTGGATCTTTGCAAAACTACGGAGCGTTCTACATAAAAAATGGATGGCAGCGCGTGCGCGAATCTTTCAACAAAGCAAATTTCCAAACTGCCTTGATCGCATTTTTCGTTTTTGCATCCTATTTTGCCACAAAGGACAACGAGACCAGCCGTCTCTTTCTTGCTTTTTACATCGTGATTTGTTGGCCCCTTTTACTAGGGGCGAATTTCGCACTTCCCGGAATATTTAAACGAGTGATCGGGTTTAGGGGGATGAACCGGGAGAGTTTGCTGATTGGTAACCCCCATTCGGTCAGGGATTTACGGCAATGGATGAGCCAGCAAAAAGCCAATGGCTTTTCCTTTTGTGGAGTGTTTTCCACTTCCAGACGGGAATCTGAAGACATTCCCGAATTACCCAACTTGGGATATTTTGAAGGATTGGAAGCATACTTGAAAGAAAACCGGGTGCATCAGCTTGTCGTCTTGCCCGACCGTTTGATGGATGACTGGGTGAGCCGGGTGGCCGAATTGGCCACCCAGTATGGATGCCGGGTTCTAATCTACAACAACCTGTCCGGTTTGTTTGATGCCCGCCTGGTATTTATGGAGGAATCAGGCAGGCAGTTCTTTACCCTGCTAAATGAGCCATTGGAAAGCCCCTTCAATCAAATGATCAAGAGGTGTTTTGATTTGTGCCTGAGTATACCGGCTATTCTTTTACTCCTCCCACCGTGTATCATTTGTGTCCAGTTATTTCAAATGTTTCAGGCACCAGGGCCGGTTTTTTTCAGGCAGGAACGAGTCGGGCTGGCGGGCAGAAGGTTTGTTATCTGGAAATTCCGTTCGATGACTCATGCCCACAAAGGGGAGCGGGATGAATCGGTGCAAGCCCATGAAGGGGATAACCGGATTTTTGCTTTTGGCCGTTTTATGCGCCGGTTCAGTATCGATGAAATTCCCCAATTCATCAATGTGTTGAGGGGAGAAATGAGCTTGGTTGGGCCCAGACCTTACTTAGCGGAGCACGATTATTTATTTGAGCGTAATTTTAAGGCTTACCGCGTGCGCCAGTTTGTCAAACCCGGAGTTACCGGGCCCGCACAGTGTCGTGGACTGCGCGGAGAATTTACAGATCCCGACTTGGTGAACAAACGCATTGAACTGGATTTTAATTATGTGGGCAACTGGTCAATCTGGCTCGATATGGAAATCGTTGTCCGTACTATAGGCCAAGTAATCTTTCCTCCAAAGTCTGCTTATTGATCCCGCTAATTGGTAGGATTGCATTGGCAAATCCGTAAATACATTACAGCCTTTACCAAATGCATCCAAAGACAGTCTTGGCATTGGGAATTCCCTTTTATGACGGAGATCTTGAGGGTGCATGCACACGGGCCAGGAAGGGTGGGTTGATCACCGCTCCGTCCGGACCCGGACTGGCTCAGGATTTACCCCGGTGTGCAGAGTACCGCAGGGCATTGGAGAATTCCGACTTGGTCTTGCCAGATAGTGGATTGCTTTGCCTCTGGAAAAAATGGATCCAAAATCAGCAGATTACCCGAATATCCGGGCTCCTTTTTCTTAAGGCAATCCTCGAACGAACGGATTGGAAGCAACAATCTGTATTTTGGGTCATGCCCGATGAAAAGCAGGCAAAGGAAAATGTTAAATGGATCGAAAAAACTTACGGAACCAAAATTAACCGTTCGGACATCTATATCGCCCCCCACTATCAAAAGGATGGGAAATTAGTGGATCAATCCCTTACCTCACAAATTGAGCCAAATAGACCCTCCTCCATCTTTATCCAGGTGGGGGGAGGGGTACAGGAAAGGTTGGGACTATATCTGAAGGAGAACCTTTCATATTCGCCAAGCATATATTGTACCGGGGCGGCATTGGCTTTTCTATCAGGTCAACAGGCCAAAATTCCCAGATGGGCAGATGCCATGTATCTGGGATGGTTGCTTAGATGCCTGCAAAATCCCCAAGTTTTTATTCCCCGATACCTCAAGGCATTACGGTTGTTTTTTTTGTTAGCCAGGTATGGCGAGCTCTCCCCGGTGATAAAGGATTGAGGCGGTCGTTATCTCTTCCTATTTTCAACTTTTTTATGCAAACGGATTGTGCAAAACAGGGGGTAGCAAGGAAGGTACTTAAACGGGCGAGCGTCCGCACCATGGGGTGCCGATTAAACCAGTCGGAGGGGATTGCCCTGGAGGGAAAGTTAAGGGAAGCGGGCTATAAGCTTGTCCCATTTGGAGAGCCTGCGGAATTGGGAGTGATCAATACCTGCACAGTGACCAATGAAGCGGACGCAAAGTCGCGCAATGCAATACGCCGGTTTTCCAAAAAAAATCCCCACGCCACAACCGTGGTGGTGGGATGCTATTCTCAGATTTCGGCCAATGAAGTGGCCATGGTCGATGGGGTCGACTATGTGATTGGCAACCATGACAAGTTAAACTTTCTCGATTACTTAAGCGAAGATAAGCCCGATACCCCCGTGGTGGTTAGGGAGCGGATTGACCGGGAGGACTTTTCCATCGGATTGGTCGGCGAAGCAAAGTTTGAGCAACGGGCAAACCTCAAAATACAGGATGGTTGCGACTTTATGTGCTCGTTTTGCATCATTCCCTTTGCCCGCGGGAGAGCACGCTCCCGGGAGTGGGAAGACCTGATCAAAGATGCCCGGCAAATGATTGATAAGGGGGTAAGGGAACTGGTGCTTACCGGAGTAAACCTGGGCACCTATCAATCCGCGGGAAGGAATTTTGCCGGCATGATCGATGGGCTTAGCGAACTGACAGGGCTTGACCGGTTGCGGATCAGCAGTATTGAACCCACCACCATACCGGAGGAAATTTTTGGCTGGATGGCAGACCCAAACCACCCGCTTATGCCTTTCCTCCATGTTCCCATGCAGTCGGGATGTGACCGTACTTTGATGCGGATGAAAAGACGCTACCACCTGCAAGAAATGAGAGATTTTTTTGAGAGAGCGGTCCATACAGTCCCCGATCTTTGTGTGGGGACTGATTTGATGGTCGGATTTCCGGGGGAATCAGAAACCGATTTTGAGGAAACCTGTAAAACTTTTATCGATGGACCCTATGCCTATTGCCATGTCTTCACCTATTCGGAGAGGGCAGGTACCCCCGCCGCAAAATCCAGTGAGCAAATACCCATGGATGAACGCAGGCGAAGGAGTGCTCATTTGCGCCGGCTTTCGGCATCCAAAAAAATGGACTTTCACACATCTCATAAAGACAGGGAAATGCGGGTACTTTTGGAAAACCCGAAAGAGGACAGTTATTTTGCATACACCGACAATTATCTGAAGGTGAGGGTCCCAGAAAACCCAATGGGTCTTGCCAACCACATGGCCAGGGTAAGAATTGGTGAAGCATTTCCAGAGTACTGCATGGCCGAATTAGTGGACTGGGAAGGCAGAGCCCGATCGAAATAATTCCCTTTCGTCTTGCTCCGGGGCAGGACGATCAGGGATAACTGTAAGGCTATGAAAAAAATCTTTCTATGCGACGGGCACAACCTCGCATTCCGTGCATTTTATGGAATTCGTGAATTGTCTAGGTCCGATGGGTTCCCCACCAATATGATCCATGGTTGGGTACGATCTTTCTGGCGTTTGGAGGATGATTTTTCGCCCGATGAAATATGGGTATTCTTTGACCGGGGAGGTTGCCCGCAGCGGGAAGAAATTTTGCCCCAGTATAAAGCCAACCGGGGGAGCCCACCGGATGGATTTGTCGAGCAACTGGAAATTGTCAAGGGCTTGACGGGTGCGATGGGCTACGGGTGGGCAGAAAAGGAAGGGTTGGAAGCCGATGACCTGATTGCCACCAAGGTGAAAGAACTAAAGGACCATGATTGTGAGATGGTTATCGTTTCTTCAGACAAAGATTTGGCACAGCTTGTTTGCCCCCAAGTAAAGCAATTGCTCCCTCCTCCCACCGCCAATCCCCGAATGGGATGGCGGATGCTCGACGAACAGGGAGTGAAGGAAAAATTTGGCGTATCCCCAGCGGAAATACTTGATTATCTGGCAATTATTGGCGATCAGTCGGACAATATTCCGGGCCTTTCCGGAGTCGGGCCGAAAACTGCGGTTAAATGGATCCAACAATTTGGAACCATGGAAAACCTGATTGCAAATGCCGGAAGGTTGACTCCCAAAAGGTTTTGTAGCGTGGTGCATGAGAGAAGGGAAGATCTGGGCCGAAACCTGGAACTGATAAGTTTGATCGATAATGCCGAATACTCTCCCACTCTGCCTGCTTCCGTAAATATGGAAATGCTTGGAGATATATTCTCAAAAATGGAAATGCATAAATCGTGGGAAGAAGCTCAAAAGAGATATTTGGCTAAATAAGCCCTGAAATTCGATCCTTTTGAGGAAAACAGGCTTTTCGCAGCCAAGGGTCTTTGTTATTAATATTCCGAATGACCACTTTGTTAAGTTTTGGATTGCCTAAGGGTAGTTTAGAGGATGCCACGCTCAAGCTTTTTGCCCGGGCAGGATTTAATATAACCAAGGGCTCCCGGTCCTACACCCCGAGCTGGGATGATCCGGAAATAGATGGCCGCTTTGTCCGGGCACAGGAAATGAGCAGATATGTGGAAGACGGGTTCTTTGACTGTGGACTGACCGGACGGGACTGGGTGAAAGAAAATGGTTCCGATGTGGAAGTTGTGGCTGACCTGGTTTACAGCCGGGCTTCCAACCGCATATCCAAATGGGTATTGGCGGTGCCGGAGGCCTCTGATATCCGTTCGGTCAAGGATTTACAGGGAAAAAAGATTGCCACCGAACTGGTACAGGTGACCAAAGACTTTTTGGCTTCACACGGAGTCCAGGCAGAGGTGGAATTTTCCTGGGGGGCAACTGAGGTTAAGGTGCCCGAACTTGTGGATGCGATTGTGGATCTTACCGAAACGGGCAGCTCGCTGCGGGCAAACAAGCTCAGGATTGTGGATATTTTGATGGAGACTAATACCGTGCTCATTGCCAACAAGGAAGCATGGAAAAACCCGGAAAAGCGGGCAAAAATTGAGAGTATTTCCCTAATGCTCGATGCAGCACTGCAGGCAGATGGTAAGGTCGGGCTGAAACTAAACCTGGAGAGGTCCAAGCTTGCCGAGGCTCTCAAGGAGATGCCCGCTTTACGCAATCCCACCGTTTCCTCCCTGGCTGATGATTCCTGGGTGGCTGTGGAAACAGTGATTGAAAAAAAGGTGTCCCGCGAATTGATCCCTGCCCTCAAGGCAATGGGGGCGGAGGGTATCGTGGAGTATCCGTTAAATAAAGTGGTCCCCTGATCTGCACCTTTCTTTTCTTCTTGCGGGAGAAGTTCTTTTTCCCCATTTTGGAAAGCTCGTTCTTTTATCAACCAACATCGTTAACCCTCAACCCATCGGACTGGGATAGGCTCGCAAAAATGAAAATTGCGATTTTATGCATCCCTCCCGCTTGGCTAGAATAACCAAAAACATACCAACATGAGTACAGTCATGGAAGAATTGCTCGCAGAGAGCAAAATTGAACAATTAAAAGAAGGTTCCGTTATTACGGGAACAGTCATGGAAATTCGTCCCACGGAAGTGGTGATTGATTTTGGTGGCAAGGCAGAAGGAACCATACCAGCACACGAATTTTTAGATCTCAGTGAACTTGAGATCGGATCGGATATCGAAGTTTTTCTGGAAAGACTGGAAGACCGTGACGGTAATCCCCAGCTCTCATTTGACAAAGCAGAACAGAAAAAGAACTGGGAAAAAATCGTCAACACCTGCGAGGAAGGTTCTGTAATTACCGGACGTGTACGATCCAAGGTAAAAGGTGGTTTGGTGGTTAATATCGGGGTGGATGCATTCTTGCCATCCTCCCAAGTGGATATTCAGGCACCCAAAAACCTCGATCAATTTGTTGGTCAAACCTTTGATTTCAAAGTGGTTAAGATTAACCGCGAGCGCAAAAACATCGTGGTTTCCCGCCGCGAACTCATCGAAGAGCGCCGCCAGGACAAGAAGCGTGAAATCCTTACCGGTATCAAACCTGGCGAAACCCGTCGGGGAATGGTCAAAAACATTACCGATTACGGTGCCTTTATCGATCTGGACGGTTTGGACGGTTTACTCCACATCACGGACATGAGCTGGGGCAGAATTTCCCACCCAAGTGAGATGGTCAAGACCGGGGAAGAAATTACAGTTTGTATCATTGAAGTGGACCAGAAGCGTGAACGCGTATCTCTTGGTCTTAAACAACTTTCTTCCAATCCTTGGGAAGATATTGAAGGAAAATTCCCCATCAATGCCAAGGTTCGCGGTAAAGTGGTCAACCTGGTTCCTTATGGTGCATTTGTTGAACTGGAAGAGGGCGTGGAAGGACTTGTCCATGTCACCGAAATGTCTTGGACCAAACGAATCACCAAACCCGGTGAAGTTCTCAATGTTGGCGATGAAGTAGACGCAGTTGTTTTGGGAATTCAAAAAGAAGACCAGAAAATTTCACT
>ERZ807291.8530-NODE-8530-length-11398-cov-12.365424_pt1 | contig 11398 bp, 11 predicted proteins | sample MGYA00521257_ERZ807291 | MGnify/ENA primary metagenome ERZ807291 (study PRJEB31413, sample SAMN03169783) | marine metagenome | biome: Marine; feature: Water; material: Subsurface seawater | place: North Sea | collected 2011-04-28 | depth 1 m m ...
AGGAGGAAGACTTAATTATTCAAATTATGGGACCGAACTATTATCTTCAGAGGATCATGAAATTATTAAAGATAAATCTTATAAATTAATTAAACTTAATAACAAAAGAAAAAAAATTGAACAAAATATTTTAAATGAAATTGATTTTAAAAAAATCCACAAAGAAAATGAAAAAGTTATAATTTATTATAAGAATAATTTAAATGAAGGATTGATTGGTATTATTGCATCAAGATTAAAAGAATTTTTTAATAAACCAGTAATAGTTATTACAACATCAAATAATTTACTCAAAGCATCAGCAAGATCTAATCAACACTATAATATAGGCTATGTTGTAAAATCATTAATTGACAATAATATTATTGATAAAGGTGGTGGCCATAGCATGGCTGCTGGCTTTACTATGAAAAAAGATAAATTAATGAAATTAAAAGAATACATATTTAAAGATTATTTATCAAAAAATAAGAACTCTACTTTTTCATTTAAATATGATTCTGAAATTTTACCCACAGCGATCAATAAAGAATTTAATAATGAAATTAGCAAATTAAGTCCATTTGGTAATGATAATACTTGTCCATTATTTTTAATTAAAGATCTTAAAATTATTAAAGTTAATGTAATAGAGAAAAAACATATTAGTGTTATTTTAAAACCAAAAATTGGTCGATCAATCAAATCAATTTCCTTTAATTCATTTAACACTCAAATAGGTGATATCTTAATTTCATACAAAAAAAATATTCATGTAATTGCACAAATTCACGAAAATAATTGGAATAATAAAAGAGATCTTCAATTAAATATCAGAGATATTCTAATAAGTATTAATTAGACTTGATAAATATTAACTTTTAAAATAAAAGATCACCTCATGGTCCCTTCGTCTATCGGTTAGGACAGCTGGTTTTCATCCTGCAAAGGGGGGTTCGATTCCCCCAGGGACCGCCAAAATTATGGCTTATGTTTACTTTTTAATATCAAGCAACAACAACAAAACTCTATCTTATATTGGTTGGACATATGATTTAAAAAAAAGAATTACACTACATAATAATGGAAAAGGTGCAAAATTTACAAAAGGTAGAAAATGGAAATTAGCTTATTATGAAATTTATAAAAACAAAATTGAAGCAATGAAAAGAGAATATTCTCTTAAGAAAGATAGAAAGTTAAGAATTTTTATAAAAAAAAATTATATTAATATTAATAAAAATAATTAAATTTTTCTTTTAACTTATAATATTTTTTTTTGGTAAATTTTAAAAAAATCTCTGTATTTGTTTTTTTAACATAAGTTGAACCAAGCGATTTATGATATTTAATAACTTTGATGTTATTTAAATTAATCCAAAGCAAACAATCTTTGTATAATAAAATATTGAACGCATATTCATATATGGCCAAACAACTCTCAAGCGATATCCAGGGCTTAGTATTTTTATCTAGAATCCACCCTCCAAAATGAAAAGTATCTTTTTTAACATGAATAATTCTAGCAAAACCAATATCTTTTTTATTTAATTGAAAGATAAAGTAAAATTCTTTTTTATTTTTTCTCCTTATAAGGTATTTTTTAAACCAGATAATTTGATCATTTTTATCAGTACTTGTTGGGTTAATAAATTTAGATAATTTTTTATTAGTTCTAAGTTTAAATATAAAATTATTATCTTTTAGATTTGCTTCTTTTAAGTATAGATTCTTAGTAAGTTTGAAAGATTTTGACATTAATTATTATATACATATATATGTATTGACTTTAAATTAAATAATACTAATTGTTAATAATGCAGCTCAATATTATTGATGAACCTTGGATTGAATCACCTTTTTTTTATGAAATTTTAAAAAAAAAAAAAACTTCTAATTTTTTTAAAAAACTAGCAATAGATATGCATGAAAATGGCTATTGTATTTTTAATTTAAATATTTCCAACAAATTTATTGACTGTATTAATTCTGATATATTTTCTGCTATTGACAGTGGTGAGATAAAAAAGAATCCCAAAATTTACCACTATAATAAAAACCCTAGAATTGTTGAGGCCTGGAAATTTTCAAAAAAAGTAGCATCATTAGCAAATAATTCTTTAATATTAAAAATACTTAGATTTTTATATGCTGCAAAACCACTACCTTTTTCAACAATAAATTTTATTGGTGGTACAGAACAGCCATTTCATAGTGACTATATCCACTTTGGTAGCGTCCCAGAAAAATATTTAGTTGGAGCATGGGTAGCTTTAGAGCCTACGCATAAAAATAATGGTCCCTTAACAGTAATTCCGAAAAGTCATAAACTGCCTATAGTTAACTACCAACTTCTTAAACAAAAAACACCTACGACAATAGAGGAGTTAGAAAAATCGTACAGAGTTTATGAAGAGTATATTAAGCATTTAATTAAATTTACAAAACTCAAAAAGAAAGAACTTTACTTAAAAAAAGGTGAGGTAATATTGTGGTCAGCAAATTTAATTCATGGGGGTTCTAAAATGATTGAAAAAAAATCAACACGTAAAAGTCAGGTTATACACTATCATTTTAACAATTCTGATTTTTATTATAACCCAGGTTTTTCTGATCCTAAAAGGGGTCTTTATATGAAAAGAAAACTTGATATAGTAAGATCATAGTAATAAAGGATTATAAATATGAATGATAAAGATCTTTTCAAAATTATAAAAAGTTGTCTAAAAACAAAAGAAACTATAAACTTTAAATCAAGTACTAGAAATATTGAAGAGTGGGATTCTTTAGGTCAATTAGCTATTTTAACAACTATTGATAAAAAATTAAAAAACAAAACTTCAAAACTAACCAAGCTTGCTACGGCTGAATCTGTAAAAGATATTTATGCAATTTTAAAAAAAGCCAAACTTATAAATTAATATGATAGGGAATATTTCCTCTATTGCATTAAGCCTCCCAAAAAAGAAGGTTTTAATTAAGGATATTTGTTTAGAAAAAAATTGGAGCTATAAGAAGATTCTAGACAAGACTGGCATAAAGGCTGTTTATAAATCAAATCCCAATGAAACTGCCCTCTCTATGGCAATTAAAGCAGCAAAAAAAATTAAATTTAAAAAAAGTGAAATCGATGCATTAGTTTATGTAACACAATCACCAGAATTTTTATTACCCACAAATGCTTGCTTGATACAAAATCATATTAAATTGAATAAAGATATAATGGCTTTTGATATTAATCAAGGTTGTTCTGGTTATATTTACGGACTTTATGTTGCACAAAAATTATTAAATGAAAAATCTAAAAATAAGGTCTTACTAATTTGTTCAGACACATATACTAAAAATATAAATGAAAATGATAAAACTTGCTCTACAATTTTTAGTGATGGTGCTACCGCATCATTAGTTAATAACATAAGCAAAAAAAATAATTTTGTATTTTATACAGATGGGTCTGGGTCAAAAGATTTAATTTTAAATAATAGCGGTCAAAATAGTAGCTTAAAAAAATCTCCAGAACTTTTTATGGATGGTAGAAAAGTTCTTTTTTTCACTATGAATGTAATTCCAAATTTAGTTAAAAAACTTCTAAAAAAAGAAAACCTAAAAATTAACGAAATAAAATATTTTGTATTTCATCAAGCAAGCAAAATTGTAATTGATAACCTTACCAGAATTTTAGAATTACCTCAAAAAAAAGTTTACAGAAATTATTCAAGATATGGTAATACTGTGTCGTCAACTATTCCAATTTGTTTAAGTGAAATGATTAAAAAAAAATTGATTAATCGAAATGATAAAATATTACTTTGTGGTTTTGGAGTAGGATTATCAGCTGCTGCAACTATAATAAAAGCATAATATGTATTTAATAATTGGAGGCTCATCAGATTTAGGAAATAAAATCGCAAATACATTAATTAAATATGATGATATAATTATTACATATAGAACAAAATCAAATCTTAAAAAAATAAAACCTAAAAATAATAACAAAATATTTTATAAAAAATTAGATCTTAATAAATTAAGTAGTATCAAAAAGTTTGTTTTAATAAATAAAAGATTACTAAATAAAGTTAAATTTATTAATTTAGCAACACTCACAATAGATAAATTAACACATGATTTAAAATTTAATGACATTTCAAATGTTTTTAATGTAAACTTGTTTTCAAATATCATGCTATCAAAAGAATTAGTTCCAATAATGATCAAACAAAATTTTGGTAAGTTTATTTTTTTTACATCAACAAGAGGTAAGAGGGGTGATAAAGGAATTTCTTTATATGCATCATCTAAACATGCTTTATCTGGTTTTTCCAGGTGTATTGCCAAAGAATATGCTAGCTTTAATATTTCATCAAATTGTATCAGATTAGGATATTTTAATACTAAACTATTTAACAATATTTCAGGAGATATTAAAATTAAACTTAAAAAAGAAATACCAAGTAAAAAATTAGGTAACCCAAATAATATTACAAAAGCAATATTGATGCTATCTAATACAGATTATATAACAGGTTCAGAAATCACTATAGATGGTGGTATTTAATTTTTTAGTTCAATAATTTTTGTGAAACAAATATACTTTCCAAATTTATATTCATAATTAATTTTACCGCTCTTTTTTAATTTTTCTAACAATTTTTTATGTTTTTCGATTTCTTTTGGTAAAAACCATTTGTTTTCACTAATAATTTTTACCCTATTAAAAGTTTTTTTTGCTATTTTAATAATTTTATTTGTATTAGAGAGTGAAATTAGTGGCAAATAAAGTTTGCCTTTTTTTGATAAATTTTTATATGAATCTTTAATAATAGAAATAGTCAATTTGGTGCCATCAATTCCTGTGTCTGATGGAATATTAGCAAACCACTTAGATTTTTTTGCTAATAATGATGAAATACCTGAGATATCATTTATTATAAAATCAAATTTATTACCTACCCAGGGTTTGAGTAAATCTCCCTTTTTGACCATACCTTTTATTTTAAATTTTTTAAAATTTTTTGTAGCACAATCTAGCGATGCTTGATTTAAATCTGAGGCATTAAATGTATTATCTTTAACCTTATGATTTATGACTATAGAGACAATACCACTACCACAACCTAGGTCTAATATTTTCTTATTAACAACCTTAGGATTTTTAAATAAGAAGCCATTAATAAGAAATGATGTTGTTGCTGTTGGTTCAAATACACCCTTTTTAAAATAGAGATTATAAAATTTATCATTAATTTTAATTTTTTTTAAATTCATATAAACCCTTTATTTATTTATATATTATTATATCTATTTCTTAAATGAAAAAGATCTTAGCATTTAGAACTGATAGGTTGGGTGGTTATTTAATTTGTTCCAGGTTGCTACATAGTCTTAAAATAAAATATGGACATCTAACAGTTGTTTGCTCAAAAATTAATTACAAATTAATTATTAGTCAGAATTTTATTGATGAAATAATTATATATGACAAATCATTCTCTATATTTAAAAAATTAAAAATATTTATTAAATTATTTTTTAACTATTATTTTTTGATCATAGCATGGGATGGAAAAAAATTTTCTATATTATGTAGTTTATTTTTATTTGGACGTAACAAAGTAGCTATAATTTATAAGAAAACAAAAATGATATTTAATACTAATATTAATTTACATCGCCCACCTTTATGGATATCAAAAATTTTTTTTAAAAAAACAGTTACTTTTACAAGTAAAGATAATTTATTTAAAACAGAGCATTTACCCACATTATATAAAACTTTAGTCTCAAACTTTACAGATGAAAATAATAAAGATTATTATCTCGAAGTACATTCTGAGGACGAAAAAAAATATAACTATTATGTGGAAAAACATAATTTATCTAAATATATTTTAGTTCATCTTGATGAAAAATGGCTTGATATAAATGGAGTAGATAGCGACCTATTATATGCTTTAACAAATATGTCTAAAAATTTGAATATTAAATTAGTAATCTCATCATACAATAATAATCACAATTACTACATAAATCTAAAGAATGAATATAATAAAACTAAGCCAATGAATATTATATTTCTTGAAAATTTAGAATTTAAAGTTTTTGAAAGATTTATTAACTACGCCAATATAAATATTAGTTGTCATTCAGGTTCGCTTGTACAGTTAACCGGATTTAACAAAGCTAAATGTATTGATATAATTAATAAAAAAGACAAATTGTGGGTTTCTTGCTGGATTCCATCTAATACTAACTATCAGCAGATTTTTAAAAATAATGATGATAAAAGATTAACCATAAATCAAATTTTTGAAAATATAATTAAAATTTATGAAGAAAAAATTTAAACACGGTATTATTCTTCCGTTAAAGGAAACTTTTTTGAAAAATAACTCAGGCGCTGTTTCAATTTATGTTAATGAATATTTAAATAAATCTTCATTAAAAGAAAGTACAATTGTTTTTACTTTAAAGAATAAAGGCAAATATCTAAAAAAATACGTATCAACTATTCAGTTAAAAAGTAATTTTTTTTCTAATTATAATTATATAAAGACAATTACCAATCAAAAAGAATTCGAGTTTTTAGATACTGTTGAGATTCACAATCGCCCTAGTTATGCTGAATACTTAATTAAGAGGTATCCTGATAAAAAAATATCAGTAGTATTACATAATATTTTTTTTTCAAAAAATACTATAGCTAATAAAAGTCGTAAATTAAATTTATTAAAGTCATGTTCTTCTATAGTTTTTGTAAGCAAGTTCCTTAAAGATAGTTTTTTTAAAAACTTAGATATTAATGACGCTAATAATTGCCATATTATTTATAACACAATATCCAAACCTAAAAAAATTAATTTTCCTAAAAAAAAACTTATAGTTTTTGCGGGAAAACTTAACAAATCTAAAGGATATGAAATATTTGGCAAGTCTATTATTAAAATTTTACAAAAACATAAAGACTGGAAGGTTTTAATTATTGGTAATGAAAAGAGAGAAAGTTATAATTTTAAACACAAAAACATTGATATAAAAGATTGGCTCCCACATCAAAAATTAATTAAAATTTATAATAATGCTTCTATTACAGTGGTTAACCCTACATGGGATGAGCCTTTTGGAAGAACTGCTCTTGAGAGTTCGTCTAGAGGTTGTGCGGTAATAACCTCAGTATCAGGTGGATTATGCGAAACATTTAATAATAATTTAATTTTAAAAAAAAATAATGTGTCTAATTTATTTAATTTATTAGATCAATTAATTCAAAATCCAAAATTTCTCAAAAAGATTCAAAATATTAATTTTTCACAACAGTTGATTTCAACTAATACTGAAATTAAAAAACTTGATGAAATAAAAAAATCAAGCATTGAAGATGCTCAAAAATTACAAAAATCTAATAAGTATAATATTTTACATATTGGTGTATTTGGAGCCAAGCTATCTTATAGAACTTTTAATTTATCATTAGCATTAAAAATTAGTAATGGCTTAATTCGTAGTGGGCATAATGTTATTAATTACGACTATAGATCTCAAAATAATAATCAACAAAACATAATCTTTAAAAAGCTAGTCTATGGTAGTCAATTAGATGGGAATATTTTATCTATAGCAGAAAATTACAAACCTAACCTAATTTTACTAGGTCATAATAATCTTTTAAGTAGAAAAACTATTTTACTTTTAAAAAAAAAATATAATTCAAAAATATCTTTATGGTATGAAGATCATTTAACTAAAGGAGATCCTAATTTTTTAACAAATAAAAGATTAATAGAAAAAAATTCTGATATAATCGATACTTACTTTGTAACAACTCATCCAAAATATATAAAAACTAAAATTGATAAACATAAAATTAATTTTTTGCCTATGCCTGTAGATGAATCTATTGAAAAATACGACTTTTATAAATCTAATTTTAAAACAAAAGATTTATTTTTTGGTATTAGTCATGGGGTTAATAGGGGTACTCTAAAAGATAAGCATTATGATGCGCGTGTAAATTTTATAAATAATTTAAATAAAGAAAATTCAAATCTTAGATTTAATTTTCTTGGCTTTAATAATGAACAACCTAAGTGGAATCACGATTTATATAATGAAATGAAAAAATGTTATTTTGCTTTAAATTTGAGTAGAGGTGGTCCGTATAAATATACATCAAGCAATCGTATTTCCACTTATATCGGAAATGGTATGCCTACATGTGTTGATGCAAGAATCAAATTTTCTCATTTTTTTAACAACAAAGAAATGATTTTTTATAGAGATGAAAAAGACTTAATCAAAAAAATTAAAGAATTATTATTAAACCCTAAAAAAATCTATGATATTGGAAAAAGAGGTAAACAAAAATATTTTAAATTATTTAATAACTTAATTATTTCAGATTATATCCTTAGTAAATCCTTAAATTTTAAAAGTAAATATAAATTCATATGGGAAAAGAAATTAAATTTTTAGATATATATAAACAGGATAAAAAAATCCATAATTTATATATACGTGCTTTAAAAGACAGTTTTAAAAAAACTGATTTTATTTTGGGATCTGCTGTTAATGAATTTGAAGAAAAATTTGCTAAATATTGTTCAATAAATTATTCTGTTGGATGTGCTAATGGAACTGATGCTCTGTATTTGGCTCTTAAAACTCTTAATTTACCTAAAGGATCAGAGGTTATTGTTCCTGCAATGACATGGATATCTACTGTTTTATCTATAATAAACTGTGGCCTAAAACCAGTCCTTGTTGATGTTGATATGAAAAATTCACTCATCTCAATTGAAGAAATTAAAAAAAATATTAACAAAAAAACTAAAGTAATACTTCCAGTTCATCTATATGGTGGTTTCGTTGATATTAAAAAAATTAGAACAATTATTAATAGAAAAAAAATCTTTATAATTGAAGATGCAGCGCAGGCACATGGTGCCCTAGATAATGATGGAAATAAAATAGGTAGTTTTAGCGATTTGGCTTGCTTTAGTTTCTATCCAGGTAAAAACCTTGGTTGTTACGGTGATGGTGGAATGATTATTACAAACAGCAATAAGCATTATAAAAAACTTAGAAAATTAAGAAATTTAGGATCTGAAGACAAGCATAAACATGATGAAATTGGCATTAATAGCAGACTTGATACAATTCAAGCCAAACTACTTATTTTAAAACTACAACAATTAAGTAAACAAAACCAAAAAAGGAAAAATATTGCCAAGCTTTATGATCGAAAAATTTTAAATAATAAAATTACTAAAATTGTATATTCTAAAAATGCTGTCTATCATCAGTATGTAATTTTAATAAAAGATAGAAATGCTCTAATTAAGCTTTTAAAAAAAAACAATATCCAATCAGGTATTCATTATCCAGTTTCAATAAATAAACTCAAATGTTTTAAAAATAATTTCAAATCTCAAACTTATCCTAATGCTGAAAAAATTGCCTCTGAGTGCTTAAGTTTGCCTATTGATCCCAATCTTAATTTAAAAGATCTTAATAAAATTTGCTCTGTATTAAACAATTTTTAGTTTTTTTGTTATCTTTATTATATCTTCAGCAAATGTTAGATCGGTTAAATTCACATCATTTTTAATAAATGATAATATTTCCTTTTCTAGAGGCATTTTATCTTTAAATTTTATAAATCTAGATTTACCTTTATAAACAAACGCTTTTTTTGAAAAGTAGCTTTTAGAATATTTGGATATTTTTGGATAACTTGCATAATTGTTATAAATTTTTATTGGCTTTTCTAAATTCATTTCGTCATACAAAATCATTTTCTTGTCAGCAATTATTGTTATTTTTCTAACTTTTTCTGGATTTAGCCAACTTACATTTATATCTATACTTGTTGAACCCGAAGCAAAGTTGGCAAATACTATATCTCCACTATTTTTTCTTAATATATCATGTTTAATTATTTTCTTTGGTACAATTTTTTTATTAAATAGATACTTTAAGATACTAAGGTCATGTGTTGCTAAGTCTAAAAAAGAACTTACATCATTTCTTATTGGTCCAAAATTTTGTCTCTGAAAACTTATATACGTTATTTTTCCTATTTTTTTTTTTAATACTAATTTTTTTAGATACTTGATGTAATCATTATACAAATAAATGTAACCAAATCTTATTTTTGTTTTTGTTTTTAATAAAAGTTTTTTAACCATTCTAAACTCACTTAATTTTGTGAAACCAGGCTTTTCTAATAGAATATTTTTATTTGCTGGTATTATATGCTTTAATAATTTAAAGTTTTTACTTGGTGGGGTTGCTAGATATACATATTTTATATTCTCATTTTTAATTAGCTCTCTTGTTTGTATAATTTTTACAAAATTTCCAAACCTTTCTTTAAGAATTTTTGTTTTTAAAGAATCTTCATCACATATGTAAATATATTCAAATTTGTTAATTTTTTTTAATGTATTGACAATTATTGTTCCCCAATAACCACATCCAATTAAAGCAAAATTTTTCATCATATGTCTAATTTATTTAAAGCATTATTTTTGAATAAGTTTGCCTCTTTTATATATCTTCTAACCATTTGTGTAGTTTTATGTCCCGTCATAGCCATTATACTGCGCTCTTCTGCTCCTGACTCAGCAGCTGAAGTTGCAAAACCCGATCTTAGGCTATGTCCCGAGTAATTTTTACTATTAATACCAGCTAGTGTTAAGTATTTTTTAATAAGCAGCGCTACTGTTTGATCAGTTAACCTGTTATCTTTTAACTTCAGCCCCTTTGAAAACCCTCTAAATAAAGATCCAAAATTAATATTAGCTATATCTAACCATTTCTTTAATGAAACTACCGGGCAATATTGTGAATTATTGGAGTAGGGCAGAGCCTTAATCGTTCCTTCTCCAAATTGGTCTGTTTTTGATCTTCTAATGTTAATTTTTAAGCCCTCAGTAACAAAATCAAGATCTTCATAATTTAGTGAAACTATCTCATTTCTCCTAAAGCCTCCTGAAAAACCTACAAGTATTATAGTTCTATCTCTTATTTTTTTGATCTCTTCCTTTTTTTGTTGATCTATAACATTAATTAATAGTTTTAAATTACTGATTATTAATGGTTTTTTACTTTTTTGACTACTGCCTTTTCTTCTTTTTATACCCATAATATTTTCTATAATTCCAGGATGTTTCGTATCAAGATAATAGCCTCTGAGTTTATGAATAACACCTATTGACACTAATCTACGCTTTAAAGTACTCATTTTAATGTCTTTTGTTGATAAATAAGTTAGATACAACGAAACTATCTTAGGTTCTGATGGAAGTGATTTAAATCCATTTTGAGCACAGAACAATCCAAAGTCATTAAAATCTGACTTATAAGCTCTTACGGTATTATTGGCTTTTGAGCTTTTGAGGTTTAACAATGTTTC
>ERZ807291.8533-NODE-8533-length-11396-cov-7.339564_pt1 | contig 11396 bp, 10 predicted proteins | sample MGYA00521257_ERZ807291 | MGnify/ENA primary metagenome ERZ807291 (study PRJEB31413, sample SAMN03169783) | marine metagenome | biome: Marine; feature: Water; material: Subsurface seawater | place: North Sea | collected 2011-04-28 | depth 1 m m ...
CCTACACAGATGTATATACGTCCGGTAGTTGTGTTTTCCCACATAGACCCCGGTGCATAGCCCTCAGTATTATCATTTGTCACCACAGGAGTTGTTGTGGCATCCATTTTATTCTTGCCACCCATACCGCCATTTGCGGATGGAAGAAAGCCAGTTACAGACGTAGCAAGGTTAATCTTAGGGGAGTTCCCACTTGAGCCATCGTGAGAGTGGCCTGTAGTAGCACTGAAGGCAGCTTGTAATTGGTTAAATTCTGTATTTAGCGGGGGCGCTGTAATAGGCGAACCGTTAATAATACTACCAGTGGACTGTCGTGTATAACCTGCCATCTGTTATCTTCTCCCTGCCGTGGTAAATTCAAAGACCATACCCTGAATAGAGAACGGTTCTGTCTGACCTATCGTTACAAAAGTTGCCTGTGCCGAAAAACCTGATCCTTGAATATCACTGGTCATTATTGGCTTTGATGAACCACCATAAAGTACGTTGGTTGCATTATAGTCTATGTTTCTTCCGGCGTATCTGGTAGGTGCGCCTGTAGATGATTGGGAGTAGGTAGCTGGTGTAGATGTAGCACCATCACCCCAATCATATGTCATACTTAAAAGCATCTCAAGTGGACCTTCGGCCCTAATAAAAGTATTTATTTTACGCATTGTCTTGCGTTGTTCTGTCTCGCCAAAATCTAGGTAAGGAGTAGAGTATATAGATATAATATCTCCACCATTAAAACTCGTTCCAAACTCTTGTTTGTAGACTTTACCGTCATAATCGCCATGTAAGATATTTTCAGTAGTTCCTACATACCCGCTATCAGTACAGGACGCCCGTATTCCTAGTAACTCACCAAACTCCCAAGATATTGAACCTGTGCTGTTTGTAAGACCACCAATAATTCCAAGGCTATCTGAGGCTGATATTGTATCATCCCCAATGAAGTATCTGATTTGGGACTTTGATCGTATAACTACGCCGTTTAGTGTATCCATATCACTGTTAGCGATTAGGTCCACTAGAGTAGCCTGTATAGGTTTAGATACAGTTTCTAGTTCAACATCACCAATACGACTTGTACCTGCAACGGGTCTAAAACCATCAGGACTGAGGAACATGAGATCGCCACCAATCTCTAATACACTGTCCCTAGCCACACAGCCTACGTTAGCAGTTACCTGATCGGTAACAAAATTGTTGGAAGCATCTACAGTAATCTTCTTAATACCGTTGTTGCCAAAGACAAACATATCATCACGAAAAGGCTTAATTTGTACTACATCAAACCCAGCGGCTATTTGACCTGCGCCAGCAGATACGTTGAAGTCATAGATTGCATCAGTGTCTGTGGTAGTTGTAGGTGCAGAGTGAGCCACTGTAGCACCAAAGGCAGTATCCCCGGATAAAAACAAAGTGTTCTGAAATACGTCTACTAGAGAAGGCGCATTGATACATTGATCCCCCCCACCTGTATTTGTACCGCCAGAGGTAAACCCACCAGAGTTAGTAGACTTTAGTTCTTCCCAGTTGTTACCATCAAAAACAATAGCTGGATTTACACCATCTACAAATACAACCTTGTTACCTGAACCAAAGTTGAAAGTAACATGACGTAACTTACTAACTGTACGTCCGTTAAGTGTCATTGGCCTAGTCACGGAGTAGTCAAGAGTATACTTACGCCAGCCAATATACGCAGTGTAATGATAAAAGCTGTAGTTACTCCCACCAGCGTCTTGCCGTGCAGCAATAATCTTAGTGGAGTTTGTCACATCGTCTTTGAATATGGCAAGACCAAGTACTTTACCTTGGCCTGTTGTCTGACCTGCTACAGTTACTTCACCGTAGTCGCTGTCATATTCATCATACCCCTCAATACGCCTATAGCCCCCGAAGAGGCTAGGTTCATAGTTAACTAATCTAGTGGCAGAACCGGGAGCATTGTCCGATAAGTCTAAGTGATTTTCATTACTGTTTAGACCGCCACTACTGATCAGCTTATAAGACGTAATCTGATCTGGCATTAATATCTAATCCGTGTATCTCGTATATAAACTTGATTGTTTATATAGAGCGTCTGTAGGTCTTTGATCCCCTTCTCAAAGGCCATAAAAGCACCTTGAGCGGCTTCTAGATTGTCTTTAAACATATAGAGGTGATAAAGAGCGCCATCTATTAGTATAGTATCAAAGCTCTCAGGAATGCGGGTAACATCTGTAGCATTAGTAATATCAGAGTAGTTCATAAAGTAACGAAACTTTATAGTATACGCTTTGTCTGGGGATGGGGTTATACCGTACCCATTACCATGACCTGCAAATACGAACTCAGGGATACCCCTGCCTAGATTACCTGCCGAATAGTCTTCATCCCGATGTCGGGAGTACCATTCGTCTGTATCTATTACCTTAAGAGTTTTAAAACCCGTACCTAGTGTGTCATTCTTTTGGATTTGAAAGCTATTCCAATCAACCACCTTAAAGTACTGAGGCCATGTATATTCGGTCTGACCTGCTACTAAAGTATCAGTCTCTTCGGCGGCATTGAAAGGCCAGCCAAATTCTGCTTGATTGATTTTTGCTACGGCTGCTTTAACCGAATCTTTTACAAGTGCCTGAACGCCACGAACCGACCCGAAGTCGGCTTCAGCAATCTCAACTTCGTTAAGACGCCGTAGTGTTTGATTACATAAGTCAATGTAGCTTGTGGGCATTTCATTACCTTATAAAAAGTGCATTACTTTTAGGAAAAAGTAAGGGGCCAGCACTTGACCAGCCCCTTCTGTAGCTTTACGCTAAGTTGTAGTTCGCTGTGAACAATGCTTCTGGACGTAAGATTTTGCGCCCATATAGCTGCATTCCGCGCACAACATCCGCGAAGGTTGTTTGACTACGGAATGTTTCAGTCTTAGCAATCTGTTCCGCAGTAGCAACCGCAGAAGCATGACCAGCAACCAGAACTCCAAAGTTAGTCTCGGAGCCAGTTGAAAGTGCAACGCCAGCGCCTGTACCTTCGTATGGAAGATTGTTTGACTTGTAGATAGAGAAGCCACGAATTGTTCCCGGTAGTTTACCGTTACGCATTTCATCACCGCCACCGAAGTCGCCATTGATCAATTTACTAGACTCGTCCATCAAGACTTCAGCAAATACTGGGTCAATGACCAGCCACCGTCCGTCTGTGTCTACGTTAGCTTGATCCATCTGCCGTGCAATACGGTTCAAGATTGCCAATGGAGAAGTAATACCACCTGAACCACCGCCAACAGCGATTGGAATAGATGTTACTTCGCCAGCTACACCAAGATCACTTCCACCGAAGTCTGTGATGTCGAGCTTATTCGCTGCAAGCAATTCGTCATTACCAGCAGTTGAGTCAGCTTTAGTGCCGTTGATATCGCCAGATGCTGAACGCCGCGCCCATGAGGATGGTGTCTTCCAACCAGATAGGTAGCCAAGTACTTCAGCGTCAAAGCTATCACGCAACTTGTAGCCAGCACGGTCACTTGCTAAATCGGAAAACGACACATGTGAATGAGCCTCCTCGATATCATCGATTGCGAACTGGAAGTAGTTTGCTTGATCTACTACCATAGTAAAATCGGCATCTGTCAAATCTTGTGTTGAAAGAGCCGTACCACGTTCATAATTCGTGATAGTGATATCTGGCTCTTTAATAATTTTAACAGAGTCACCGAAGTTGGCAATGTCACCACTATAGTCGGTGTTAGTTACGGCGTCAACTACTGATGCCTTGCGAAACGCTTTTTGTACTTTTTTCGAGTAGATAACTGGTGAAAAGTTACCTGAGTTCAGGTTAGTATAACCTGATGCCTTTGGGAATGCCATTTTGGATGCTCCTTGAATGAAATGGCTATGTATACACTTCTATAAATAGAAGCAGCTAGATCAGACAATTAAACAGCCGTGTCAGTTTATTAGAGTATCGTTAAGAAACGGGTCTAATGGTACTGGTGTACTTCTAGTCGTATTATCTGGAAGGGTAGAGTTTGGGGTACACTGCTTTAGTGGCCCTTACTCTCATAGTATATAGATCATTATAACATAATAGTTTATATACTGCAATAGTTAATTGTTACTATATGCACCCTATCGGGCGCATCCGAAGGATACAGTTAAGTGTTATTTCTGTCAACTGTACCCTCCGATTTATTTTATCGTGCAGCACCTGTCATGTCGTAGGCAAAGTTACCGGATTGGATAGCCGCATTGATGGCTTCCTCATTGGCTTCGTATTCACGATCAGACATGGCATCAACCATGCTCTCTGAGAACTGTGCTTTGCTACGAGTGGCTGGGGCAGACGATGAGGTTCGACCTACAGATTGTGCGGCTGTATTAGACTTACCTGAACGCTTTGTATCAGCCTTATACAAGTCAATGGTGCGTGAAGCCCATTTAGCATCTGTATTGTTCTTATAGACGCTATCTTGTAATGCTAATGGCTGCATAGACACCCACTCATGAAACCTTGGGTCTTGCCGTATTTGGGCAAAATCTGGATGGGTTTGCATAAGTTCTTGCTCTGCGCTTTGTCGATGCAAGTTCTTTTCAAACTTCTCAACTTGTACCAGACGCTTTTCGCCTTCTGCTAATACTTCGTTTGCCCGTTTACGCGCAATAGTATCAACAATTTGAGCTACATCAGGATATTTCTTAGACCACTGCTCAATCTCTTCGTCCGTTTTAGGAAACCTGATCTGTTTACGTGTAGCAGTGTCTAGCTGTGCTTTTACTTCCGCTACTTCCTTATCCTTCTGATCACGAATATTTTGGATATGTCGTTGTATATCCTGATACCGTTTCTTGTAGCTTTCTTCTTCGGCATCTAACTGTTCAGCGGGTGCGGCTTGATTTTTCTCAAGCTCTTGGCTGTATGTTAGATTATCTTCTGCTTCTGGTGCGCGGGTGTATTTCTGTTTTTGTTCCATGTTTTCCTCTCTGGGTCCGACTAGTCGGGTATCCAAATCAATAAAGGAAGGCGATTTTTTGTTTCTTCACCATTCCGGGTAATGCGGATGTCTTTGGGAGTAACTTTTCTGTATCCTCAGTCTCATCCATTTTATCGTCCACCTCTACGGCAGCGACCTCTACATCAACGTCCTCTTCAGGCTCATCGATTACCTCTTCTTCAACAGGAGCTTCTTCAGCATGTTGAATTAAACCATCCATCTTCATAGCCATCAGGCCCATTTCAGCTTCATCATACATTGTCATGATGTGCTTAATGCCGTGCCATTTTACTACGTGTGCGGGTAAAACAAACTCATCTGTACTGATCTTAGCGTCAATATCATCACGCACGTTTTCAGGGCTAGAGCCTAAAGGGATAGGATTGCCGCTCACTTCGTCATAGCCCATTAGACCATCCATAGCTCCGCAACTGCATTCTTCTTCACTCTCAGCCCCGCAACCACAAGGCATACCACCGTGGTACATTTGTACGGCCTCACGTTTGTCCCCTGACATAACTTCATCAGTAGGAGCGTCTTGTAGGTTTTTCTGAATAGCTTCGCCTCGCGCTCTTTCATAAGCACTGACTTCGTTATTACCGTCTAAGTCAGCTTTTTTATCGTCTAACTGAAATTTCTTCTGAGCCATTTCTCTTCCTTCCTTTGTGGTGATGCCTCTTGTAGCAGTGGCTATACCACCTAGTGAGTACTCCGGCATGTCGGTGTCTGGGTACGTAACTCTTACTTCGTGGCTTCCAATAGTGTCGTACACAGGTTCTTGATCTTTGTAGCCACGATAGAATGTGTGGTTACCAATCTTTAGGGGGTCAGGCCCATCAAAAGACGTACCCCTATCCTTAGTTGTTTTAGTATTCTGAAAGAATGTACGACCATCTACTGCGTCTTTGCCCAACTGTACGTAGTCAGCAAACTCAGCATACTGCTTTTGTAAGTCTTGCTCCGGCACTTCAATCTTAAAAATATTACCGTCTTCAGGTACTGCTTCAAACTCGCTAGGGGTTAGTACACCATCTACTGTGTTAGGAAACCTATCTGAGGCAAGACGGTTTAGGATTACACCGCGTACAGCATTACGCCCCTCAACGCCTTCACCTCTAGCCTCTGCCCATACCACCCGCTCTATCTTGTGGGAGTCATGGTAGGGTATTTCTATTGTACGTCTTGCTTTTGGTCGTATAGAAGACATTAGACCGTTTGAATCTGCCATTATTCTGCACCCTTAGTTACTTCATCACGCAAAGTATCAATGCGTTTTAGCTCTGCTATAGCACCTTGTATTTCCAACACACGATGATGATCTTTGGTTGTCTCTAAAAGCCCGTGGTAATACCAGATACGTGCTTTGGCGTAGTCCTTTAAAGAGGAGTACTGGTTTGTATCGTTTACCAAAGGAAGCAAGCCCCTGTAGAATTGTTTATCCATTCTTCACCTCAAAACAATAAAGAGCAATATTGCTAGTGGTGACTAGAACGGTAGCTTTAGTAAGAGCCTGATCGCACTCTTTTTGAGTGGGGTATTGCCCTAGCTGGTAATGGGTCACGTTGTTATTAATTAGCTGAAAGAATACGAGTATCCACATTACTGTACCGGCCCCTGTGGTGGCTGTTGTGGTTGAGGTGCATTACCGCCATTGGCCCCACCGCCGCCGCCTGTAAAACCTTGCGCGTCAGGCTCTGGGGCTTGTCCGGGGGCTATGTTACCACCACCGTTACCTGTTGGGTCAGACACTGATGGTCCACCTTCTGGTGCTGCACCTTCAGGCGGGGCTGGTGGTTGAGGCATCATAGCCTGTATCTCAGCCATCATCTTTTGTTGTATTGCTGCTTCGCGTGGATCGTTAAGTATCTTATCCTCATCCAAGTCCATAGATGCCGCTAGCTCACGTAAGATGTAATCGTACTTAACAAACGGAGCCATCTGAGGGTTAGCAGTCATTTGCATAAACTGTAGCAGACGTTGGCTACGTACTTCGTTACGCATCAGGCTTTCAGTACCCCGTGCCTTAACAGCAAGGTCTCCAATAAATTCTTTATCGAAGTTGAACTGCATGTTGAATGCAAATAGGCTTTTGCCTAATGGACCTAATAAGTAGTCATCGATGTTACGAACCACTGCCTTGATGTTTTGTGCCGCTGCACCCATCAACATAGACATACCAGAAGCAGTACGCCCTACCCCACCTACGGCCCCAGAACCGTGCGTATAGCTTGGGATACCTGTAGCTTCGTCTGCAAGCTGTCGGCTCTTATCAAACATCATAAGAAGCTCTTGGCTGACGTTAGGGAACTTAGTGCCGAAGATGGCCTGTCCGGGTGCGCCAGCCTGTCTCCGAAACACTTTGCCGGGGTACACAGACATATCCTGTCCGGGTACTAGGTTAGTTTCATCCACTTCAATCAGAAGGTTACCAGAGAGTGCTGCATTGTCCACCGACATACGCATGAAGCCATTCATGAGAAGCTGTGTGTCTGTCATATTCTCAGCTACACCAATACCAAAAAATGAATATGGGTTAAGCTCGTAAGGGACAGCTAAGTAAGGGATACGGGTAGGAGTAAATGGGTTTAGTACAAGCCGGATGATTTGGTTGTTACATACCCAGATGTTTACTTGAACTTCGTCTTTGTCTTCTAGTTCTTTTGGTATTTCGATATCAGCTTCTTCTGCAAGCTCTGTATCTAGCACACCCCAGTATTCTAGGACTTCATAGCGGTCCATGTTACCTGTGTTACCATCATCCTCTAGAGTATCTTCCCAATACTCACGGCGATAGTCAGCGCCGCTATCAATAGCTAGCTCAATGCTCTCATCTCTGAAGTGAGGGCGTTTTTTAAGACTGCGTAACTGTGTGCGGTTCAACCTGTGTCGCTGAATGGTAAACTCAGCCTCATTCATGTTACGTGCATCAGGGTCAGGGTAGAAATCCCAGCAAGAAACGTATTCCATCTTAGGAATTGTCTCAAATAAGGGGTCATAGTTGCCGTCTTCGTCCCATTTGGGGTATTCTTTGTCTTGTGCAAATGGACCCTTCATAACGCCTGTACCGAACAAAACTGTCTCAAAAGACACCGATCTTAGGTGCTTTGGGGCATCAGTTTCGTCCAACTGATCGTGCATCTTCTTTTCCATCTTCTGGGCAGCACGTTTAGCAGGTTCATATGTGATAGAACCGGGTATTTTACCTGCACCTAGCTCTAAATCGTCCTCTATTGCCTTCAGTTTGTCTTTATAGATGCCTAAATCCTTGGCAATGTCAGGACGTACAATAGATTGGGGTAATTTATAGTCTACATTGGCCTGTTCTTTGATTTTTTCCTCTGTAAGACCTTGAGGATTGAAAGAAACAGTGTCTGCTACGTTATTTGGGAACTTACTAGGCTCAATACCTAGTGGAAACTTACTTCCGGCAAATAAAACGTCCACAATTTGGGCATATGCAGCCAAAACCTTGGTTTTAGTTACTTTAATGAATGCTTTTGACTTTTCTGTGTCGGTAAATTGTACTTCGCTGGAGTAAATACCCCGATAATTGCGGTATGCGTCTAACCAGCGGTCTTCATCAGTAAATCTAGCGTCTTTTGCACGTTCATACTGAGAGTTAACAAAGGAAACCGCACCAGAATACGAAATGTTTTCCTCCTCTACGTTGCCATCTTCATCAAGAGCAACCGTTTGGTCAGTTTCATTTATATCTTCTGGTGTGGGTTTATCCATCAATGCCATATTCAGTATCCAAATGTTGCGTCAGCGGGTTGCCAACTCTGTTGTGGTATTCCAGCGCCCATATCAAAGGGGCTAAACGCTCTTGGCCTACTCATAACAGCGTATCTTACACTGTCATAAGCGTGGTCTGAGGCGTAGCGAGGGTCAATATCATCCGATCCACGGGGATCACTGGGAAGTACAGGTAAATCTGCTATAATTTGTCGGCAGGTATTAAAGAATTGTATAGCTGGTAAGCCTGTAATCTCATCTACCTTTAGAACTTCGTGAAGTCGGTTCTTTCCGGCTACCCTAGCCCCGTTAGTACGGTCACTTGGACGCCATCTACAGCCCATGCTGATCATCTCTTCTGCAATGGATGGGCCGATCTGCCCCCGATTATGCCAACATGAGCTATCTAGTACCCCATACTGCATTCTTTCGGAGCCTTCAGCTTCCATAACAGCTTTAGCTAGGTCTCTGCCTGTGTGCTTAGAGAGATATAGCTCCCTGTAGTTAATCAAAGTACCATAACTAGGGTCTATTGCGAACCAGTGTACAGCACTATAAGAAGAATAGCCATAGTCACATGACCTAAATCGTACCCAATCTGAAGGTATTTCATAAGGTTCTATAACATGTATGTTGCTTCTAAACTCAGAAAAGGCCGCGCCATCTGCTACAGCCCAATCACCTTCTAATAGTTGTCTTCGTTGCATCTCCGGCAGAGATAGCAAGTTAGCCTCGTACTGACCGCCTTCCATCAAGTAAGGATTGTCCCGTAGACTTGCTGGTATAAACCGTCTGTAGAACAGAGGCTCCCCTGCTTTTTCGTGACTATCGGGGTATACTAGGTCTTCACCTGATTCCAAATCCTTAGCAACAAACTTCTTGTTTGCTGGTGCAGGGTCAATAAACATCTTCTTAACCCAGCCGTGTCCATTTCCTCCGGGGTTTGTTGTCGCCCTCATGTATATGGGTAACGTAGGGTCTGTTGTACGTAGCCGTGAGCGCATATAATTCCAAGCAAAATCAGTAGGATACTGAGTTAATTCATCAAAAGCCACATAGCTAAACGCTTGTCCCTGATAGCGCAGTACGTCTTGGTCTCTTTCTAGGTACGTAAGCCATAGCTTGGCTCCACTAGGAAAGGTCCACTGTGATTTCTTTTCAGCCCACTTTGCACCTTGAAATGCTTTAGGGTATAACTCTTGTGACTTCCATATTAGTTCACGTAATTCATCATTGGTTCTACGCAGTATCAGGCCGTTGAAGTTGGGGTTACTAAAATACCGCATTGGGTCAGCCAGTAGTCCAAAGGATTTGCCACCGCCAGCCGCGCCGCCATAAAGTACTTCTCTTTCAGATGCCGCTAGAAACTCTGTCTGTGGGCCTTCGTTGGGAGCAAATACTACCTCAGTCTTTTGCTTCTCGCTCTCAATCACAGAGAAGTCTAGGTTAGCAGTGTCTAATTCTTCGTTAGGCTGTAGTTCTTCTAACTGGCGTTTAGCCATTGTCAGTCTACGTTTAGCGTCTGTCTGCTTACGTTTAGCTGCATTCAGCTTCTTTGCTTCAGGGGTCTTAGGCTTTCTCTTACGATTAGCCTTAGCCATGTCCTTTAGACGTTGTGAGGGATTATCGCTATCCTTACCCCGCCTAGACTTCCATACATGTATTAGACCTTGATGACTGATCTTATCACCTGTCTTAGAGGTAAGCCACTCCGCAGTCTTACGACTAGAGTTACCTTCCTCAAGGTAGTCTAATGCTTCTTCTACTAGGACAGCTTTATCGTTGTCAGGAATTAGTACAAGAGGATCATCTTCAGACGCCACATAAGCATACGGTATCTTAGCGGTCTTGTTTGGCCTAGTTTTATTTAACCAGATAGTCAATCTTCGCTCTTCGGTGGCAATATAAACATCGCACCGCCTGTGTTTTTAACTTCAACCTGTTCCTTCTTAATCAGTCCGGTACGGTCTAGTATCTCTCTAGCCGCAGATACTGTATTCCTAGCGCCCATAGCACTTGGATCATTAAGAACGTCTACCATACCCCATGCTGCTTTAGGTGCATTCATAGCCAGCGTCATAGAGGCTTTGTCATTGATCTCTTCTTTAAGCGCACCAACCACAGACGATATGCTAGTCTCTTTGGCGTAACCTGCTACGTCCATTGCTTTTCGTAGGTTGCCCCTGCACTCTTCGGACATCAGAGCGTCTAAGAAGATCAACTGCTTGTCGGTGTATTGCTTTTCAGTCTTCATCCTATAGTCCTCATATAAACAAAAGCAGCCCCAATAGAGGCTGTAAATACAATCCACCAAATGCGTTCAAAAAACTGTAGCTTATGGCCTCTGGAATTAGTAACTTGATCCAGCTTTTGAATACGTTCCCACATAGCTTTTTGTTGATCATCAATATTATCCATACGCTTGAATACAGTTATCATGCGCTCTTCCATTCGAGCTAACGTAACTACTGCATGGGAAAGCTTATCCAACTTATCCTCTATCCGCGTTAAGCGTTCATCCGTCACGGCTAGGCCTTCTTTTTATTCTTTTTGGGCCATCCAGCCTTCATATCTTTGTAAGCCTTATCGCTTACAGTAGACTTACTTTTAGGACGGCTAGTACCCGCCTTCTTCCGCTTGTTCATGTTTTTAACTAGAGACATTAGATCACCATTTCTTACAGGACCAATATCTG
>ERZ807291.8535-NODE-8535-length-11394-cov-6.672370_pt1 | contig 11394 bp, 11 predicted proteins | sample MGYA00521257_ERZ807291 | MGnify/ENA primary metagenome ERZ807291 (study PRJEB31413, sample SAMN03169783) | marine metagenome | biome: Marine; feature: Water; material: Subsurface seawater | place: North Sea | collected 2011-04-28 | depth 1 m m ...
TCAATTTCTAAACAACTATTCGAACCATGCTGATTCTCGGGTTGAAGCCTTTCGTCTCATTCAGTCGATATATCCCAATCGGGCTGAACTTCTAATTCCAAGCTTTCTGGATGACCCGGTCATGGCACTTCGTAGGGAAGCAGTTACAAAAAAACTGTCCGCTGCAAAAAAAGAGACTAATAAATCAGACAGAATAAACCTTTATAATGATGCATTAAGCAAAGCCAGGGAAGTCGACCAAATTACTGAAGCCAGCAACGCGCTGGAAGCGGATGGAGTTACTGTCAATATGACTGACTTAATGGGCTTTATGATTAACTGGCAAACCATCGGGCCTTTTGATAACACAGAAAGAAAAGGCTTTAACTTTATATACCCTCCAGAGCTGAAGATAAATTACAATGCCACCTACAAGGGCAAAAACGATTCAGTTAAATGGTCCCCATTATCCACCAAGGATGAACTTGGGCTCATCAATATAAATGAGCAGTACGGCGAAATAAAGGAAGTCGCTGCTTATGCCCATGCCCAATTCGGTTCCAAGAAGAATGCGAATGTACAATTTCGAATTGGATCAAAAAATGCCTGGAAACTATGGGTTAACGGTAAAATGCTTTTTGGCAGAGACGAATATCACAGGGGAAAAACAAGAATCGATCAATTCGTAATCGATGGAAAACTTAAAGAAGGTTCCAATGACATTCTGATTAAAGTTTGCCAAAACGAACAGACCCAGTCATGGACAAAACAGTGGGAATTTAACTTTCGAATTACCGACCAAGAAGGTACAGCAATTCACTCAGTTAATTAAAGTAAATGATAAAAATTATGATAAGAATTCTGACTTTAGCTTTTACTCTTCTTTCTTTCAGTTCAGTCCATGCAAATTGGTTGAACTTCCGGGGGAATCAGTCCAATGGGTTTAGTCCTACAAAATCTGTTATAGACTTAAGTGCTAAGGGCAAAGGGTCATGGAAATCGAAGATTCCTGGGCGTGGCTTATCCAGCCCAATTGTTGTGGGTAATAAAGTTTTCTTAAGTGCATCAAGCGGAGCGAAGCAGGAGATACTTCATGTTTTTTGCTTTTCTGGGCAAACCGGTCAAACCTTATGGGAGAGGAAGTTCCTAGCCACCGGCCGAACCATCTGCCATGAGAAAACATGTGTTGCTGCATCCACTATGACTAGCGACGGGTCGAGGGTGGTAGCTCAGTTTTCATCCAATGACATCTTCTGCCTTAATTTGTCTGGCGATCTAATATGGTTGCGTGGTTTAACCTATGACTTCCCAAATGCTGCCAATGGATTAGGAATGTCATCCTCTCCACTCATTGCCAATGGAGTCCTACTCGCACAGGTCGAAAATGACGCCTATTCATTCTCAATGGGGATGAATGTAAGTAATGGTGAGACCCTGTGGAAAAAAGATCGACCACGGGCTGCAAATTGGTCATCGCCTACCCTTTTCGGCAACGGGGATAATAAAACTATCACCCTTCAGTCCAAGGAGGGGGTAACAGTAATTGATCCTAAAAATGGGCAGGAGTTATATACTTTTTCAGAGGGAGCATCAACCATTCCGTCCTCCACCCCAGTTGGAGATATTTTACTTATTCCGTCCAATGGTATGACTGCACTTAAAATTCACAGGGACCAAGGAAAAACCGAGCAACTTTGGAACGATAATAAACTTGGACCAGGTACCGGAAGTCCTGCTATTTCAAAAGATCGTTTTCTGGTCATAAATAAGGCAAATGTCCTAACCTGTGCAAGGATTGAGACTGGGGAAATACTTTGGAGAATGAGGATTACGGGACCGTCAAGTGGGTCTCCAATTGCAACAGATTCTCACTTGTACTTTTTTAACGAAGAAGGGCTCGGTCAGGTTATAAAAATAAGTGATAAGGAAGGAAAGGTAGTAACGAATGTAGCCTTAGGTGAGACTATACTGTGCACTCCGGCAATTTCAGGAAATGCACTTTATGTGCGCTCTGATGATTACCTTTGGAAATTCACTAACTAATCACTAATAAGTTACCATAATTGGTGCATTTTTAGCCATAAATGCTTCAGCATTTTCTCGACCGACCCTGCTCCCCCAAAGGTACAAATTTGTCAGGGAGGGGAAACCCTCTAACTTTTTAAGTATACCATCTGTCACTTGGGTTTCAGCTAGGTTCAAACTTTGTAAGTTTTGAAGTTGGGCGAGCATGGACACTCCTTTATCCCCAATTTGAGTCGATCGAAGATTCAATTTTGTGAGCTTGGGAAATCGGGAAAGTAGCTCACCCGCTCGGTCTGTTAGTGCAGAACTCCTAAAGTCCATTATTGCGACATGATTACGTATTGGCAGTAATTTCGCCAGGATATTGTCTGTCAGAGTATCCTGATTTGTAACACAACGAACCTCAATCAATGGATTGCCAAGACCTATGGGACGAATTAATAAAAAATCGCCGATATTTAATTGGGCGATTTTTGTAGATGCTAAGGGAGTCAACCCAGAACCAAGCTCATCATAAAACTTAAGGTATTCCGGTAACTTGTTCATTTCTTGTGCATGTTTCCGTGAATTTCCCTCTGGTGGATTATCCGTAGCCCCCACCCATTTACCAAAGTCAACTCCTTGAGCTATCCACATCCTCAAAAGTTCTTGCTGGCGGAAAGACAAAGGGTCTCCCTTGGGTGGCATGACATCATCATCAGATGAAGGTAATATTACCCTTTGATAAAGTGAACTTCGACTCGGATGATCGACCGTAATAATGGGTCCATCGTCAGAGCCTGACATAATGTGAATTGCTCCGTCTAATCTTAGTCCAGCTTTTGGGTCTTTTTTTCGACCGTTGAGCACATAGGGGGCTTTATGACATTCAATGCACCGTTTCTCGAGGATGGGCCAAATTTCTTTTTGAAAATCAACAACCCCGTAGGAATAAAAAGAAAGGCAACTTGAGATTAAAAATAAATTTGCAGTAAAAAATAAATTCATGAAACTCTTTGAATCATAAATTATGCTTGTTGCGAGAAAGGAAAGATCACTTCTTGAAAATAAATTCGACATGACAGGTAATTCTTTAGTCTTGGAAAATTACTAAATTAAAAGTTTTCTGTATCGATGAGATTTTTACTATTACAGCAAATCGTTCTTTTTGTGAGTGCATTTTCATTTTGCAGTGCTGAGAAATTCCTATGGATTGATGAGCCGGGCAAATATGTCGACCTTGCCTACGGAAAGAAAAAGATAGCACGCTATGTTTACCAAAAATTGGACTTAAAGAACCGGGAGGAAACATACAAACCTTTCCATCATATATATCAAGATAATGGAAGGGATTTTCTAACTAAAGGCCCGGGCGGTAAGTATACACACCATAGGGGGATTTATTTTGGATTCTCAAAGTGCACCGCCCAAGATAACTCAGGCAAGGTGGTCCAAGTTGATACCTGGCACTGTAAACGGGCATACCAAGTTCACGAAAGTATAATCGCTCAAAAAGCAGACAAGGAAAACGCTTCACATATGGTAAAAATTACCTGGCGGTTTGATGATGGCACTATTTTTGTGACCGAACTAAGGGAGTTATCGTTTTCTCTTCTTTCTGATAAGACCATACAGATTGATTTTGAATCAACTTTATCCACTAAGCAAGAAAAGGTCTCTTTGGATGGAGACCCGCAACATGCAGGTTTTCAATTTCGGGCATCCAACGAAGTAGCTGAATTAAACAGCAAAGAAACTTACTATATCAGACCCAAGCAGGGTAGAGGTAAAAAAACTGCTACGAAAAATTGGCCTAACAATAAAGATATGACCAATTTGCCATGGAAAGGACAAAGCATAGTCGTTGGGGGGCAGCGCTATACCACACTTTATCTTGACCACCCTACCAACCCAAAACCTTCTTATTATAGTGAGAGAGATTATGGACGGTTTGGTTCGTACTTTAAAGCTGAGTTAACCGCCCTAAAAGACCTTCATATTCGCTATCGTTTGTTGATCGGATTAAAGGAGCGTACCCTCAAGGAATGTGAAGAGTTTAGTCAAGATTTTGTAAGTACTAAATAACCTAATCTATTTTGCCTGCAAACCTCCCCCCTTACCTGCTCGCTTTTGGGGCAGGTGCCTTTTATGCACTTAGTGCTTTGCTTTGTAAGCGAGGCTTGGAACTGGGCGCGGGCACGATCCGTTCTCTTATTTTCTCAAAATTGATTATGGCTCTTTTTTTCATCCCTTTTCCTTTTATTGAGGGTGATGTTCCTACATTGAAAGATATTCAGACCGGAATCTTACTCGGTAGTATCTTCTTTATCTCACAGGCAACCTGTTTTTTTGCACTTGAAAAAGGCGATGCGTCGATGATCACCCCCATCATGGGATCAAAGTCAATATTTGTCGCCTCTTTTGTGTTCTTTTTTGATCTTACAGGAACACCTTCGACGGAAACTTGGATTGCAACCGCTTTAGCTGCTATTGCGGTTTGCTTAATCGCTTGGCCTAAGAATGGAATAAAACCATCATACCTCGCAATCTCACTTGGTCTACTTACCGCAGCAGGCTTCGGGCTTACCGATGCCCTTGTTCCTGAACTTGCACAAAAATCATCCCCTGCCCATGTTATTTTTTCGATGTTCTGGACGGTGGGATTAAGTTCATTCATTCTCTTGCCCTTCGTTCAAGGGAAATTCACCCGCTTCAATAAAAGCTCAGACAAATGGATGTTTCTCTCTTGTATCCCTATGGGCTTACAGGCAGTTTTAATGTCAGTTGCGATTGGCTTCCATGAAGTTCCTGCGGAAGCGAATGTTTTTTATGCATGCCGTGGAATCTGGGCAATTATCCTCACAGCATGGTTGGGTGAGAAGATCGGGCTATTTGAGAGTCAAATAGGGAAAGCGGTCCTTAGTCGGCGATTATTAGGGGCAAGCCTGCTTATTATTGGTATATACTTTACCCCAGGTTAATAAATTATCAATCTATGAAAAGGAACTATCTTCAGCCGTAAAACTGCAACAGTTTATCCTTGAGCAATTCATATATTATAGAATTTCCACCGAGTGGTTGAGTTGAAGTAATCCTCATTCCAGGGAATTTACTTTTTGCTTTTTCGAAAATATTTTCCAAATCCCCACCCTTCCCTGCATGTCTTCCAGCGAGTAAAAATAAAAGTGAAACCACAACTTCCCGAACGCCTGCATTACCCCAATCGTCTAACACTGCCTCGATTAGCGGTTCATTAAAATTGTACTCCGCCCCTTTCCTTCTCTCCATTGAACAGGTGGTAAAGCCAGATGCTTTGGCTCCGATCATTTTCTCCAAAGACCTGCCAACATCTTCACGGACCCGATTGACTTCGATTATCGGTGTGCCATGGTCGACCACGGCAATATGAGGACAGTCTAAGTCATTCTCTTTTATTACTCGGCTTGTTTCGCTGCTTAATGCATTAGCTAACTTCGTATCTTCATAGGAATGGATACAGGAAAGCACTTCAAATGACCGCCCGCTTTTCTCTTTTTTCCATATTTCTAATTTCTTAACTAAGAAATCCGTCACTCCAAGACTAGGTCCAAGAAAAAAAGGTAGAATGAGCAGATTTGATTCTTTCTGGCCTTTCTTGCTCGATAAAAATGTACCTATGGTCTCACCGCTTACACCATTAAGCATAGATTTATCAATCTTGTTAGAGTGTAATAAACCTAAAGGAATTACATCATGCGAACACTCGGACTCAAGTTGTTGTGCAATATTCCTCAGGTTTAAAACAGCCTCGGGTCGGAGAGAACCGTTATCAACTAATAAACAAATTGGAGTTTTCATGCGCTTTCTCGTTGACGAAGGTTTCATCGCGTGCAAGAAAATAATTATTAGAAGGTAAACTATGGGATGGTTTGCCAACAAACAGCGGGGGAAAATGTGTATGAAAAATTCAGTGTGGATATTTGGACTGTCAATTTTGACAGCTTTTCAATTCGGTTGCTCTAACAGTAAGGGGCCTAATCCGGAAGATACTTCCTTAATTAAAGGAACGGATCGGGGTAATTTCATAGGTTCAGAAGATGATCTTGCCAGCGGATCGGGGGATGAACTTTCTCCTATCGGTGCTACCATATCAGGACTAGATGGTGAAGATGGTCTTTTCCCGCAGGATCCTTTTTGGAGTGATACGAATAACTTAGCAAACGGAGACCGTCCATTTGAACCGATTTATTTCGGTTTCGATCAGTATGGAATTGCTGCAGATGAAAGAACTAAGCTTCAGGATATCGCATCCTTTTTAGAGTCAAACACAGGTTCCAGGATTTTGGTGGAAGGATACTGTGATTGGAAAGGTACACCTGCTTACAATAAATCACTTGGTGATCGCCGAGCCAGTAGCGTCAAGGATTACCTAGTCGACTTAGGGGTTGAGCCCGGTAGAATTGAGGTCATTTCCATGGGAGATGAAATCGCTACACCTGATGCTGACCCAACAACTGCTGGGTTGGAAAGAAAAGCACAATTCCTCGTACTCAAGGATTCTTGATTAAAGTCATGAAATGGTTACAACTTCCGCTTTCTGTACTATTAGTTCTGTTTTTCTTATCATGCGCAAAAAATAGCCAACCAAGCACAACCCACAACCTGAACACAGGTTCTAATAATTCAGATTCAGTTGGTAATAATGGTTTTAATTCAGGCAGTGATGATGATTTTGCTGATCTTGGAACACCCATCAGGGGATCTTTCGATGATGACGAACTTTCCGAGCGTAACCCTGCCCTATCTTCTTTTAGTGGAGAAAATGCATTCAGACCCTTTGAGCCAGTATTGTTTGGTTTCGACCAGTTTAATATAAAAGCACCTGAAAGAGAAAAAATTTCAAAGATTGCTCAATACATGCTTTCCGAACCATCCGCTAGATTGCTCATTGAAGGATATTGCGATTGGAAGGGAACACCAGACTATAATAAGTCACTTGGGGATCGTCGTGCGAAAACAGTTAAGGATTACTTAGTCGATTTAGGCTGTGAGGAAAGCCGGATTGAAATTATCTCCATCGGAGATGAACTGGCTATCCCTAATGCAACTCCTGATGTCGCCCGTCTTGATCGCCGAGCAACATTTGTTGTCACGAAATAATATTTCTTAATTTTAGCTCGGTTTTCATACTGAGACTTGCTTAAAATTTATTTTTTAATTCCTCCGGGCATTAAGTGCCTTATTGACATTAATATTGCTCCTGCTATTTTATTGAGACTCAATCTCAAAAACTTATGAAAGTACTCTACCCTATTCTATTAATATTCTTTTATTTTTCTTTTTCATGCTCTGAAAATCACAAGGAAGAGTTGGGTTTAGATCATAATAATTCTTTTTCAGTAAAAACGATTAATATTGCTCTAAAACCTAACAAGAATGTGCAGGCACAAAGGGAAGACGAGAAAAAACTAGGTGAGGCAATTTCCACAAGAATTGGTATCCCCGTTAAAATCACGACCCCATCCAGTAAGTCAATTATTGAGGCTGGACTGGCAAACAAGACAATAGATATTGGATATGTAAGTTCAAGCGATGCAATTTCATTTGCTGATAATCAAGTCGCCGAAATTCTGGTTGCAGGACAACACCAAAGCTTTACCCCAGAAGCTCAGCCTTACACAGGTGCCTATTATTACAGTGTTTGGCTTTCTTTAATGGATCGACCGTACAAAGACATTTCAGAACTAAAGGGCAAGTCAGTTGCCTTTTCCTCAAGAACGAGTACTTCCGGATATCTCATTCCAAGCTGGGACCTTATTAAAAAGGGACTTGTGCCCGAAGGCGGTTCTCTTAAAAGTTTTTTTGGTGAGGATAATATTTTTTACGGTACAGGTTATGTGTCTGCTGTTGAACAGGTTCTTGAAGGCAAGGCTGAAGCAGCGGCAGTTAGCTATTATGTATATGAGAAAGATAAGCATTTAACATTAGACCAACGAAACAAGCTTAGGATTATACAGAGACAGGGCCCTGTGGCGTCACATACTTTTTGTGTCCGTTCCTCCCTTCCTCAAAAAGATCGAAATTTGCTAAAGAAAACACTGATTAGGATTAGTCAGGAAGAGCCTAATTTAAGCCAAAGCCTTTTTGGAGGCACACTGATTGGAGTTGATCCCGTTGAGCACTTAAAAGCACCCAGGGAGGCAAAAAAGATGGTTTCAACTTTAGAGAACTAATACCGTTTCTCTTCCTGGAAGATACATACCGGGTCAAATGACAATTCTACGAACAGATAGGCTTGGCTTAATTCGTAACCAAAAATGGCTATTCCAAAACCTCAATATTGAGATCCCTGGGGGCTCCCTCGTTGCGATACTTGGCCCGTCAGGCGTAGGTAAATCGAGCTTATTGTCCTGCTTATCGGGTTCTGAAACCCCTAACGAAGGAAAAATCGAATTCGAAATTAATAACGGTGAGATAAAGAACACTCAGTCCATCCGACCGGAACTTGGGATTATATTCCAAAACCTACGATTAACTGAGCATGTTACAGTTTTGGAAAATGTTCTTTATGGGAAAATTGCTCATTATGGACTCAAGGAAAGTATCCTTGGATTCCCTAAGCCTGACCAACAGAAGGCATATCAAATCCTCTCGGATTTGGGGATTGGTAAATTAGCTTACAAATGGACATCTCAAACATCGGGTGGAGAACAGCAAAGAACCGCTATTGCCAGGACCCTCTTTCAGAGCCCACAAATTATTCTTGCAGATGAACCCGTTTCCAACCTTGATACCTACTATGCAGGGCGAGTCATGGGGCTTTTTAGGAACTTGGCCACTATTGAGAAAAAGATTATTTTTTGCGCATTACACGACCCGCAATTGATTTCACGCTTTGCAGATTTCGCTCTCAGCTTAAATCCAGAGCACCCGGAAGGTTGGAATCTTCGTAAAGTAAAACCAAAAAAATGAATTCTCATAACGAGATTGAAAAGCTTCCGTCGCGGGCTTGGTATGAGCAACTCAATCTGCTCAATGTGCTTCTTTTAATTTTTCTTTTTCTGACCATTTTTTCCGGAAAAAACTTAATGGATGAAAACCGGCCCGCAGATGTTATTTCCGGTTTCAAATATTTTGTTAAAAAATTCTTTCCTCCGGATTTTTCAGATTTCTCTCTTATTTTGGAATCTTTAGGTGAAACATTTCAAATTGCGATAGTTTCGACTTTCATAGCTGTAATATTTTCTCTTGTGATAGCAATAGGTGCTTCAAGAAATGTATCTCCCTCTTGGTTGGTTCAGACCACCCGAATGTTTCTTAATATTACCAGGACACTCCCTAGCTTGATTTGGGCTTTTCTGTTTGTTATATTTTTTGGCCCAACCCCTATTGCCGGAGTATTTGCATTAACGTTTTATAGCCTTGGTTACCTTGGTAAGTTTTTTAGTGAGAGCTTTGAATCAATGGATATAAAGGTTGCGAGGGGACTCAAGCTCATTGGAGCAAATCCTGTGCAAGCATTTCTCTATGGTTTGTGGCCGAATGTGAAGGCACAGGTATGGAGTCAATCCCTGTGGATGCTCGAGTACAATATTAGGTCAGCCAGTATTATTGGTCTAGTTGGTGCTGGAGGAATAGGAATGGAACTTAATAAAGCAATGGAAATGGCAAGTGGTTTTCAACGAGTAACTGCAATTTTAATTTGTATACTTTTTATCGTGATACTCCTTGATCTACTTGGGCAAGGAATACGACGCTGGATTACTCAAAAGGTAAACCCTAAATCGATATCAGACTAAAGCCTTAAAAAAATCTTCAAAAGCATTTATGGCATTACTCATCATGCCCAAATGAAAACTTTCATTGGGAGCATGCAGATTATCTTCATTTGTAAACAAACCTATCATTAAAGAATCCAAGCCTGCCACTTCTTTTAAATCTTGAATAATAGGTATGCTCCCACCCTCTCTTAGGAAAATGGGTTTTGACTTAAATGAAGATTCAATACAATTCTCCGCAACTGAAAAAGCTTTTTTCATTAGTGCACTTTCATTTCCCAATGAACCTGGCTTACCAGGGGGGATTACCACATAAGGGTCCCCACCGCCTTTGACCTCTACCTCTACTCGCACTGAAGACGGACAAGCCAGTTGGATTGCATCTTTGACTTTCATTGAGATATCTTCGGATTTCTGATTCGGGACCAGTCGACAAGTGATTTTGGCAAAAGCTTCTGATGGAATTACCGTCTTTGAGCCTTCTCCCTGGTAGCCACCTCCAATCCCATTAAATTCCAAAGTCGGGCAAAACCTAATACCCTCCAAGGCAGAAAACCCTGGGGGCGGAAAGAACTCTGAAATACCTAAAAATTTAGAATATTCAGCTTCAGTAATAGGAAGTTTACTTAACTCGTCTCTTTCCCACTTTTCTGGTGGTTTGACATCATCATAAAATCCGGGAACCGTAATCTTCCCATTTTCATCGTGTAGAGATGAGCAAACCCTGGAAAGTGCTTGGAGAGGATTTAACAGTGCACCACCATGCACCCCTGAGTGTAAATCCTGACTTGGACCAAATATCTTCACCTCCAACGCACACAAACCTCGTAATCCAGTTGTAACCACTAATTGGTCAGGGCCTGGGCTGCCAGTATCTGAAACTAATAATAAATCACCTTCAAGTTTATCTTTATTTCCCTCGAGGAAGCTGCGAAAGCTAGGACTGCCAATTTCCTCTTCTCCTTCTATTAAATAAGTTATATGCAGTGGGTAATCTGGATTCTCTTTAAGAACACGTGCTAAAGCAGACATATGAACAATTTGGGGTCCTTTATTATCAGCTGCACCACGACCGTAAATTCTTCCATTCCGCTCTTCAGCCTCAAAAGGATCACCATCCCATAAATCAAGAGGATCTGGCGGCTGAACATCATAATGACCATAAATTACCAACTTTGGCCACGAAGGATCCCCCCTAGTTGCCAAAATAATTGGATTGATAGGAGTCTGAATTAAATCAACATGAAATCCAAGTTCCGACAGTCTATCTTGAGCAAACTGACATGCACCGCGCACACCAGTTTTAAAATTTTGATCGGCCGAGACACTGGGTTGCCGGACATATTCCCGCAGTGAATCAATTGGAGAATCTAATAACATATTCATGGGTTTGGTATTTCTCCTCGGGCAATTTTGGCATCTCTGGATATGGCAAGTGCTTTATCCATATTAGCTTCAAGGAATTCAATCCTATTTCCTGGATTTGGGTGAGTGGATAGAAATTCAGGTGTTTTTCTTTTTTTTCCACCCTGCATTTTTTTCCAGAATGATGTAGCTCCACGCGGGTCATATCCTGCCATTGCAGCATAGTATAAACCACGATGGTCAGCCTCCTGCTCTTGTGACCTTGAAAAAGGCAGTGCCATACCTACTG
>ERZ807291.8536-NODE-8536-length-11390-cov-3.939303_pt1 | contig 11390 bp, 9 predicted proteins | sample MGYA00521257_ERZ807291 | MGnify/ENA primary metagenome ERZ807291 (study PRJEB31413, sample SAMN03169783) | marine metagenome | biome: Marine; feature: Water; material: Subsurface seawater | place: North Sea | collected 2011-04-28 | depth 1 m m ...
AGCGAAAGGATACAGGATTGGGCATGTCACAGAAGTTAATTTCCAAGATGCTGTCAGGCAAGGTGGTTTATTCTGACAAAGCCGAAGGTACTTATACGAAACTGTCCGTCAGTTGAAATGTGCCAGCTTGATAAATCTTGTGACACTTCTAGGCTGGGAAAGAATTCTGTTCCGACAATGGCGGATCGTTCGCCTGTTTAATCAAACGACGATTAAGGAAAGGGTGCAATCGTTGTGTAGTTTTCAGACATGCGGGATAGTACAATACCGGCGCACGAAACTGGAAGATGATAAAGTTCCTGATCGAAACCAGTAAACTCGATAAGATCGAATTTCAAAGCTGCCATCACATGTCATGAATTCCATATGCAAGCTGCATGTAAAGATAGGTATCAACGAATTGCAACAATTGAGTTCAACTAAAACCGTTCGATTGGCGGACTGTTCGCGTAAGCACTGCAATTAAAGGATTGACCATATAAGATATAACTTATAACATAGAAAATGATTTCTTGATCGATTTCCAGCAGAACCGGTTGAGTTCATTAAATGCTAATTATAGAGCCGCTTTGGGCTGGGAGAGGAAGGGTAAAGCAAGTGAATGGGGACCTTACTATTATTATTTCAGTAGGAAGATTCTGATATGCGTTTATCGATTGTAGCACAGCCAGCTACGAAAGAGCGACTTGAGGTCGTTCGGCAGGTAGGTGCCGAGGATGTGGTTTATTACAGTGTTGAAGATCGGGGTGCAATTTTCGACCAATTTCTTAGGTTTGTTGAGCGGGCAAAAGCTGCGGATCTTCGCGCAACCGTGGTAGAAGCCGGTCCACCGATAGGCAAAATTGTCATGGGCGAGGATGGATGGCGGGAACAGACCGATGATTGGGTCGATGCAATCCGTTTGCTGGCCTCTCATGGTGTCGAGGTCATCTGCTATAACTTCATGCCGCAAGTTCTTGACGATGCAATGGTAGTTCGCACGAGCTTTCAGACCAAAACGCGTGGTGGAGCGATTACCAGTTCATACCGTGCAATCGATGTTAATGATCAAGATCTGGTGGATGCTAATGTGTTACCTATTTCGAAAGATGAGATGCGCGCCAATCTTAAGCGCTTTTTAGATGAGGTTATCCCTGTTGCGGAAGAGGTTGGCATTAAACTAGCCATGCATCCCGACGATCCGCCAACATCACCACTGGGCGGATTACAGCGAATAATGTCCAGTGTTGAGGACTTTGACTGGCTGCTTGCTGCCAATCCGAGCAAAGCCAATGGAATTACATATTGCATCGGCTGTTTCGCGGAGCTGGGTTGCAATCTGGAAGGACTGATCGATCGATGGAGTAATCGAATTCACTTCGTACATTTCCGTAATATTAGCGGATGTCTGGATGATTTCGTGGAAACTTTCCCAGACGATGGCGACGTAGACCTACTGAGCGTGCTACGAAAGTTGAATGAGGTTGACTATACCGGATGTATTCGCCCCGATCACGCCCCAAAGCTTTCGGGCGAACATGTCGAGCTCGAAGGCTACGGATTCCAGGGCCACATTTTCACAGCCGGTTATCTTAGGGGGCTGCTTACAGCGGTCGCGGCTGAACAGACTGCCAGCGTTGGAAACAAGACTCTTGCGGCGGCGCAATCGGTTTGAGCCGCAGCTGATAGCGAAGCCGATCAAAGAGCGGCTTCGCATCAAACCGACCATGCAACTGACCTCATTCAAAGAGGCAAATAGTGGAAGTCGCGAATACATCGAACGAAGATGTCGCAATCGAAACCTCTAATGTGACGAAATGTTTCGGCCAGCTTCAGGTCTTGCATGGCGTATCCATGAAATTCCGCCGCGGTGAGGTGACGGCGTTGATCGGTGACAACGGCGCTGGAAAGTCAACATTTCTCAAATGTCTCAGCGGCGAACACTCTCCGTCAGGAGGTACCATCAAGTTCGACGGACGGCCGGTTACGTTGAAATCGTCGATGGACGCGCGCCGTCTTGGACTCGAGATGGTTTATCAAGACCTTGCTCTTTCACCCGATATTCCCGTCGTCGAAAATATGTTTCTTGGCCGGGAAATCATGGCCGGCGGTTTTGCTGGAAAACTCGGCGTGGTCGACAAGAAGGAAATGCGCAAAGAGACCGTGGAAATTCTGCGCCACTATGCAGGCTCATCGTCGTCCGAAGTGACCGGAGAAAACCAAACCAAGATGGCCCGGAAGTGCTGCCAAAAACAAACAAAGGTGATGATCCAGCAAGAACTGCTTCGAATTTTGAGGTTGATCGAGGCAGTATACCAAATGATTCAAAGGCCGGTTGAAAGAGCTTGGAAATGACAAGCGAACAGTCTGCAATTCTCGCTAAAGCTGATTTTTTGAGAAATGCCAGTGTAGCGGCGGAGCACCTGCCAATGGCACATTTCAACTGACGGACAGTTTCGTCTAAGTACCTTCTAATTCGCGAATGTAGCTGTCTATAGCACTACAGCCATGAATTATGTCAGCTTGTACTGCAGCGACAGCTCTCGAGCAGTCCTTGGCACCAAGCGCGTCGAAAAGATTTAGATGATCAGGAGCCCCACGCGTTAGATGTATGCGCTCTGAATAGTACACACGCAATATTGGTCCCATCTTTGCCCACAAGTTCAAGATTGAGGACATCAGCATTGGCATATTGGCCCTATCGTAGATCAAGAAATGAATTTTTCGATTAAGAGACTGAGTTTCAAATCGTTTTTGATCGGCTTCCGCGCTGATAAATTTTGCATGAAGCTTGGATAATTCCTCGAGGTCACCTTGTGTGATATTTTCAGCTGCTTTTTCAACCGCCAATCCTTCCAGGGCTAATCGCATAGATAATATCTGATTGAAACGACTGCTCGATAGAACCGGAACAGCAAAGGCTCTTAATGAAGACATCTCAACAGAATCCTCCGCAACCAAGCGAATGAGAGCTTCTCGAACTGGTGACACGCTCGTTCCGGTCTGCTCTGCCAATTCGTTTAGCTTCAAGCGTTGACCTGGTTCATATGCACCAGAGATTAATTGTACAATCAATTCATGATAGATCGGCGCAGACAACGTCTGAAAGTTCGAAGGACTCAGTTTTTTCATGGTATATTTAGTCTCCTTAAAATTCATCTCAGTAACAACCACTTTCTATATGTTATAACTAGTAACTTTGTTTTCAAAGGTTTTCTACCCTTAATTATTGCCTGAGAATTGCAACACTAATACTCGTAGGCTCTGCGGTCGGAGTTGGTCTTGTGGGCAAGAAATTCTGGTTCAACCTTGTGCGCAAAGTAAATGACAAGAAGTGCGCGCTATTCTGATTTGTGACTTTAAAGTGATATCAATAAGCTGGCACTCGAAACTGAAGAAATAGCTTCAACGAGCTTGAGCAAGGTTATTAATGAAACCCGAATGCATTTATCCAGTTCCGAGATGGGTCCAGTTGTGCTCCTGGCTTCAAAGAAAAATTCTACAATAGAGAATTTCATAGATTCATAGACTTAATTAACTGATTTCCCTATTGCTAAATTTTATATTATATATTATTAGTGCATTAAAATTCTACATTAAGGAACAAATTCGAAATGAGGGCTCTTTCTTTCAAAAAATCCGAAGACTTTATCTCCAAAGCTTCCAACTACCTAGCGGGCGGGGTCAGCAGCAATTTTCGTCTTGGTATGTTGCCAGGGCCTTTAGCATTCGCAAAAGCAGAAGGAGCCATTCTACATGACGTCGATGGCAATCTACTGATCGATTATTACGGTGCTATGGGTCCGATGATCTTAGGCCATAATCCTGCAGCTGTTCGTGAAAAAGTCGCAGCTAGCATGAATGATGCCATTTTGGTCGGTGGGCAAAGTCAACTTGAGGTTGATGCAGCTAAATTACTGTGTCAGATTGTTCCCGTTGCGGAGCGCGTACGTTTCTCTGGCTCTGGATCTGAAGCAGTCCAAGGCGTACTCCGTCTTGTCCGCGCAGCAACTGGCCGGACGAAGGTCATAAAGTTCGAAGGCCATTACCACGGATGGTTTGATAATGTTCTTTGGTCGAACGCTCCATCGCTGGAGGCGGCGGGTTCAAGGGAAGCTCCAAACTTGACTCATCTGTCCAAAGGTCAGGAGAAAGAGTCCTCTTCTGGACTCGTGGTTCTTCCCTGGAATGATCTCGGCTTACTCAAGTCAAGATTGGCCCAGGGCGATATTGCAGCTGTTATTATGGAGCCTGCAATGTGCAATTCTGGCGCAATTGCGCCACGAGATGGATATCTTGAAGGCGCTAAAGAAACTTGCGAAAAATACGGCGCGCTTTTGGTCTTCGACGAGACGATTACAGGTTTTCGGCTCGCACCCGGCGGAGCTCAACAATATTTCGGTGTAACACCGCATCTGGCAACATTCGCGAAAGCCATGGCAAACGGGTTTCAAGTAGCAGCGATAACCGGTCCCAAAAATCTCATGGAACTGTTTGCCACTGGCGGAGTGTTGCACGGCGGAACCTACAATTCTCAAATACTTTCGATGGCGGCAACCATAGCTACTTTGGAAAGTATTTCCGTGCCCGGTTTCCATAACGCTCTCAATAATAAAAGCACTAAATTGCAGGAAGGTATCAAGAAAGCGCTTGCCGATGCTGGTGTTGAGGCCTCAGTCGCCGGATTTCCTGGCTTCTTTCATGTCGGACTTGGACTTACTGAAATGCCACGAGAATATCGGGACCTAATTGCAATAGACAAAGAACGGTATAGAGCATTTTGCCACGCAATGCTGAAACGCGGCGTGCGAACTCTGGAGCGTGGCGCCTGGTTCGTATCTTCGACACATACCGATGATATTTTGGACGAAACGATCGCCGCGGCCAGAGATGCGGCAAAGGAAATCGCCTGATCTCCCTGAAGCTCCCGACGCAGTTGCATAAATCACCGCTGTGTCGGGAGATTTTTCAAAAATCAGAGGACGAATACAGATCTCTGATTTTCCACTCTTGATCCACAATTCCCAGTTTTTCCTGGTCTAGTGAGCCACATCGCACAAGTTTCATATCGTTTTCGATTTTATGCAAAGTCAATTTCGTGGCTGCGGCTTAGTCTAGAAAGGCCGATATCGGCAATCCTCGAACACCGCAGTCCACAGCAAAAAGAGCCCCTTCGTTTGGGTTTTCGTCGACTTTTTGTCTGCTTAACCCTGACTGAGCCGTTGTTACAAAAAGAGTTTTCAGATCCGGCCCACCAAAACAGCAACTCGTTACGTTCGTTGCGGGAATATTCACGGTTCGGTCCATATTTCCGCTTGGATCGAAGCGAACGACACTACTGCCGCCCCAACGCGCGTTCCATAGGTAACCCTCTTCGTCCATTGCCGACCCGTCGGGCACGCCTAGCGCGCAATCGGTATTGAACGATTTAATCGAACCAAGTGTTCCATCAGTGTTATGAATAGCCGAAAATAAAGCCCCTTTCATACTATCAGCAAAGAAGAACTCACGATTGTTTGGGCTCCATGCGAGGGTATTCATAATACCCAATGTTTCAGGAAGAAGAGTCATTGTGCGACCATCGGAGGTAACGCGAAAAATACCACCAATGTCTGACTTCAGTTCAATGGGCGCTCCATCTTCAGCAATATTATTCTGCATAGAGCCAACCCAAAAGCTTCCATCCGGAGCAACTTTTCCATCGTTAAGGCGTGCGAGAGGTTTATGTTCGATTGGATTGCAAATCGGGGTAACTTTTCCGTTTTCGAAGTCCAACAAAACTACCCCTGCCTGACAGGCAATAATTAGCCTGCCAGACCTACATAGGCCAATCGCGGAAGGCCTGCGAATAGTACACATGTCCACATCGCCTGTCGAAACTTGAAGCTTGAAGACCGAATCCTTTTCAATATCCACGAAATAGAGAAAGCCTCCGACGCAATCCCAAACGGGGCCTTCACCAAGCGATAGACGCAGGTCAGCGTGTAGAATTTTTACGTTTAAGGGTAAAGAAGTCATTTCGCGATGAGTTCTCTTGAAAGTTGAGCACAACGCTCCATCAGTTCTGATGAAATTTCAGCAACACGCTTCGGCGACATGCGGTGAACCACGCCAGCCACTGAAATCGACGCCACAACTTCATCAAATGGCCCAAAGATAGGAGCTGCAAGACAAGACGCACCTAATTCGTTCTCCTGCACCTCACTTGCAAATCCCTTAACTCTAATATCCTCCAGTTGCTGCTCAAGCTTACCCCGATCGATGATTGTGAATTGGGTAAGCTTAGTAAACTCGATATTATTTAAGACCCATTCTCGTCTTTCCTTTGGGAAAAAGGCCAAAAGAACCTTACCACATGCACTAGAGTGATAATTCGACCGAGCTCCGGCGTAGGCGGTCGCACGAACACCCAGTTGACTTTGCAAGGCCTCGACAAGGATCGCTTCCTGAAAGTATGGCATCGCCAAGTTAACTGTTTCTCCTGTAGATCGGCACAGCTCGCGGAGAACAGGGCGACTAAGTTCCAAAACGGGTAAATTCTTGGACACATGCCTTCCTAATTCTAAACATCTGAGGCCTAATTTGTATCCCTTAGGATTGCTCGTTCGCATGAGAAACCCTAAAACAACAAGACTTTCTGCCAAATTGAACACTGTCGTTTTGTTCAAACCAAGCTTTTCAGCTAAAGTAGAAAGCGTCGTTACCTCCCCGTTTTTCATTACAGCTGATAAGATAGCATCAGCCCTCGCAAGAGACTGTATCCTCGGTTCCTCGGCGTCAACAAGCGTGGCGATTTCCATTAGTACTACTGTCGAATGTTCAATGAGATTTTACATTATAGAACAGTTTTCACTTCTCTCCGCAACCTAATTCTTCCAAAAAATACATTATTATATAATTTTCTATTGTATTATATCATATTGTATAATAAAATTTTTTCATAATACAACGCTTCGGAGCAACACAATGGCCGTTGAGTTGAATGACTTGGTGCTGACAAAGCCAATATCGTTCCCAAAGCCTCAATTTTTGATACGGTGAAACAAAGCGATCTTAGTGCGAGCGTTGGCTATTATTTTGCCCGAAAGGAATATTAATTATGGGTCTCTTAGATGGAAAATCCGGCATTGTCACAGGTGCCGCACAAGGATTTGGTTTGGCCACCGCAAAACGTTTGGCCGAAGAAGGCGCCTCGGTAGCCTTGGTCGATATCAAGGCAGACAAGGTTAGTGCCGCTGCTGAATCCCTCATTTCCAAAGGTCTGAATGCCATCGCTGTAAAGGCTGACGTCTCTGACGAAAATGCAACAATTCGTATGTTGGATGAAGCAGAGCAAGCCTTTGGTAAATTGAACTTCATTCATCAGAATGCGGCGATTCAGGTTGAAAAGCTGCTGCACGAGACAACACTGGACGAGTGGGATCGGTTGATGGCAGTCAACCTGCGCTCAATGTTTCTGGGCGCAAAACACATTTTACCTCGGATGATGCGTTCAGGCGGTGGATCGATTGTTAACAGCGCCTCCATTCTATCGTTGTCAGCTGACGAAGTGCTACCGCTTTACTCAGCTAGCAAACACGGTGTTCTAGGATTGACACGCGGCATCGCGGTTACTGAAGCCTATGCAAAAGCTGGAATTCGCTGCAACTGTATTTGTCCTGGAGACATCAGGACGTCAATGGTTGAACAATACTGGGCTGCTCAACCTGACCCGGCAAGCGCTGAAGCTGAGACAATGGCGCACTATCCAATGAAACGTATTGCTGAACCAAACGAAATGGCAGACACCGTACTCTATCTCGTGTCTGACCTTTCGTCGTTCGTCAACGGAACAAACATCGTGGTGGATGGTGGTGTTATGGCAAAGGTTTATTAGCCAAATTATATATATGCTCACAAAACTCAAAGTAAGAGCGTAAGACGCTTGGTAGATCACGTTGGGACCCCCACAGAAGATGCTTTAAAAATGGCAATGCCAAACCAGTTAAAGTAATGGGAATACAGTTGGATAACTTACAATGCCTCGGCGTGAAAGATATTATTTGTCTGACAAGCGACTTAGAGTATAGCGGAACCCTTGCAGACTCATTGCAGCTATCAGAAAATGAATAACTCTGAACTTAAACTCAAGGTAAGCGTTGAGTCTTTTGAGGGGTCAATGGTTACTAGGAAAGGCAGTCCAGACTAGATTGATCTGTGTGCCTTGCTTCACAAAGGAGGCCTTACGCCTTTAGGTGGTTTTTTATGTACTCAGACCCAGCCTTCATCCTGATCTCTTGCTCTAATCTCAGCGGAACGATCTTTCGGGTCACCATATCCGCCACCGCCTGGCGAGCTGATAGATATCTGATCCCCTTTTCGGAACCCAATTCGATTGAACTTACTGGCAGAGGTTTTGTTGCTATCTTCGCAGGCTGTGACGAAATCCTGTGAAGACTTGCGTCGGATCAGAACACTCCCATTTTGCCCTTTACCCCCGCCTTGAGTGCCCCAAGGCGCAATTTTCTGCCGATCAGACATGAACGATACTTCCATGTTGTCCGACAAGCAAGTCAGCACTTTGTTCATACCCAGGCCACCGCGATACCTTCCATCGCCGCCGCTACCGGGGATCAAGCCAAGAGATTCAAAGCGCCAGGGAAATCTTGTTTCAAATACCTCAACGGGGTTCATGCGAGAATTGCCGTTGATGCAGTTAGTAGCATTGTGGCCATCAGCTACAGGTCTACCGCCCCATCCTGCACCTGTAAAATCATAACAAACAGCATAGTTTCCAGTTCTCTCGTCAGTGGCACCAAACAAGAAGTTTGAATGCGTACCTCCGTCAGGAGCAAATGCCCGCTCAGGGATCGCCTGGGCCAAAGCGCCGACGACCGTGTGACAGATTCGAATATGAGTCTCCGTATTGCCACCAACCTCTGCAGCGGGAAAATCTGCGTTAACAAGTTTTCCAGGTGGCGCGACGATTTTAATTGGACGGAAGGCACCGGAATTTCGAGGAATTTGTGGATCGGTCAAGTGCAAAATAGCATTGTATGTCGCCGACCACGCTACTGACAAAACTGCGTTTATTGGACCAGGCGACTGCTTATCTGTGCGGCTGAAATCCGCAACTATCTTGTCCTGTGAAACATACAAATCTACAGCAATCTTGTAAGCTTGATCGGTTACACCGTCGTCCTCCATATAGTCTTCGAAAGAATAGATGCCGTCCGGGATCGATATGATTTCAGCTCGCATGCGTCGCTCTGCATAGTCTTTCAAATCATTGCAGATTTGACGATATCGGTCAGGACCATATTCCCTTATCAAATCAATGATCCGGGATTCCCCAAGATTTACTGCGCTAATCAGCGCCCTGATGTCTCCGTGGTTCTGGCGGGGAGTACGATGGTTGGTGAGCATGATTTTCCAAACGGGCTCAACGTCTTTGCCTTTTTCTTGGATTTTTACGGGAGGAACTCGCAATCCTTCCTGATAGACTTCGGTCGCTTCACCAGGAAATCCGCCCGGAACCATACCGCCGACTTCTGCTATATGACCGATTGCTACCGAAAATCCAAAAAACTCCCCCTCAAAGAAGATTGGCTTAATCAGGGTGTGTTCCGGTGTGTGCATGCCGCCACGAAACGGATCATTGTGGATGATCACATCTCCTTCATCCATCTCGGACAAGGGGATTTCCTTAATAATTGACGCAACAACCAAAGGCATGCCACCAACCTGGGCCGGTTGAAAATCTGCCGAGGCAACTAATTCACAGCTGTCATCGGCAACACCGCAGGTGAAGTCCCGACCTTCATTGAAAATGGTCGAATATGATGTCTTCATTAGAACAATGCCCATTTCTTCAGCAATGCTCTTCAGTCGTTTGTCGACGATGTTCATGTCTACCAAGTTCATGATTGCTCCTCCAAACGCCAATCCTTGATGCGCACTAAGCTTTTTGCATTTTGCCTGGATCCTCGCTCCTTATACCACTCCATGTCCCAAACCGAGCTGAACGGACCAATCTTTGAGCCGTCTTCATTAGTGTAAAAAAGACCTCTGTCATAGATAAGCTCACCGCAATTGATGCACTTGCGATACTCTTCGACGTACAATCCGTTTGCTGAGTATTTCACGTCAATTCTCCTGAATTTCTTTGATGACCAGCACACCAGAAGGTTTTCGCTCAACGCTTTGGCCGGCATTTATTGGCACAGTCGACACATCCTCTTCGATCACCGCGGGACCATGGATCTGGACTCCGACAGGAAGACGCATCCGATCATAAATCGGCGCATTGACGCTGCACTCCTCAAACCATACTTCGCGATATGTTTTTGGTTTGGAGGTAGTTTCGTCAAATTTTGCTACTATATCCGGCTTTGGCTGTTCAACGATGCCAGTTACAGAAAGATTTACAATCTCGATCGGTTCTCCGGGCAAGCAGAACCCGTATTTTTCGTCAAATTCGGAATCGAACTGGTTTCGGAGCTTATCCATATTATTCTTGTCGAAATGGTCAAAATCGAATTGGACGCTGATTTCATAGTTTTGTCCCTCGTACCGAAGATCGACATAGAGATTCATCTCAACGCCTTGGTCATAACCCTGTCGCGAAAACTCCGTATTCACCGTGTTGCGAAGCGAAGTAGCGAAGTTATTGAGCCGGTCGAAATCCAAAGAACCCGAACGCATCTGAACAGTGCGCTGGCTATCGATTCTGGCATCAGCGCAGGTAAAACCAAATGCCGAGAACTGGCCAGGAAAAATAGGGACAGTACCTGACCTGATATTGAGCAGGCGCATAAGGTCGGCGACATGAACCGGTCCTGCGCCACCAAATCCCATTAAAGAAAAATTTCTAGGATCGTGGCCATTTTCCACAGCCATACGTCGAAGTTCTGATGCGACATTGTTATTTGCAATGTCGATAATCGCCTTTGCTGTTTGTTCAATGCCCATTCCCAGTTTGTCACCGATTCTATTCATAGCGGATCGCGCCGCTTCTAGATCCAGAGTGAGCTTGCCACCCAAGAAATTGTTGTGGTTGATCCGAGACAGGATAACGTTTGCATCGGTGACTGTCGCGTCGGTGCCTCCACGACCATAGCAGGCAGGTCCAGGCCTCGACCCAGCACTGCGTGGTCCAACTTGCAACATCCCGCCATTATCGACCCATGCGATGGAGCCGCCACCTGCGCCGATGGTGCGAACATCGATCATTGGAATCTGGACTGGAAGACCCCATTCGACTTCGAAATCGGTAGTCAGATTCACATCTCCATCAATACAAATTGCACAGTCAGATGATGTCCCACCCATATCAAAAGTCATCACTCGTTCAATCTCATTGGTTTTAGACAAATGTTGCGTTGCGACAACTCCACCGGATGGACCAGAGAGCAGCAGTTGAACTGGCTGCT
>ERZ807291.8546-NODE-8546-length-11379-cov-18.081950_pt1 | contig 11379 bp, 4 predicted proteins | sample MGYA00521257_ERZ807291 | MGnify/ENA primary metagenome ERZ807291 (study PRJEB31413, sample SAMN03169783) | marine metagenome | biome: Marine; feature: Water; material: Subsurface seawater | place: North Sea | collected 2011-04-28 | depth 1 m m ...
CTTGAAAATACCAATCAGGTTCGCCAAGAGGTATCTTTCGCCTATCTTAGATTCATTAAATTTAGGTGGATCTAGTTGAGCCAGATCAAAAGAAATAAAATAAAGAAATAAGTCAAATTCAAAATTCGTAAAAGTCAACTAAATAATGGCATATTATTCAGCTGAGAGGAAAATATCCTGCAAAATTTGCTAGATATTACGGAATAATTTAGAGTGAAGTTAAACTAGATACTAATTACGTCCGACGATTTTTCTCTCACAGTTTGGTTTTATTGAGAATTTGGAATAGTAAAACTGTTTAACTAGGATATCAATGAGATATCCCAATATTTGAAATCTTGCAACGGATCTAATAATGCTAGAGCGGGCTGATGACTTGGTTCGGGGTTGGTCTAAAAGTAAGTCGAAAATTCTCTTAAAATTTAGTCATCAACAAATTTAAAGTCTAACCGTGCAAGATATAGCCAAAAGGGTATAGCGCTGGGGGGGCCTACTTCTTCCCCGGCAGATCCACCGGGTCACCGGAGAACGACACCTCCATGGATGGCGTACTCCTCCCCGCTGGATCTATCGCAGGAAAAATAGGGCGTTCTTGGCTGACTATCGGACTGGGGGGTCCCCTCACCGCAGTGCTCGCCCCTTGCGGGGGAGGCATCTGTAATGTGGGAGCCCTCCGGGAGCTACTGCCCGAACCAGACGCGCTAGCAATCTGGAGCGGCCTCACTCCGGTACTTGCAATCTGTGCCTCGAAGACCGTTCGCAAGTCCCAAACCGGATCAACCTTCTTTTTCTGCCATATTCATGCGCCGGGCCAATATAGAGAAAAAGAGCTGGGGGAACTCTCCAAATACAGAATAAACTGATTTGCTTGAAAGTTTTCGAAAATTTGCGGATTGTCACATTCCATTACTCAATCCCTCACCCCCCTCAGACTTTCAAACAAATAAATTTGCATGGAAATCCAGAGTTGGTGAAGAAGAGACAAGAAATGACCATCTACAAATAATCATTTGGGGGGATCCAATCAATAAGCTTAAGATTTAATAAATTAAATCACAGAATAGGGAGACATCAGGGATGTCCCAATCTATCTGGTTTATTTCGGATCCTGCGGGGCCACCTCCGTACCGGGGACTCGTGAGGTTCCTCCCTGCCGGGGAGCCATTCCTCACCTGAGGTCCGGGGAGCGGTGGACTGTGGGGTGGAGTGTTTATCTGATTCTCTCTCGCCGCTCACCGCCGGAGGGGAGTCCGGGGAGGGGGATGGAGCATCAGAATGAGCCGGGGGACCAGTAAATACTAGTTCTACCTCGTCTCCACTCGATGAGTGCGCAAAAATGTCATGTTTTTCAATGCTTTCTGCTATTGGGGGTTGGGCTTGTGTTAAGATATCTCCTTTATTTTGATTCACCGGCCCGTAATGGGGGAACAATTTGCTCCTATCGGTTTCAAAACTGATGAGATGATCGGCATGGACAATACGAATATCTTCTCTACCGGAATCTTTCAATTTGCCACAAATTTTGTAGTTCATGTCCGATTCACGGGAAATAACAACGTAGGGTCCCACAAAGCACCGGTGGAATTTATTTCCAGCCTTCTCTCGAACGTAATAATAACGAACAAGGTCTCCAGGCTTAAATTCCGGTTTGTTTTTAGCACGAACGTCATAATTCCGCTTCTGCCGGAGAGCGGTGCGTTCTAAGTGCCGGCGGGCCATGTTTCGGGTCTCTGAGATGGAGTTCCGGAGGAATTCAACATACTCAGCCCCGGTGGAACATGGAATTTGATCGAAATTCACCGGAGGGTAAACTAGATCAGTGGGTAATAGTGCCTCCCGGCCGTAAACTAATGAAAACGGGGTACAACCAGTACTGTCATGGACAGACGTATTGTAAGCCATAGTTAGGAAAGGAAGATGATCATCCCAGTCAGAATATTGGTACCTAACGTACTTAGATAGCAATTCCAACAAGGTACGATTATGCCTCTCAACTAACCCATCAGTTTGCGGTCTATAAGGGGTGGTCCGTATTTTGTGGATACGGAGCAACTTGCAAACCCCTTGAAAGAGACGTCCCTCAAATTCTCGGCCCTGGTCACTCAGGATTTCCAGGGGTACTCCGAATTGACAGACAAATTGGTTGACAATAACCTCCGCACAGGTTATCGCCTTGTGGTTTTTTCGAGCCACCGCTATGGACCATTTCGAAAAATAGTCAACAATTACGATGATATATCGATTACCACGGCCACTAATATGGTGGACGTCCAGGACGTCCATCCCAATTCTTTGAAAAGGGACTCCAATCAATTGTTTTTGCAGGGGAGACTTTCGATTGGGCAGGGCGCCTTTTCTCTGTCTACAGGTGGGACACGATCCCACGTACCGAGCAATATCATTAAAAGATTGGGGCCAATACCAGCGGGTGCGGACACGTTCTCTTGTGCGATTGATTCCACAATGTCCAGACAAAACGTTATCATGAGCTAGATGGAGAATTTCCAACCGGATGCACTTCGGAGCCACATACCGGGGTAACTCGAAGCCAATTAGCCCTCCATGATGGATTAAGACACCGTTTTTGACAGACAATCGGTCCCATTGAGCAACTAGAGATTGTGTTTCGGCACTCCCCATGACCACTAAACTTTCGTCTGGACGGTCTGTGCCATTGGACAACCAGCGTAATACCGGGGAGATATCCGAATCACTTTGTTGTAACTCAAGGATTTCATCATTGGTATAAGCATGGGTACCGGGGGGCCTCTCTGAAATCCCACCGCTCTCCGTCACCGGGGTGACGGCGGCGAGAACCATATCAGGTAGAGGGCTTAACTTTGCCTTTTCCATTTCTGTACTTCGCGGCTTTATTTGGGGGTCACAAGGGTCAAGTTCACCATCAGACGACGATGAGCACAGAGAGTCTGGAGATGGAGAATCCTTATCTGGGCAATCCAGCCTCGGACAACCTCTACATCTCCTCCTGCTAAGGCCATCAGCATTCAAGTGATTTTTCCCTTCCCGGTATGAGACTGTGATTTGGTACGGAGCCAGCTCAGCAATCCACCGGGCCAACATACCGTCAGCATCCTTGAACCGGAGTAACCAGGTTAGGGACGCGTGATCAGTACGTACGGTGAAACGGGTTCCCCATAAATAGTGCCGGAATTGTTTAACCATGCGAACCACCGCGAGAAGTTCACGTTTCGTGGTGCAATAATTCTTTTGGGCGCCAGATAGGGTTTTGGAGGCATAACCAATGAGTCTCTCTTCGCCACCTTGAACCTGATATAACGCTCCACCCAACGAATGGGCACTGGCGTCAGTATCGAGGATAAACTCGCCCTCCCTCGTGGGGTGAGCAAGGACCGGTTCGGTCATCAAGGCAGTCCGGAGAATATCAAAGGCCTGCTGTTGGGGATCTTCCCAACTCCAGGGCGTTTTACGCCGGGTTAGGTTGATAAGGGGCTCAGCCACCTCCGCGAAATTACGAATAAATTTCCGGTGATAACTGGCCATTCCTAGAAATGCTCTCAGCCCCTTGAGATCACAGGGCCGATGCCATGTTCGAAGACTCTCCACCTTATTAGGATCAGGCTTCACCCCTTCGGATGATACCACATATCCCAAATAGAGGGTTGAGGGTTTAAACAGGAAGCATTTCTTGGGTTTGAGTCGTAGTCGAGCCTGCCGGAGCCGGTCGAATACTGCCTGGAGGCGGGTATGGGTTTCCTCAAAGGTTTTCCCGAAGACTATGATATCGTCGATATACACAACGCATTGTCTCCAGGTCATGCCCTTCAGTACTAATTCCATTAACCGCTCAAAAGTAGCCGGGGCGTTCGATAAACCAAAGGGCATAACGTTAAACTGGAATAGTCCCTCCCGGGTCACAAACGCAGTTTTCTGTTTAGCCTCCTCTGATAATTCTACTTGCCAATAGCCACTAGCCAGGTCGAGTGTGCAAAAATACTGTGCTCCGGAGAGCGTATTAACTGCATCCTCTATGTTGGGGAGCGGATATGCATCTTTCACCGTAACCGCATTCAACCTCCGATAATCCACACAAAACCGGACTGAACCATCCTTCTTTCGAACGATGACAACCGGGGATGCCCATGGACTCTCAGAAGGTGCAATTACGCCTGCAGATAACATCTTATCCACCTCCGTCTGAATAATCTCCTGTTGGTGAGGCCCAACCCGCCGGGGAGCATGTTTAATGGGCCGACTGTCCCCGGTCAAGATTTCGTGTTTTACCACGTTCGTCTTGCCCAGAGTACCGTCTGGTCCCACAAAGATGTCCTCATAGCGGTTTAAGGTCTTAGCCAGTTCATACTGCTCACCGGTCGACAGATCTTGGGGGATCAAATTGATCAGGTGCTCCGGTACATATATCTTACCCTCCCGGGGATGGGAATAACGGGCTGTGACATTTAGTACAGGAACAGATGGGGGGTCCTCCGGCTCTCCGGTGGCCGGGGACACGTCAGTTAAGCCTGACACATCAACCCCGCCGGAGACGGTTGACCGTGCACTAAGGTACATGGAGCCCTCATCTTCCTCTTCCCCGGAGGGCCCAGAGGTCGATGAGTCTTCATCCGTATCCTTGGTGGCTAACAGGTGGGTTGCAGCACAATATCGATCTTCCCCGGCCCCCGGTGTCACCAGTGTTACCGGGGACACCGACCCTATTACAGGTGAAGGGGGTTCAGTCCAGATATTAGCTGTTACCAATTGGGGGGCGGTGGAACTTAATTCCTCCGCCGGTTGGGCGGGGAGCGAGTGCGGATTCAAATAGAAAAATCTATTCTCTGTCGGCAAACGAACCCCTATGAGTGGTTCACCATTAGGCTCACGCAACGGTAATGAGACAGATCCTGTTTTCTCCGGGACGCCTGCTCCTTGAGCGTTGACAGTACAGATAGAATCCAAGGAAGGATGTACACCATACGTCTCGACCCAATTTGCAGTGAAGGCTTGCCGATCTTCTCCACCGGTGATAGAACCCAAGGAAGGGTGTACACACCGGGGATCTGAACGGACCCTACGTTGAGATTGAGGTTGTGTCCCGGAACCATGACACGAGCCAGGTGGGGAATCGCCCTGTGAAGGTGCAATTGTGGTGCAAGGGGGCATGATACCATTGACATCAGGAGTGATGCGCTCACCGGTGGGGGATTTTTCTCCGACCTCCATAGAACCCAAGGAAGGGTGTACAGGAGGAGGGGTACTAAATCCTCCGGGGGAACGATCATTACTCCCGGGGTCGATCAGATCAGCCGTAGTGCGATTGGGTGCCCCTGACGGATTTTTAAAGTGTGCATTTGCACCACCTCCTTCATCACGTACCAGGCGAGACTTCACAGCAGTCTCCACTGTAGAGTTTGATAACCGGGGCTCTAAACCCGGCAGAAAGGGTTCCTCCACTTTCTGATCGTCGAGATAGCACACAGGTTTCAACAGCGCAATGAAACTCCCGGCGGGTACGAATACCGGTGCCTTCCCCGGATTGAGAACTAAGACAGGTATTTGGGGCCTAGAGTTGACCAGACACCTTCCAACCAAAATACCGTATCGAAGAACTGCTTTCCGAGTGGGTTCCACCACACCCACGGTGCAGGACATGCAAGCATGCGACTTTAGACGGCATCTAAGGACCAACTGCGAGCTCGCCGGGATCATGACATCTTCCGATGTGTGGACCCGGGAGACCGTTGGTTTACGACCCTTAGCCATAAAAAGCTTGCCCCGTGGTAACTGAATACTACCCGATGCCATATCGAGGATACACTTATAGTGCTCTAAAAAGTTTTGCCCTATAATTCCGTCACAGTTTATGTCAGCAACGACGACACGACAAGGAAAAGTTTCTGGACCAAGTCCCATTTCTAGACAGCAGAGCCCAGAAACAGGAACACCGTCGGCAGAGGCATTCCGGAGTGTGAAGTCAGGTGCGATTAGTGGGGTTTTATATTGGGACGGGATACGTTTGTATACGGCCGGTGTGATAATAGTCGCGGCAGACCCGGTGTCACACAAGAAAAAGAAATTTCTTCCTCCTATGGTCACCGGAGCAAACCAACTATCTGAATAATCACTCGGTAAATTCACAGTACGGTTTACCCGGAGGAACTCTGCTCTACGCTTTTTACTGGCGGAGACTATACTGTTGACAAACGTAACCAATGGGGGAGATCTGGTTCCGGTGGCCCATTTGAGCCATCTCAGATCCTTTTCTCTATCTTCCTCTCCGAAGAGCTTGGGAGATTTTGTTTGGGTCCCCTCCGCCGCCGTGGGAGGAGTGGGAGGAGGTCTACTAGTATATCCCGGCGGGGCCAGGAAATTTCGTTCGACCTGGGTGCCAATATGTTCAGGTGACAGAGGTTGCCCAGCATATCCCGGCGGGGCCAGGAATAACCGTTCAACTTGTGTACTAACGTGCTCCAATGAGGACACCTGAGTTAGGCTGGGGAGAGGTTCACTCAACTTAGAAGTGGGATATCCCGGCGGAGCCAGGAAGGGCCGTTCGACTTGAGTACCAATGTGTTCAGGTGAAGATTCCCGAGATTGGCCGGGGCCAATCTCACGGGTTTCCCCACCGGCGGTTTGTGTTTCCACAGACCTAAACATTAGCACAACAATATCGGTATTGGTCCCCACCTCAGAGAGAGTAAACGATCTATTTTGTGGTTCCGTCCTTTCAGTACCGGTGGTACCTACTCCAACAGAACGATATTTGGGGGGCCGATCAGGGCCTTTGGGGTGGTCACTGGTCACATGAGCACCCCCTAGGGGTTTAACGACATCCCGTCTGAGTCCTTCCCGTCAGCTCCCTCCGCCGGGGCGGTGATAGCCAACAGGTTTTTCCCTTTCGAGCGTCGATCTCTCTGACCGGACCGGGGATTGCTCTGGCGCTCTCTCCTAGCAGACTTTAAGTCCATAAGCTTTTGGAAGAGCGACAATGCAACTTTGGGGGGGATTTTCTTGTCCGGGTACTCGGATAGGAGTTTAGGACAAAATCTAAATCCGTGGCCAAGCTTCGTACAATACAAACAGGGCATATTGCGGAAACGAGGCCTATTGGGGGCAGATTTACCATCCGCCGGTGCCCCCGCACCAAGGGCATTGAGAGCAGCAGAGATTTGCGCAATCGATTCGTCCACCATCTCGTCTTCCGAGTCAGTTAAATCAATGCACTCTGCCCAGCTCTCCACCGGTGTACCGGTGGGCGCCGGAGACGCCGGGTAGGGTTCCACCGCTCTTACAGCGGGGCCAGCCCTCTCCTTTGTCTTGCTACTCTTGGGGTGCCTTCGGCGAGATTTCCGGGTAGTAGTGCGGAAAACATCCAGCTCCGGAGCATCCTCACAGTCCTCAGATTCCGTACAAGAGTCACGGTAATCGAGGAGCGCAAGGGCCGCCTCCTTCTGCCAGGATTTTCCACTTGAACCACCAACCAGATGTCTCACCACCGGTTTCTTTGCAGAGACATTTCGCCTTTGAATCTCCATCCGCTCGTATTGTCTACAAGCCTGAAGGAGATCCTCAGTAGTCCCGGTACGCAAATTAACCGCGGCATTGAGGTGATTCTGGTATGACTCCGGGTGGCCCATCAAGAAAAACTTCTTAACAGACTCCTGCAGGTCACTTTCAGAACTCCTCGGAAACGCATTTCTGCACAGGTATGTAATATCGTCCAAATATGCCTGGGGAGACTCTTTGGCGAGATTACGCGTGCGTTTGGCTAATTTAACCTCAAATGAAGCTTCCTGGCCGATTGCACTATACCTTTGTCGGAGAGTGTCCCATACATGCTTGTATGTGGCCTCGCCGGTTAAATGGGAGATGGTCCGGCTTGCTCCACCCCTAAGGCAAGACATCAACCGTAGCTTAATAGCACGGGCGTCCCACCGGGCAGTTTCAGCAGCAAGCTGGAACCGGTCCGCAAAGAATTCCCAAGTGACTGAGTTGGATTTCTCCTCTCCATCGAAAATGAGATTCTTCAAAGCGGCTTCGGCTTCACGCTGGCGCTTCCGCTCGAGAGCAGATTCACCGTAGTGTCGCCTGTGGGGGTCACTGTCAGTGTAATCATCGTGATAGCTATCCCACCGGGGAGCGGGGTCTCTGCCATCATGATCACGAGGACGGTGAATAGTGTAAGTCGAGTCCGGGGCACAACTTGTCCGCCATGCCCTAGACACATTCATGGGGTCAATATCCACATCCGCCCTAAGGGGTTGTGAATGCTCCACCTGAACTCTTCGACTCTCTGTGGGGGTATCGAGGTTGAGATATGCCGGGGTTCCCTCCGGGGCCGGGGCCCGGGGAGGTACTTGGGGGTAATAAGATTTTCCACCGGAGTGTACTTCATCTTCATACCATCCCCTTCCTGCTCTCTCATCGTCATAACGGTTCTGCTGGTCCCTCAGGCCGGAGCCCTGGTACTGAGACCAACCTTCGTCATATGACTGACCTCTGGGGGTCCTCCCCGGCCCGTGCACACCGGTCCCCGGAGGGTCCTGGTAGCTCGAAGGCTGGGTTGGATAACTGGGTACGTTTCTGGGTATAAATCTGGGGGGGCCTGGCTGAGACATTGCTGGGACCGGTGGCCGACTAGCAGCCCTTAGTCCTGATTGTTGCGTCTGAGCCCGGCCTACGTCATCAGCCCACTGAACAGTGCTAGGCGCCGGTTCCCCGGGCCTATTCATATTCTGTCCTGATTCAGCTCGAAGTCGCCTGATAACAAGCAACCGTGCCTCACCAGGGGTGATAACGTTGGTGTTCTCAGCTGAGCGTATTAAGTCCATGGCGTCAGCCGCCGGGAGCTGTAATACTTCAGCCTCGATGATCTCCACGATCTCACGTTCAGCATCCCGCCGGACGAGCCCAGGGGTGGATGGCCGAGAGGCACTATCAACACCCACAGACCACTGTCCTACAGGAGCCGGTGAAACCGAAGGATTTTGGGGTGCCGACGACGCCACCGGAGCAGGGTGCACCGGGGTATCGTATGGCATAGGAGGTGAGACCGGGGATTTCACGGGGACTCCGCCCAACTGTCCCATCATCTGATTAGACACTTGTTGAACGATTTGAGCCACCAAATCCGGGGTCATCAACTGGGGTGCCGGTGATTGTTGCCCACCAACCGCCATAGCCTGCTGTGCAGCTAGCCTGGGGTCAATAGTCAATGGTGCCGGCGGCACCGGTAGTAATTGGGGACTCTTTCTGTAATCATCATAGGCCCTGGGGTTATCCGCCGGGGCCCCGGGAAGCTGTCCAAGAGAGACTGCTTGCCGGTGCACCGGTAGACCGGGGGTGCTAGTAAGCAATGGCATAGGTCCCTGGAGACCGGTGACCATCGTTACAGGCGCCAACCCAAGCTGCCCTTGTTGACCAACAGATCGAGTAACGGTTGTTGTGGTTGTAGTCACAGACAACTGGTGAGATTGGGGCGCCGTTGTTCTCAAGACCGGAGGACGATAGTGCTGACTGAAATCTCCCCCGGCATTTCCCACAAGGGGTCCAGCTGGGACGGTCACTACAGACTTCGGTTTAGCACCATCCCCGAAGGGTTGGGCCGGGAGGACCAAAGCTGATCGCGGCGACATTACGAGATAACCACCATCATCGTACCGGTCTAAGAACGAAGGCGGCTCAGGTGACGGCCTGGGGTCTCCCCCGGCTCTATCTCCTGCCCGTTTCTCTCCATACATCTTACGACTAGTTTCCACTCTTCCCTCTTTCACGGCTCGACTCAAATGTTCCCATCGGGAGTACATCGTATCGTACCGGTACTGAAGGTCAGAAAATTGTTTTGGATTTTTCTCCGTCTTCATTCGTTCAGAAATATTATTCAACTGCGAGTGAAGACTATGGAGCTTGGCTTCCCTCCTTATTTCCTCCATACTGGGGCTAGGAAGTCTACCTTGGGGGAACATCACCCTCGCCTCCGCCTGGTCCACCCCCGGACCTGCCACCGGAGCAGGGGGAACCATAGAAGGAGAAGATGTTGTCATTTGTGAGGGAGAACCCACAGCCATGCTACCGTTCCCGGCTACACTACCGTGAGGACTCCTAACACTGGGTGCTGGACTAGGTGCTGTCACTGTTCCCTGTGTACCGGTGAGATTCCCGGTGAGACGAGAAACATCCAAGATGTTACCAACGTCATCAACCGCCACTGAAACTACCGGGGACACTTGGGAGTGAACAGACCCATCACCAACTAGGGGGGGCGCCGGTTCACCGGTACCCTGGGCTGCTGGGGAGGCCAGCCCTGCCTGATTATCATTCTCCGGGATACTTTTGTTATCCATTATGGGAGTCCGAATTATTAACTTTTGTGACAATTTCCGCCGGTTGCCCGGGGTCCTCATCATCGCAGACACTTCTATCCTGGTCACGGCACCAATGTAGCGGAATTGGGATCTCAACCCAATTGCCACAGTTGTGACCAGGTGCACCTGTGGTTACTATGATCGAGATCAAACCGGTGGCCGGTGCTGTCATGGGGTTGACAGTCCTAGCCGGGGGAAGTCTCATGTGATCGTATAGTTTTTGTGTACCTCTAGGGACATAAGAGGATTTAATATTGACAAAGAGGTTAACCTCGAACCATGGTAACAGGTGGGAGGGGTGGTACCTCAGTCGAAATCGCCTTCCAGCCACGCTAGCCACACCACCGGTCGCCGGGGAGAATGAGCACGCCTTTCCCGGAGGAAGTAGGGCCATGGGCTCTCCAGGAGTGAGAGCCCCGCTCATCCCCGCCGGCACCCAGGTGGGTGTCGAGGTGATAGGTTGGGTCATTCGGCTGCCCAGGCTGGCTATGAGAAACCCTCTCACCGGCCACACCGAACTCGTAGCTTCAGGGGAAATGGGGACCAAACACCTTAGACCAGGGAGCCACCCGGAGGAGACTGCAACCTGACAAACCGGTGAGACGGTCACCCGGAACCCCGTCGGTAACATGAACGGTGTAACGGTGAGCTTGTCGCTCAAGACAGCCCAAGGGGCCTTGGCATCTTTGATGGGGGGGTCCCCCGGCAACCTGTCAAGCCCCGGAGGGCGGCGGGTCACCAGGCATAGTATCATCAATAAATTGATCTTGATACCCGAACCGAATTGGGGGCTAGTTAACGTCGAGCCGACGGCATTAGTAAGGATGGCTGAACATGTTCCCAAATTCATGGTACTCGTCCGTGCTACCGAACCTAGCGTGCTACGTGGTGCCTGAGCAACCTAGTAGGACGAGACCATGAATGTGGGGGTTTTTATACTGTGAGAGGGCAAACGCACGGACGCAATAGTAAATAGGAGGGCCCTTGCCGCCCAGACAGGCCAAATAAGGCAAGGTGTCCACGCTTCACTGCCGAC
>ERZ807291.8551-NODE-8551-length-11377-cov-6.344020_pt1 | contig 11377 bp, 6 predicted proteins | sample MGYA00521257_ERZ807291 | MGnify/ENA primary metagenome ERZ807291 (study PRJEB31413, sample SAMN03169783) | marine metagenome | biome: Marine; feature: Water; material: Subsurface seawater | place: North Sea | collected 2011-04-28 | depth 1 m m ...
AAATCGGTACTTTAGCGACCTTTACAAGTACAAAATGTTTTTTGATAGGTATTTTAAAGAATGGGACACAGGGAAGGAAACAAAAAATGACCTACACACCATCTATAATATACGCCTGCTAAAAATTAGGGGGTCCGTATCAGTAAAACCCCCTTAGTGTACAATAGCATTAAAAAGCGATTAGGGTTTGGGTTATGGTAAAATTAGCAGGGTTTTTTTTTGTGGATCATAGTTTTATTTTTATACCCTTCTTGATAGTCAATGTTTCCATTTGTGCGGCCAAAGTCTCAAAATACATACAGTCTCTTACATTTGGATAAATATACCGCTTGTCAATGGACGAAAAGCCAGCTCGAAAATGGTCTCTCACCTCTTCTCTTTTCCCATTCTCGTCCACGACAGTCATGATGGTAACTTGTTGCCAGTTGTTCCCCCAGCTATCGGCAAACAACAACTCTTCCTCGTTGTATCCAACCACAACACGGGCGTGACCATTCCATGATATTGCCACTGGTATTCCTTTATCCACCAGACCTTCAATAAACTCTTTTACTCCTCTGATAGGATCTTTTGGAAATTTCAAATTGATAATGTCTTTGTTGAAATGGTTCTCACGCCCATCGCTCAATATCGGTACGTATCGAAATGAAGGATCCTTCAACATGTTGACAAATGGTTTCTTAGTGGCACCATTTTCCAAGAGTTGGTCGTAATCACCAGCTTGTTCGGTGTATTTACCCTTATTGTTGAGAACGATATCTTTGTACAACGGGGTCCAATTTTGCCACGTTTTTATCTTGTTCCATGTCTTCTCTTTCTTTTTTTTCCCTCGTCCGACCAATCCATGATGGGCATTCTTACCAACAATATTGAGTAAATTGAATGTAGCGGCAATCATACAAGCTCCGTCTGGTCCTTGGTCCAAGCAATCGTACGACTGGATATCAAATACACGATTTTTAAATTTTCGTGCAATTTCTTTTCTCATTACCTCCACCTGTGTATCATCTAATTCCCCTGTATCTACCACTGCATTATACTTTGATTCTGTTATTCCATAATTGTTGGGGGTCCTCCTAGAACGTCTGTACAATGGTTTCTCACTTGTGATATCCGAACGTCGTTTTCTCATTTATCATAATGTACTTCTCATATATACTTATTTTATGTAGATATGTATGGGTCGATCGCAACCGTATCCTTTGAGTTGAAAATCGTGGCCGTTGGCAACCATGCGGTAGGCTGTTGTATTTCCTTTTTGGTAGGAAATGTGTGTTAAGTCTTGTACTGGCGTGTGTTCAAAAATGACCATTTGGTCGATGGTCAGGCTAAATTCCTTGTAGCAATTGGGGCAGATCCACACGATGGTGTCGTGGTAGGCGCTGCCTTTCATAGGGTATTGTTTGTTGGGCATGGGCGTAGTGTCCAAGGTCGCAACAATGGAGGGACAGGCTGGGACGATACGAAGGGTCATGTCTGGAGCGGACGGTACAATGATATTATTATTATCCAAAAACTCAGTGAAGGGTACGCCATTGTATTCGTAACCAAGGCAATTTCGTACGTTGTAGGAACCATGACCGTATGCTGTGCATGTGGTAAAAGTTGTATGGTGACAGTCCATCCTAACAATTCTTCTTAACTTAGACTCCGATATCCCCGAATTTAAAACAATCAACAACACAACTACAATAATAATCCCAATTATTTTGACATACCGAAGAGGTATAATCTTATTATTAATCTTATTAAATAGCGGGCTATTCTGTTTTGGAGGTGGTTCTGGCTCAATATTATTAAAGACGAACTTAATCTTTTTGTTTGGCGTCAAGTCCCTTACATCAATTTTTAATTTTGGAAACTGACTCATTTTAGAACAAAAACAACTATTGATATACTCACTCAGATGAATTTGTTTTTTCTTGACCAGTGGCTGGAGACGAATTCGATGGTGATGTGCGACAAGCATGTTGTCAAAATGATACTGGAAACTTGTCAAATTTTGTATACTTGTTGGCATTTACGTACGGACCTTCCTACGAGCGAGTTGGTACCTTACCGTGTATCGCACAAAAACCACCCCCTGTCCATCTGGGTGCGTGCGTGCAAAGCAAATTACGACTACGCGTGTTACTACGGTCTATTGTTATGTGCGGAATATACCGCTCGTTACGGAAAGTACCACAAGACGGAGTTGCATTTGCGGCAATTGCTGTCGTGGGGGTACCCGCCCCTGACAAAAGTTATTGATCCACCGAAGAAGGCCAAACCGATCGCGGTTGCGTACGATAACGTTCCTTATGGGTTGAGCTCTATTCCATTGTGCATGGACGAAGAGTATTACGTCCGTAAGGATGGCAAATTGTTGGGCGTGGAATCGTACAGGAATTATTACCGTAGCAAACAGGATAAGTTCAAGATGGTATGGAAGCGAAAGAAACCGGATTGGTTTTAAAGTAATATAAATTAGCGAGTAATGTTTTAAAATGAATATAAACGAATACGAGTACAAAGGTACATCTGCCAACGTGGTCCTAGAAATTGTGGCTGCCATCAATGGAGAGAAAAGTCGGTTTAAATTCTATCGACAGTACGGCAATGTCTTAATTTACAATCTGGGAAATGAGCGTTGGACGGTGCATGAGGTAACACCAGAGCAATTAGACGCACGAACCAAGTTATGGCCCATTTTAAGGCGAATGGAAGGAGTTCAAACGGCAGAAACGTACCGTATCATGAAACCAATACCTCGAATTATTACCGACAAGCGTGTCTTGTTGGCAAAGTATGTCATGTGCAAGAAAACTTTACCAGACGATGGTTCTACCATGTGCGAGCTTCATAAAGGGGGAATTTACCCGTTGATGCTTCGTTATTGTTCTGGTATGTTACGTGTGGGATTAGAAGTGGAACAGGAGGCAACTTTGAATGAACATCGATATTTCGGAGCTTTGGAGAAATACAATATAACAAGTAGAAAACAGTATCGTCTGGCCTGTAGGTACCAAGGATGGTTGGAATGGGCTGAATTGCATACAAATACGATGATCAATATTAAATTTCGTAATGCAAAGACCACCGTAGAACGAGCAGGAAATTTTTTGAAGTCGCACTACAAAAATTTTTATACTAAAAACCACTGGAACAACATAGAGAAGAAAGTAAAGCAGTTCGATGGCATGTGTGATAAAAATGTAATATTAAAACTTTAAAACTTTAGTTGATATACTCTCGAGGATGGACCTTGCAACATGGCGGTTCTCAGTGGCATTCTCCCCAGTACTTTTATCTTGATATTTTTGAGATCTTCACGATCATAATACACCTTATCTCCTCCAATCTGAATATATATCCCACTTGAATCTATTTCTGTTACAACGCCTGTTAGAATATTTAAACGACTTGATACCCTTACCCTATCGCGCAATTGAATAACCTGTCCATCTTTGTCAAAAAATGGTCTGCGTTCAGGTTCGGGTTCAAACCTATGTATGTATTCCACCACATACACGTCTCCCTGTGTGTTTCCATGGGTTCCGGATACGGTACCACTGGACGAACCCTTTTTCCCAAGAGCCACTGTTTTTTCAAACTTTAGGTTGATGACAATGGGCAACATCATGCCTTGCATTTTAACGGTTTGATTTCTCCAATTCACCTCGACAATATCCTCCAGCTGTTCACTTCGGACGTAAAACTTGACCCCCGAACGCGTTTGTACTAAGACATAGCGCTCTTTACCCATCTGTCCCCCCAGACCAGTTGTACTGACAGGCATTGGTTCGTCGGTTGGATCTCCGGTCATTCTGTTTGTTTTGACCCAATTGGTGTAAATTCCGGGGAAAAAGTACTGACTGAGTTCAAGTTTAAGTTCAATACCATCGGATTTTAACTTTTCATTTTTCAAGCAATTTTTTAAGCCCTTCTCTGTGGATGCTAACTTGTCTTTGACTTCTTCCAACTCCCTTTCTTTTACTTCCCGCTTTTTAAATGGATTTTCTATATTTAATTGTGATTTTTTTTGGTTTACTCTCATTTTTAGCTGGAACAAGTCATTTTTCAGTTTATTGCATTGTACCGACATTTCTTCCATTTCTGCCTCAAATGTTTTTTCAACCAAGCAAAACACCATACGATTTCCGTTTTTCATGCGCGCGTCCAGAAAGATGGTGTTTTGGTAATCCTGTGCTTTCCATTCACGGTTCATAAGACTGTCCAAGTCATTCACACAGTTGTGCATCACCGAATACGATCTGTCATCGTTTTGTCTTTTCTTCAGCGCCTTTATCTTCGTTGTAAAATTTTTACAACGTCGTTCCAACCAATTGATCGATGTTCTTAAATCTAGTATATTGTAGGTCTTGTCTAAACCCTCCATTTTGCCAGTTATACGTTCTAATTCGTTCATGAATGTGAATATTTGCTCACTTAAAGTGACATTTAGTTCTTGTATTTGCTGTCTTTGCTCAACATTCCGTTCATATTCAGCCTCGAGTCCCTTTAATAACGATTTGCGTTCCTCAATCATACTTTTCAGTTCCTTCACTTTCTCTTCATTTGCTCGATAAGCAGGTTCGTGCTCGGCGAGCTTCTTTTTTTTGTCTTCAATTTCTTTCGTGTAACCCTTGCATGTGCCTAACTCCTTTACTTGCTCCTTGATACGATCCATGTCCCATTGTTTCAGCTGTTCCAGCTGCTGCTTCTTTGCATCTGGCGATAATAAGATCAGAATGTTTGGATCTTTACACAGTTTGATAGCTCTTCTTACCGTCTCTTCTGAAAATGGGTACTTCATTAGTAGTTGTACCCGCTCTACTCGATAGTTACGAGAGACTGAGTATTCCAATATTGACATCCTCTGAGAACCGTATACTACCTGATCTTCGCGATTGATGCGCGGATCGTCCAACAATACTTTCAGTACGTCAGTATAATCCGCGGTAAACAACGGGTGTCCGATGTTTGGGTCAACCGATTCAACATCCAGAATCGTCCGCACCAAGTCGGTGTCACCATCTACAATTGCTTGAATGAGTATGGTATCATTTCGAGTGGCATCATCGAAACGGTCATCACTAATGTCATCGGGTACTTCCTGTTTGTAATTAAAATGTTTGTACCCTTTTTCATCAAAGTATTTCACCAAAGCAATAATGTATTCGTGTACATTACGATGTTTTAGAAGAACAAATTTAACTTCGGAGTACAGCAACGATGGTTTCCCGTTTATGTCAATTTTCTTCAAAAGTTTGTCTGCCATTTCTACTGCATGATACCACTCCATTTCTTCCTTGATAGTATAATGGTAAAATACCCATGGTATTAACATGTATTTGTCTTCTGCACCGTTTAAGGAACTGGAGAAGTCTACCGTATCAAAATCAATGGTGTCTAGTATGGACCGGGCTTTTATAGTTGTAAACGTAGGGCCAGAAATACCTAGCAACTCTTGCACCATTTTTCCGGTCGCATACTGTTTCACCATTTCATTCAGTTTCTTGTTCAATTCTGGGTTTGACTTTTCCAGATCTTTTCCGTACTTTGTAAACCAATTCAAATGTTGTACATAATTCTTGGCAATCGTGATTTTTGTCTCCTCATCCAGTTTTAATTTCAGAAATTTTTGAAGGATAGGTAGAATCGCATTGGTAGAAAAAATGCGATTGTTCTCGAACTTCTTAAACACCTCTTCAACGAGTTTTGGTTCTGTCTCCGTTATAAAATTGAATACGGCCCATGTCTCCTGCTCGATAGCTACCGACTGGACGTTTGCGTTGGCGTTTGGAAACTGTTTCAGCACTCGATCCGTTAGTCCGAATTCAATTGCCCGTTTGATGGTCTTGTCGGTAATAGCGCCTGTTTTTTTGCCTAGAGCAAATTCAAACACTTCTTTACCGTAGTCACCTTCAAGAACGTCTTGCAGATCCAGTTGGGTGAGTTCGGGGATTAAATCGCTAAAGTCTTTTACCAAGAAGGTCCACAGGGGTATGCCCCCACGGATCTTTTGTTTCAAGTTTTTAATTCGTTTCAGAAACTCCCGATTTTTGCTTTTCAACGCGTTCATTATATCTTTTAATTCGTCTCTATCTTTTGGTAGGTCCCACAGGACGATTTTGCCACTCGTCGCTTGACCAATTTTGTCCCCGTCAAAGACGAGATTCGTAACCTTATGTCCGGGGCAAATAGTGTAGGAGGCACCTGTTATAAAATTACGAACGCTTATTATGTCATTTTTATCTTCCACATCCTTGAATACAAGGTGATCGTACTTTATAACAGCATGAATCCGAAGTAAATCTTTGGGGCCCCCTTTCATTTCCTCCTTAAAAACAAGTTTGTTTTTTTCTGTGACAACCGTAATGAAGTCTTTATCATTCTCCTTGTAAACTATCATCATGTACACCACCTCGTTAAACAGGGTTATGTCCAATGCTCTCACTAATGGGAGTTCTGTGTACAACAATCGTTCAGGTTGTCCAAGCGATGGATTTTTATGAAGATGAAGATGGTTATCATTATCGAGAGTGGCGATAAAGTCTACGCCCCTAGCTCGCACCGCTGCCATACGCGGTATTCCAATTTCTGACGTCCAAATAGGCCTAGTTATTTTCGTTTTGTAATTGTAAGCCATAACAGTATATTCTTCCTCGTCATCATCGTCCTCATCATAGTCATTTAGCGGCGCAGTGTAATACACCGAATCATCGGTTATGGCGGTGTGAAATGAAAATTCCATTTCCACCTCCATGTCTGGCGACGCCCGACCCCAGTCACTCTTTTTGACGTCCTTGTACAGGTAAATATAGCCGGTATCGTCCGTGGCCGTATGTACCATGCAAGTTTTACCATTTGGACTGTAGGCAATATTCATGATATAATGATTATCGTGTTTGTATGTTGTAGCATGCGAGAGGCTTCCTCGCCACCGAAGTGCACTGTTGTCAGCGTTTTGGTATATGATATCATCGACAGTAACACCATCCTGATCCACACCCGATTTTAAGGCCCAATACGATCTCATGTTTATATCGTCTCCTTGTAATTCACGAATCTCCAATTCGGTGGGCTGCATAAAGTTGACCAAAAGCCACTTGACGGTCATGCCCATGCTTCTCGGTACGGGTCTCCATCCTTGACCTTTCGGCTTCCTCTTTTTTATATAGACCGCCTTGTGTACATCATCATCTTTGTTGTAGTCACTTAACTCAATTTCTATGGCATCCCCGGCGTCTTCGTCATACCATACACCGCGTGGCCCGTTTTGTACGAATTCAAACTTATTGTCCAACATTGGACTGTCGAGTGAAGTAATACTATGCATTATTTCCACTGGATCTCTACCGTTTGTCTTGCGAAGGGTGTATGTCCGTTTGCCCTCCCCTCTTTTAATATTCGCCACGTAATATTTCTCATTACCTTTCTTATAAATGTCCATCTCCGATGGGTCGTCCGGCGTAAATGTTTTGATAAATTTTGCAATTGTCATAAAGTCTGAAAATGAAGAATCGTCTGCAATGTACTGTATATCTAAATTTTCTTCCTCATCGCCAACAGTCCATGTGTTCAGAACACGAACGGAGTAATCATCGGATGCGTCTTCCCACCTTTCTCCCTCACGAGGGCCTCGTCGTTTCATTGAATACTTCTTGAATTCATCCTCATCGGTTAAGACAGGACCCACCAATAAACCCTCGTCTGTTAGTATTTTGCGGTAGCGTAAGGGTTTAGTGTCTAGGACAACAACTCGCTCCCCTCGTGCCCACTTGCCCCATATACTTCCCTTTATTTTTTTTCTTCTGAGTGTCACCCTTCGTCTTGGAGTCGGCGATGTAGTTGGTTCGTCCAGTTGAAATTTACCCGCCTCATGTTTTGTCAATCCTGTGGTGTCAATCTGTATATACATTCTGTAAGCTTCAAAAATTAGTTTCGTGACTATCCCCTGTGTGACGCTACCGTTCGGATAAGGAACCTTTGCTTTCACGCGATCTCCTACACGTATTCCACGCTTATGGAATTTCCATTCTCCTCGTCTAATATCAAATATTGATAGAGAACGGCTCCGGCCCGTTTTATACATTAGGTCATTGTCAAGCTGTTTAGAATACCACACTCTGATTCCTTTCCCCGTTATTACCACATATTTCACATATTTTAACCCCTTTTTCCAAATGTCTCCGGGTATTGGCGTTCTTAAAGCCGGTTCGTCCGTTCGAAACATAGATGGCAAGTTTAGGGTTAACCCTAACCCTTCTTCGTCCGTTAAGACTCGAAACATAGATGCTGAAAGTTCATTGCCATCGTCACCAACCCGTATCAACAGTGTTTCATTTTTAAAAAATAATTCCGTGACCACACCAGTTACTACGTTGTTAGTATCACCATTTCTATAAGCTACACTGTTACTCACGCGATCTCCTACACGTATTCCACGTTTATGGAAGGTAGAGTTTAGCCTGTATTGTCTACTGGGCTGGCTGATATCATAACTATTAGGTTTAGCTTTTAGTTCTGCAATTGGCTGTTTGAGCGATCTAGTCTCTACCGTCGTCCCATATAATTTTGTTATCACATCATATCTACCATATGTATGAAACCAAATGTCTCCGGGCACGATGGGTGTTTCGGCAGCGATCGAAGCCATTTCGTTATACAAGACTAAAAGATATACTATAAATATGTAGATTTGTGTGTTAAAATTATGGACCGACCAACATTTTACTACAACAACAAACCGGTGCGTGCGTGCGGTATCTTGTTTAGAAAGGGGGATACGTACCTTCTTCGTCGTTGCAAAGGGAAATGGAGCGATGTAGGCGGTAAAACCGACGCGAAAGACTGTTGTTTGTTGGACACGATGGTTCGTGAAGCGGTGGAAGAAACGAACGGGCAATTGTTCGGTAACGATACCTTGGAAGACGCCTCTATAAAATTGTTTGCGTATTTGGAGACCGCCGAATTCGAAGTAAAGTACGGTAAACGAAGCAAGTATCTTTTGTTTGTCGTGGAGGTGGATTCGGAGTTTGACATGAGCACGGAGCGTTTCGGGGACATGGAAGGTACGGACAAGATGAAGCATGAATACCAATGGTTGCCATTGAGCAAGTTAAAGTTACATTATCGATTAAAAGAATTAAATCTATGAACATTTATTAATTTCACCAAATACTTCTACCGCTAGTGCGTACGCTTGATCTGCTGCTACCCCTTCCGCAACAAGCTTCTGTTCAATCATTTCTGCCAACGCCTTTCCTTTATCGTCCAACTTGTAGACAATGTTCTGAATCTCCGGTGTTCCACATAGTTTGTCGTGCGTTTTGGTTCCATTGTGTATGGTAACTTCCAGCCCCAATTCTGGACAGGTTTTGTACACTTTGCATCTTGTTCCGTCTAGGAATCGAGTGACCCCATCGCACGCGCACGTAGTCCCGGTAGCAGTGACTTCACAGGTAGAATGATCCCTTCCATCGCATTGACTGACTTCACAGGCAGCGTCTACAGCCCCTCCGTCAATGGCCTCCACCTCCGAGTCAATGGCTTTGATTTTCGCGTTTTGGCGCTTTTTAAAGTCATTGCTGGCTCCCGCGGCTTTGTTGTCTCTCATGTTGGAATCCTGAACCCAAAACTGTGGTTCTGCCCCGGCATCTCCCCCTAGATCAACTGCTCCTCCTTCTAAGGTGGCTTCGTTGGCTTCCAAGGTAGACTGTTGAATTTTGATGGTCTTGCAGTCTGTGGTACAGCCTGTGGCTACAATTTTCATGGCACCGCCACGTTTGGCTTTGTTTGCTTTGATGGTAGAGGTTCGGATGTCTACTTCAGCGTTTTCTACACTAAAGGCTCCGCCGTCTTCCACCGCTTCGTTGGCTTCAATGACCATGTTGCTCATGGTTATTTTATTCCCAACGGATTTCAATGCCCCACCTTTCATGGCTTTGTTGGCTTTGAACTTGGATCCAGATATGGTGATGTCCTTGGTGGCTGTGATACCACCTCCTTCGCCCGAATTGGCAAGATTTCCTTCAAAGTTACTGAGCGAAATGTTCAGCGGTGCATTGGTCTTAATAGCTCCTCCGTTTCCACTTGCTGCTCGATTGTTCATGAAATCCGACGAGTGAATTTCTGCTTGTTGTACCAAGGTATCTTGTATGTCTAAGGCTCCACCTTCTGACCCTTGATTGTTTTCGAACAGGATGTTGCTGATACTAACGATCGACGCGGTGTTCTTGACTTTAATGGCTCCACCAGAACTGGTAGCTACATTATCGCTGAACTTAACGTTGTTGGCATCTATGTTTCCATTATCGACCAGTATGGATCCTCCTTCCGAGGAACGCCCGCCATTCAAATCAAGGGATTTCATGGTCAGTTTGCGTCCACTGGTAACTTGAAAGTGTCTGGCCGAGTCGGCGGCTTTGATCTGTGCGGTTTCTCCTTGTACGGCCCGCAACCCATTGGTGACAAACTGTATGGTAAGGTCGCCACTAAGTACAATTTCACTGGACAGTTCACACGATGCGGTAATGTTGGTGACAGGGTATGTGATAACACAAAGTGGCCAATCGACGACAATTCTTCCTTTTCGGTACCCTGTTTCTGTGCTCAAATAGTAGTATATTCCAGCTGTGGTAGGCTCAAACACGGTAACGGACTGATCTTGAACCGCGTCTACTAGACTACCTTTCGGAAGTGTGGTGTACTGAGCTTTCTCGCATTGCAACCCTTCGCACTCGGCTTCTGTAACAATACGAAATGGATCGCCCGCGGAATTCCGGATAAAAGTGTGGGTTTCTCCTACCCGCATGGTCAGTTCCGGGTTGTTGCTTCCTCCAATACCGTAAAAGTAGTTTCCTACAACGGATACGATGTGTGTAGTTCCTTGGTATGTGCAAGTAGTGTCTGCCCCGGTGGCCAAGGCTCCGGGAGAAACCATTCCTGTAATACACGGTTGGCATTGGTTGCTAACAACTTTATGGTTCTCTGCACATGCTTGAGCGGTGCATTCCGTGGTGCTGTTCTTATCGTCCCCTGCTGGTCTGATAGCTCCCGGGGCGCACGCAACGCATGCAGAACCATCGTAGTAATGGTTTTCTTTGCATTTGCATGTGTCTGTCCCGCCAAGGGATTCTTCGGTAGCATCGCACGGTGCGCACGAGTCGCACAAATCGCATGTTTCTGGTTCAAAATTGATCGGACATACGCATTCGGATGGCACGGTAGGGTCTGAACCACCCGCAATAATGGATGTTCCGGGACACGCGACGCATCCGTTCCCATTGGAATAAAAGTTGTCCGCACAAGTACAGTTGGTATCCGCTCCAGTGGGAACGGATGAGATCGGAAGAGCACACGTCTGAACTCCAGTCACAGTTCCATCTCGTAT
>ERZ807291.8553-NODE-8553-length-11373-cov-5.225747_pt1 | contig 11373 bp, 9 predicted proteins | sample MGYA00521257_ERZ807291 | MGnify/ENA primary metagenome ERZ807291 (study PRJEB31413, sample SAMN03169783) | marine metagenome | biome: Marine; feature: Water; material: Subsurface seawater | place: North Sea | collected 2011-04-28 | depth 1 m m ...
CCATACCAGGCATTGACGATTTAAACATTGTATTTGTCATATGGACCATAATAGCTGAACCACCTAACTGAAATAATAATTTTAATTCAGGTGCAATTTTCGCTTTAGATTTATATTTTTCATGTAATTCATTAAAAATTTCATCATAATCAGATATATTTTCATTTACTTGTTCCGCCCAACCATCAATTTTAATATCAAATGGATCAAACCTATTATTCATAAATTCTAGCCCGGTAATAGCTGCCATTAACATTTTTCCTTGGAATTTAACACTGTTTGATTTTTCTTTTTCAGAAATAATCATTTCATATTCTCCTTGAAGTTCTGCTAAAGGAGAATCCATAGAATATTTTTTCGTCAATGAAGCACCTTTTCTTTCTAGTTCTTCTAATCGTCGTAAATATCTAAATTTTTCTCTCAATAATTCTTCTTTATCCATTACTTCCTCATTTGAAGTAGTTGGAATATTCTGAAATTTACCATATCCATCCCATGATTTATTATCTGTATAACTTGCCGAAGTTGCTTGACCTAAATTTTCGTTTATTTTTCCAGATTCACCAAATAAATTTGGCTCTTTATTTATATTACCTGTATTACCTATATCTCCAATATTTGATTTAGTATGAATATCTTTAAAATTAGCAGTTTCCCCTGTTGTACTAACTGAATTAATTGCTGAATTAAATATATTAGATCTTGAATTTTCTAATGTTTTTTTACCAATATCCGTAGATAAATCATTTAATTCATTTTCTAATTCACTTAATTCTGCTAAACCAATTTCTGTAGATGAATTTTTCTTTTTTTCATTCATTAATAATTCAATACCTCCACCAAAATTAACAGACGGTTTATTAGCGCCAGCAATATTTAAATTAGTTACAGATTTATTATCTTTATTTATATCAATAACTACTTGTTCTAATCCACTCATTATAAATGAATTAGAACATATAATTTTAAGTATTACGAAATATTATATATATAAGAAAATGGTATACCCCTTCGTCGCTTTTATTTGTATGTTAGGTTTTACACATATGAAGATTTAAAACACCAATTATTAATAAAATTAATAAAATTGATAATAGTTAAAAAATATTTTCAATTATTATACAAATATGGAAAGTCCTATGCTAAAAATGTTAAAATCTCAAAATCCAGATAAAGAGTATCCTTCTAACACAGGACAAAAATGGACTGATCAAGAAGAAACATTATTATTAGAAAACTTAAGTAAAAATACTGATATACAACTAATAGCACAATCTCATAATAGAACTACTGGTGGTATAAATGCAAGACGTAGAGTAATAGCTTATAGATTGTATAGCAATAATAATACTATGGAAGAAATTATATTAAAAACAAAATTAGATGAAGACCAAATAATAGAAACAATTAAAAAACGACAAGACAATTCTAAAAAATGTAAATCAGTAACAGAAATTAAAGACAAAATTTCAATAGAAAATGAAATTAATGAAATGAAAAATGACATTAAAGAAGTAAAAAATACAATGAAGGAATTAGTTGAAATGATGAAATCCGTTTATGAATTTGAAGACGCATAAAATATGTGATTGAAATGTAAAAATGTGTAAAAGATAATAGCACTATTAGGATAAAAATTTATAATCTTTTATATGGTTGCATGGTTTACTGAGTTTATTACCACCGATCGGTTTAGAATATAGTATCAATTAATTTATTTTTATCTTTTACTCCTTTACACATTTGTCCTTAAGAATAAATCGGAATTAATGAGTCTACCTTCTAATATACCAAATCCCCTGCAAAAAACAATCAGCTAAATCATCTTTTTTTTTATGTTTATCAAACATTTCAATAATTGTATTATTATTATCGTCCATTTTCAACAATAATTTTCTAGTTTCTTGAATACCTATTTTCTTTCTCTCGCTATATGTAGTTTTTTTCTTGTCTATAAACGGTTTTAATTTATTTGCAGCGGAAATAAATAATATATTATTCATATTTTTCATAATAAAATATTGAGAGAGCATTCCTTGTATACAATTCATCCTATTTGCTATAGGACTTATTTGATTTTCAATTAATATTATATCAATATCTGAAAATACTAAAGAATTTAATTTATCTAATTTATCTAATTTTTCCTTGATAGCAATTCCAATATCTATTAAACTAATTTCATTACATTTCAAAGAACTAACATGTTCTAACACTTTTTCATTAATAAAAGATTCAATATTTTTAATTAAATTGGATTTATTAGATGGTCCAGAAAAAGAAATATCATACTGAGTTGTTAATTTTATTAATTCATCTAGTTTCATTCGTTTATACTTATTTAAATCTGATGTAGGTAATTTATATTCACTTTTTGCAGCATGTGTTTTACAATAAAAACACCCATTTTTATGAAATTTAGCTATTTTTTCACATGATTTTATTGATGGATTTTTATTATTTTTATTATTTTTCATTATATTAAATTGACATATATTGGTTTGTTCTTCAAATAAATTAATAACTTCCCAATACTTGATAATATAGTCTGTATTATTATTAGTAGTTTCTAAAATACATAATGCTAAATTTTTAATTCCTACATCAATACTTATAATTTTCATATATACAAACTTTTCTTAAAAGTTCGTATATAACACGAATTTATAAATATTTTATTTTTTAACTAAAGTTATCGAGGATAAATTTCACTATATGTGGGTAAATCTTTGTCTTTATCTTCAACACTATCTTCATATGTAGTTATATTATTTTTTGTGTTTATTTCTTGGTTTTCTGGGTTTTCTGGGTTTTCTGGGTTTTCTGGGTTTTCTGGGTTTTCTGGATCTTCGTATGGTATATAATTATTATCAGTTTCTTCAGTTGATGTATAACAATATTTTATTGTTAATTTTATAATTTTTGTAATTATTAAAATTAGAAAAAATACTATAACTCCATTAATTATTATAGTAAATAGATATATATTATCATAATACATTAATACTTATTACTTAATATGAATATTTATTATTTAATATTCATAAATTATTATGTATTTTGTAATAATTTTATTAATTCTTCTTTTTTAAATTTATTTGCATCTTCTATACTATTAACTAATCCTTGGTTTAAAACTAGTTCTCTTAATTCGGCGACTTTCATTTTTGTTATACCACCCTTCGTTATTTCTTGCTTAACTTCATTCTCAATATCATTTTTTGTTATTTCAAGTTTAATATCGGTTTCAATATTTATTTCATCAAATGGTAATGATTCCATTATAGAACTAGCATCTGTAATTGATGTTGTATCCGAATTAGATAAATTTATATTTACTGTAGTTTCGCTTGATAATAAATCTGGTTGTATATCCTCAATAGAAATTATTTTAACACCATCTTTTTGTTTAATTATAGTATAAGAGTTTTCCGATTTATTACCAAATTCATTTACTAATTCATTTCCTAATTCATTTCCTAATTCATTTCCAGATTTGCTTCCAGATTTGCTTCCAGATTCTCTTTCAGATTCTCCTCCAGATTCGCTTTCAGATTCGCTTTCAGATTCGCTTTCAGATTCGCCACCTGAATCGCTATCATATTCGCTATCAGATTCGTCATTATCTGATACTTCTATTTTTTCAGTAATATTATTATAAAGTGGTTGATCTTGTGATTTATTATGTTCATTATTATTAACATTATTATTAACATTATTAAAATGTGGTGTTAACTGTTCTGACATAGATTGTTCTCTTTCACGCATTTTATTAATAAATGAATGTAGAATTCTTCCTTGTTCCATAATTGAATTTTCTAAAATAGAAAAACGATGAATACAATAATACATTATTACCCCAGCAGTTAGTAAAAGTATTCCTAAAGTTATAATAAAACGACTTCCTTCTAAACCAAAAAGAAACATATGTATTATGAATAATACATATTTTTTAAATATTTATTTAACGTAATTAAAATATAACCCTTAAACCTATAAATTAGATTATAAATAATATAAAATTTTTAAAACATTATTATAGTTAAAATTTTATATAAAATTTTATTTATGGATTATTTCCTATTTTATCAACTATTTTTTTAGCCGATTGTATTATTTCTTCGGAATATTTTAATTCTTCTAAAACTTTTATTCCACCTTTTACATTTGATATCCCTTTTATTAATTTATATGTATAACAAGGATTTATTTCATTAGAACTTCTATATTCCATTTGTTGGTTACAAATATTTTTATTGATATCCATCATATTACATAATGAAATATAGTGTGTTGTAAGTACAAAATCAATATTATTTATTTTTGCGATATATTTTAAAAAGGCATAAGCACTAGCGATCGCTTCTGTCGGATTTGTTCCAGAATAAATTTCGTCAAAAATACAAAAATGTCTTTCTAAAGTATTTGATTCTGATATAGAATTTAAGATTTCTTTGCAACGTCTAGCTTCTGCCTGAAATAGACTGTCTCTTTCAGATGTATCCGGTATATTAATATATGAATGTATATATCTATATGGATTAATCAATGCTGATTTATAGAATCCTATACCTAATTGTTGTGATAAAATTATATTAAAAAGCGTGGTTTTTATTAAAGTAGTTTTTCCAGCTGCATTTGGACCTGTAATAATAATATTCTTAGTTAATTTATATGTATTTTTCACAGGATTTTTATTTACAAGGGGTGCAAAATAAGCTTCTTTAAATCGGCAACTTCTTTTAGTAAATTTGCAATAATTTATTGTTTTTTTTGATATATTATTTTGCAAATTACTAATATTTTCTATATATCCATGTAAATATAACGAATATAGTATTGCTTCTTTATAACTTTCATTTTTAAATAATTGATAAAATGATTGTAAAATATTTCCGATTTTACTTATTTGTTTAATATTAATCTTTTCTAATTTAATAGCTGTTATTTCACTACTAAATTCATATAATTTTGTTTTTATATTTTCATTCATTAATATAAATCCCGAATAAGACGATTTACAATATTTATTTAAATTAGTAATTGAATTTATTGAATAACATATAAATTCATTAATTGATAATAAATATTTACGTATTTTATAAATATTTTTATAAAATGTATTACATGATATAATATTTTGATAAATATTTACAAAATAAAAACATACAGATACTAATAAAAAAAATCGTTTATCCCATCCAACATTTGCAAAATCGGTAATTGCTTTACCAACAACATGCCCTTTTATTAGTTTAATTAATATTTTAAAATATGTATCAATTGTAATCGGTATATTTTGAATTTTAAGAATAAAAAATGGTATTATTAGCATTAATATTGGTACCATTAAACTGAATATTGGACTTGATAAATTATATAAAGTAAGACCTTGTAAAAAAAATGGATTATTATTAAGAAATTTAAAATAATTAATATCAATATATTTATATTTATCATAAAAACCGGTTTCTTCTTTTATTTCATTTAATATTTCTGTTACATTATTTATATTCTCAACTAAGTCGGGTGCATTAGGTGATTTAATATATTTGAAATTTTTTATTAAATTTTTTGTATCATTTAAAAATGGAATATTTGTTGTATAATATACACTCCACATGGGAATTATTTTATTTGCATATACCGATAATGGATTAAATAAATAATTATATAAAGAGGGCACTTCTTTACTCTCTATTTTATTTAAATTTGTTGATATATCTATATTTCCTTTATCTTTACTATATAGTTCTAAATCTGTTTTTACGGATTCTTGCAATTGATATTTATTATCAATATATGAAATTGGGAGTTTAAATAATATAGTATCTACTGGCGATATTTTTGATACAGATTTACTATTTTGTAATTGATTTAATAATTCTAGTATATTAGATTGCATTATAAAAATATAATATAATTTTATATTATATTTTTATGTAATAATTAACGAATAAAATTAGTTTTATCCTTTATAATCATTCGGTAATTCACAAATTTCTGTAGAATAATAACTTTCAATTTCTTTAAGAAGTCTATAATCGCGTCTAGTAATAAAATTAATAGCTGTTCCTTTGCGACCCCAACGACCACTTCTACCAATTCTATGTAAATATGTATTACTACATTTCGGAATATCAAAATTAATTACAGTACTTACTTGCTGAATATCAATACCTCGCGCAGTAACATTTGATGAGATTAAAACGCGCTGATTTCCACATTTAAAGTCCTCATAACTTTTTAATCGTTCAGCTTTATCTAAGTTACTATGTATTTGACATACAGGATATCCGTCTGTTAACATAGCGTCATATAAATCAGCAACACGTCTAATACTATTACAATAAATTATACATTGAGAAACAGAAAACGTACTAAATAAATCTTTTAATGTATCATATTTTTGAGTATCATCTTCTAAATTAATATAATATTGTTTAATACCATCTAATGTTAATTGTTCATTTTGAACAATTATTTTAATGGGATTTCTCATAAATTTATTTGTTAAATTATATAATAATGGCGGCATAGTTGCACTAAATAATGTTATTTGTATATCATTTGATAAATATTGAAATATACAATATATTTGATCTTTAAATCCAGATGACAGCATTTCATCTGCCTCATCTAATACAATTAATTTTATTGTATTTCCATCTATATGCTTTCTACGCATCATATCATGAATACGCCCTGGACATCCAACTAATATTTGTGGAGAATTTTCTCTTAAATTTTTAATATCTATTTCAGTTGATGTACCACCTATTAATAGTTGACTTCTTAATTTTTTAATATTACTACCAATACTATCAATAACTTGCTTTATTTGATTTGATAATTCGCGAGTTGGTGCTAAAACTATTAATTGAACATCATTAATATTATAATCTACTTTTTCTAAACCAGCAATAGTAAAACACCCGGTTTTACCTGTACCAGATTGTGCTTGTGCTATAATATCATGCCCCTCTATCATTGGAATAATTGCTTTACGTTGAATCGGGCTAGGTATTTCAAACCCATATGCATAAATTCCTCTCAATAATTCTGCATTTATTTCAAGATCGTCCCATGAATGAAATTCATAATTCATTTTTTTATTAGATTCATTTTCATTTTCATTTTCATTTTCATTTTCATTTTCATTTTTATTTTCTAAAATATTATTTTCGTTAAACATATAGTAAATAATTATAATATGTTTAAATCAATATAAATATTAATATCTAATTATTTATTATGTCAAGATATACATTATCTGATTTTAATAATATATTAGAAAATAATATCTTTAATCAATTACCTGAAGATACTATAAAAATTATTAATAATTTAGCTATTAAAGTTGGTGCGCCTGAATATATAAAAACACCACAATTTAAAAATCGTCAAGAAATACCAATTGGGATGGATAATAGTATACGACGAAAAAAAAAAACTACAGAATTATTTAACGATGATTGGAAAACAATTAAAACCTTTCAAGCAACTGAATTTAAAAAAAAAGAAGGTATAGAAAACAATATACATTTAATTAGAAAATATTTAAATATGATTACAAAAAATACATATTTAAAATTAAAAACTGATATTATTACAGAAATAAATATAGTAAATTCTACAAATAATAATGATTTAAATTATTTATGTAATGAAATATTTAAAATAATAATATATAATACATTATATTCAGATATATATGCTAAATTATATAAGGATTTAATTGCTGAGTTTGATATTTTTAATGATATTTTATTTGAAAATTTTGAAAATTTTGAATTATTATTTTCTACAATAGAATATTTTGATCCAGAAAAAGATTATGATAAATTTTGTGAAAATAATAAAAATAACGAAAAAAGACGGTCAACTTGTTTTTTTTATATTAATTTAATGAAAGAAAACATTATAGATCATAATATAATAGGAACTATAATATTAAATTTATTTAATAAGTTAGATCAAATGATTATTGATGAAAAAAAAAATGAATTAGATGAATTATCAGAATTACTTTATATTATTATAACTAATAGTTATGAAAAATTAAATTTAATGAATAAAAATATAGCAATTGAAATATATAATAATGTTGTTAAAATTACAAAAATGAAAAGTAAAAATGAACCAGGAATAACAAATAAATGTATATTTAAACACATGGATATACTAGATGAAATATCTGATTAATCTAGTTGTATTTTTGTTATATTATTTATATATAATTATAATTATAAATAATATAAATATTATAAATATTATTACTATGAATACTACGAATATTATGAATAATATTACTTATAATATTATTGAAAATAATATTAACAATAATGAAATTGAAAACAATAAACCTGATGATATACATAATAAATCAGATGAAAAATACGAAACGCATAAATCAGATGAACCAGATGAAAAATATGAAATGTATGAAAAATATGAAATGTATGAACCAGATGAAATAGATAATGAAAAATATGCTAGAATAATAGATTATAATTTAAATTATTCTGTAAAATATTTAATAATAATATTAAAATTTTATAATATTAAAAAAAAAACTTTAAATAAAAAAGATATAATTAAAAAAATTGTTGAATTTGAAATAGATATTAATAATATTAAAATTGTTGAAAATAGAAAAAAACTATTTGAAAATTTCATAGAATTAAAAAATAATGTTTATTTTAGTAAGTTTATTTTAATTTAAGTAAATAATATATATTAATTTTATAATGGTCAAATCAAAATTAGTTGATGATATTAATTATTCAGAAATTAAAAATCTTGATGAAAAAACTATAAAATTTTATAAAGAATACTATAAAATTAACAATGCAATTACATATGATATTAAAGTTTATAGTAAATTAATTTCAATAACATTTGGTATAAAAAATGAAAATTTTATTGATAGTGGAATAGTATATTATCCAATTTATTTAATTATTAATGATGTATTAAGTTATCAAATTGGAGTATACGAGATAGTGTCTAGTGATTTACTAAATAATTTAGATGAAAATGGGGATATTATTTTTGATAATTTAAATAATACTTTATTTTTTTCTTATGCAAAGAATTTAATAATAGAAAAAGTAAAAAATAAAAAAATACAATCAAAAAAAGAAATACAATCAAAAAAAGAAATACAATCAAAAAAAGAAATAGAAAATGATAATATTGATGATGATAATATTGATGATGATAATATTGATGATGATAATATTGATGATGAGATTGATCGGTTGCTATCAATGCATGATCCAACAAGCAATGCATCACCAACAGATAGTCTGGTTTCCCCTAGTAAAAACGAATGGATTAAAAAATTTATGAAAAATAAAAAATATAGTATAATAGACACTAAATATGACGGAAATTGTTTCTTTTTAGCAATTAGCTATGGATTAAAAACAATAAATCGTAATATTTCAGTAGAAGAAATGCGAGAATTATTAATTAGTGAAGTAACAGAAGAATTATTTGATACTTATAAATTATTATATAAAGATTTTCAGTCTAATTTACAAGATATAATAACACAATTAAACAAAATAAAAGAAACAAATATAGAATTAAATATTAAACTTAAAAAAACCAAAAATTATACTCAACAGCAACAAATAATATCTGAAGCAGATAAATTAACTAAAGAAAAACTAGATTTAAATACTCAGCATAATATTACAAAACAACAAATTGAAGAATTTAATTTTATAGATGGTGTTAATACTTTAGAACAATTTAAAAATACTATTATATCAAGAACTTTCTGGGCTGATACATGGGCAATTTCAACGTTAGAAAGATTATTAAATATAAAATTTGTTATATTTTCAGAAGAAGCATTTAATGAACAAGATTTTGGAAATGTTTTACAATGTGGACAACTTAATGATCCTATATTAGAACGTTTACAAAATTTTGAACCATCTCATTACATTATGATAGATTATAATGGTAATCATTATAAATTAATAACTTATGAAAAATTAGGAGCTCTTACATTTAAGGAATTACCATTAGATATAAAAGATTTAATAAAAGACAAATGTTTAGAATGTGATGCTGGTCCTTATTATATAATTCCAGAATTTAAAATTTATAATAAAAAAGTTTTAGAAGAAATAAATCCCGAATTATATAATGACGATATAGTTTTTCAGTTTTATTCAAAATCTCAAAGTAAACCATTTCCAGGTAAAGGTGCTGGTGAAAAAATATTATCTGATAGAGTTAAAGAATTTAGCGAACTATCAAGAATACCAGATTGGCGAAGAAAATTATCTAATTCTTGGGATGGATATGTATTTGAATTAGATAATAAAAAATGGAAATCTGTAGAGCATTATTATGAAGGATCAAAATTTAAGAAAAATAATTATGAATTTTATAAACAATTTTCTTTAGATTCAAAATCTAAAATATCTAATGATTTAGAATTAGCAAAAGCGAGTGGTGATAAAAGTGGAAAACATCGTGATAAAAAAATAACCATAGATACTGATTTTGAGGAAAGAAAAAATAAAGAAATAATAATGGCTGAAACTGCGAAATTAAATCAAAATCCTGATTTTAAAAAATTATTGATAGCAACAAATGATGCTAAATTAGTACATTACTTACGCGGTAAACCACCTGTTATTGCCGGTAATTTAATGAAGTTAAGAAACCTATTAAAATAATAGATAATAAATAACCATAAAAGATAATATTTTTATTTTATATTATCTTTTATATATGGATATAATAAATACAATATATAATAATATTTTAGAAGGAGATAAGTATATAGATAAATTGCAAATTATTAAAAATGATACTATACAAACTGTAAATCAAATATCGCAATCTATAAATTATAATAATAGTAATATTTATTTTCCAATGGAGATAAAAAAATATATTAAATCAAATATAAAATATAAAACAATATATAAAACTAAAATTAATGAAAAAACGATTACTTTAAATTTATATACTAAAAATCAATATTCAAATACTAAAAATACAAATATAATAAATAAAATATTGTTAATTATTTATGTTTTAAATTTATATACTAAAAATATATATCCTAAAAATATAAATATTAACATATATTTAACACCATTTAAACGTATGATGCCCAAAAATAAAACAGATATTTTAGATTCAATTAATGTAAATGGTGGATTTTCAACAATTGGATATGTTAATACATCACATATAACTATTTATAGAGAAGAAGAGTGGTATAAGGTTTTAATACATGAATTATTTCATAATTTAAATTTAGATTTTGCATTAATGAATATAGATAAACAAGCTAAATTATTAAAAAATATAATTGGAGTTAAAAGTGAATATTTAATA
>ERZ807291.8556-NODE-8556-length-11372-cov-7.021207_pt1 | contig 11372 bp, 13 predicted proteins | sample MGYA00521257_ERZ807291 | MGnify/ENA primary metagenome ERZ807291 (study PRJEB31413, sample SAMN03169783) | marine metagenome | biome: Marine; feature: Water; material: Subsurface seawater | place: North Sea | collected 2011-04-28 | depth 1 m m ...
ATAGAGAAATGGTTATTCAAAAAACTTTTGCACCAATCAGTAAGAATTCATGTTTTATCTAAGTACAATGAGGAAAAACTTAAGTTATTTTGCCCTGAAATAAAAGATAAAGTCTTCCGACTACCTGGGGCTCCTGCCAGAAGAATGGTTCCAAGTAATCAAATTACAAGTTATTCAGATAGTTCGAATTTAATAAAGATATTAACTGTTGGGAGGATTCACCCTAGAAAAGGGCAGGCACAATTACTACACGCATTGAACCGACTTCCTCTGAATTTACAAAAGCAGATTGTAATTACCTTTGTAGGTCCTAACGCAAAATCTACTTACCAAAGAAAAATAGAAAAAGAGAAAGAAAATTTCAATGGGAAGGTTATTTTCACTGGAGATATCGAAGACCATGAATTACATAAAAAATATCAAGAAGCGGATCTCTTTGCTCTGACTTCCACGATACAAAAGAATAGCGTTGAAGGCTTTGGTTTTGTTTACTTAGAAGCATCTGCTCATGGACTACCGATTTTAGCCCACCGAACTGGTGGGGTGGAAGATGCGGTCCTAGATAACAAGACTGGTCTTCTAGCAAACCCTAAATCCATACAATCTTTAGCTGAAAGGTTAGAAACTCTAGTATCTGATTCTAAACTAAGAGACTTACTGGGGAAAAATGGAATGGACTGGGCTAGGTCTCATTCATGGGGAAAAATTGGTGAGAAACTCTATAATATTCTCTAAAGCACATCTGCGAAGGCTGGACGAAGGCGGTTAAAAAACCAAGAACCTGCAAATAAAATTATAAACCCAAATACCCATGCATACAGAATGCTATTCCAATTGGGTTGTCCACCCCACAACACAACCTGCCGCAGTGAATCTATGATTTGAAGGATTGGGTTCCATTGTAAAAACTTCCAAATTTCCGGAGCTGTCGTTTGAGCCTTCTCAGCTGAGTAAAAAACTCCACTTGCATAGAGCAAAGCTAATCCAAGAAATGAACCCATTTGGCCTACATCTCTAATAAAAACTCCAAGAGATGAAAAAAACCATGAAAAACCAAGGGCAATTAAAAAAACAGGTCCTAAAATAATTGGTGCATATAAAATTGTTAGAGTGAATCCATCACCAAGGATAAAAACACCAATCAGGCACAGCGATATTCCAATCATCAAATCGTATGAAAGTGCTCCCACCGTTGCTGCTGGTAGAATTTCCAAAGGAAAAACTACTTTTTTTACAAAGTTTGGTTGCCCAACTATAACTCCTGGTGACGCACCAATAATTCCAGATACAAGTCCTAGAACATTCAAACCAAGAAAAACTCCCAGTGCGTAATCTAAAGTAGATTCATCAGGTGACTCTGTAAACCTTCCTCCAAAAACGACTCCAAATGCAAATACATAAAGACTCAGCATCAAAAGAGGGTTAACCACCAACCAAAGCGCACCTAACACGCTTCCTCGATGACGTGCCTTTACATTGCGAATTAGAAACTGCCACAGCAATTCTCTTTTTTTGAACAAGCTTATTAAGGGAGATAGCATTTTATATTTTATTGAATTGTATTAAGTTGCCAATTGGACAGGGAAAAGTGGTATGTTCGCCACTTTGAATTATCTGTATTATTTAAATCTAAATAAAGCCAATCATTTTCCCCTGAACTAAACAGATATGGAAAAGTAGACAAACTCGTCCACAACCATCCTAGGTGTTCTACATAAAACCAAACAGAATCCGCTGTCTTTGTAATACTCCAAAACCAACCTAATCGTACATGATAACTCCAACCCGAAGAATATGGAATAAAAACCCCAAACCAATCCGATTCCTTCCAACCAGAGGTACTAAGTAGCTTGGCAGTAGGCCATATTGATAAATTCTGATAAATCCAATCAAGATGATTTTGTAGTCTAGTAAGTACGGTGACATCTCCATAAGTAGAATCAGATGATCCATAAGAAACGGTACCAAAAATCCTCCATTTTTGATTCTTAAAAGCAATTAAGGGACCACCACTATCCCCTTCTGCTGTGCTTACTTCAAAAGTTAAAGGGATAGAGTCACTTGAGCCTGCAGGTAAAGGACCCAAGGTCGCATTCTCCAATCCGAGTCGATTTGAATTACCATTTGGACTGTCAAAATCGAATGCCAATAGACCCCCGCTCACTAGTTCTGAGTCCAACTTCACCTCTTTTACCACCCGATCCAAAATATTTTCCCCAACCATTCTTTTCGAATTTTCATCATTTTGCTTTCCAGTTTTTCCTTCCACCAATGTCCCGTAACCGGCAATAAATACTTTTTGGCCCTCGTTCAGACTTTCCGAGTCAGGAAGACAGAGAGGTTGATACCCAATCACAGGATTTGATAACCGTGCTATTGCAACATCAACCCCATAAGTATCACCATCTCCCCAAGGTGGATTAATTTCCTGCCGAGAAATCCAATCAGGATGGATAGTAAATGATTCAATACCGAATCGTAAACTTGATGGAGCAGATGAAAAATCATGATATAAAATAAATTCCCAATCTGAAGGAGTTGGTAATGGATCAAGAGTTTTGTTTTTTATTACATGTGCTGCAGTTATAATGATATCTGGCGATATTAAAGTGGCAGTGCCAAGAATTCCGTCATCAGATAACAGTGCTCCAATCGGAGAAAAATCGGGTATGGTTTCAGATTTCTGATAAGGTGATTGATTTTGCCCTAAATAGGAATGAGTCAACCAATTTTGGGTATCTAATTTACCTAACCTTCGAGCAGAATTCCCAGAAACTTTAAGTGAGGTGAAAACAATGAGTGAAAATATCCAAATTGTTTCAATTTTCAAGGGATGGAAGAATATTGGGTGGAGGGCTTGGTGGTGTAATATTTGGAGGTGGAGGAGGTGGCGGTAAACCTTCCAAATCAAAATCTGATGATTGAGTAGATGAATTTGTTGGTTCTACCAGTGCACTATCTAAATTTTCCGTAGATTGCATAGGCCCTGATGCAGTTGAATTTGTGACATTTACTGAATTGGAATTATTTATTCTATTTCCTAAAGAAGGATTAATTGGCTGCGTATTCAAATTATTGGAATCTCGAACGAAATTAGTAGGGAAAGGAAGATTAGGCACGACTCGCCTGGGCACAACACCACCAATCCTAGAGCTAGATACTCCTGCATTTTTTTGAGGAAATGGATTAGAGGGAGATTTCTTATTTACTAACCATTCCGGAAGTTGTGGAGCAGTTTGAGGTCGAGGAGGCATGTATTTAGGAATGGTAGGAGATACCGTACTGCGTTTTGGTAATGGCTTTGAAGATACGGAACCACTTGCACTTGAACCTGTGGATGATCCTCCCTGTAATAAGGAAAGTTCATATGATTGACCTTCATAAAGAATAGTTAAAACTTCAGTGCCCATATCAAATTCATGAGCTTCAAACTCTTCATATGTAATTTCTGACAAAGAAATCCATTCAGCATGGTTTGATTTTTTATTAAAAAGACAAAAAAAAGGTTTTCCTTTTAGTAAAAAATACCCACGGAATTCTACTTCTTTAGACATATCTTTTTGTGGAACCGGCTTAGGATTGAAAGAAGTAGTGCGAACCGGAGGTGGTTTCTGCTCAGAGCCCGGACGTAAAAAAGGATTCGGGGAAGAGACGGACCCATTTAGACTTAGCATGGAAAGTGCAAAGACTAAATTAGTTGTTTTCACAGGAAGAAACCTCACTACTTTTACAGTCTCACAAGGAGCAGGTTAAGGCAAGTTGACATCTATTTGCATTCGATAAATTAGGATAGAATTCGAATACCTAAAAAAACTGCACATATCGTCCCTACCACGCTAAACAATATATACAGCATACCTAAACCAAGTTGATCTTGGCGTAACAGATTTACAAAATCGATTCCGAAGGTTGAAAACGTTGTGAATCCTCCGCAAAACCCAATTACTCCCAATGTACGAATTTGTTCAGAGATCGATGATCCTTCTGTGTACTTATAGAGAAGTCCTATCGTGAAACCGCCTAAGACATTTACAAGTACGGTCACCCAAGGGGAAAAATTTGATAGTGAGCTCGATAAGATATATCTTACAAGGGAACCTAATGCCCCACCAACGGCAACGAGAAGCATCATCTTGATGCTCATTTTACCCGAAAAGAATACTACTTTTTGGTGCCTGGTTCAACATCAGGATCCGTGGAAGTATCTTCCTCCATGTCCTCCGATGCATCATCTGGTTCATCCGATTCGAGGTCTTCCAAAGAATTGTATTTCAAAGTTCTTTGGCTTTGCGGTAAAGGCGAAAGACTAACAATTATAAACCTTCCATTAAGTTTGGGATGATCATCCGCTTTCCCAACGCCGGAGAGATCTTTAATGGCTTGTTTAACCAAGTTCATACCCAAATCAATGTGTTCCATCTCCCTACCACGAAACATTAAGGTAATTTTTAGCTTATTTCCTTGGTGAAGAAATTTCTCGGAACGACGAACCTTAGTAAGGTAATCATGCTCCTCAATCCGTGGACGAAATTTAGCTTCCTTTACTCTTTTGGAAGTCTTTTCTTTATTCCGCTTGTTCTTACTAAGTTCGTATTTGTACTTACCAAACTCTAAGATCCTACAGACTGGGGGTCGGGCAGAGGATGCTACTTCCACCAAGTCAAGACCATGAGACTTAGCAATTTTTACGGCGTCCTCCGGTGCCATTAATCCTAGCATATTACCATCTGGACCTATAACCCGAACTTCTCTAGCTCGAATTTTATCGTTTTTGCGTATATAATTGCGGTTTTGTTGCCGCCGCTTGTTTCCACCTGGTTTTTTTACCATGTGGGCGATTGTGTAGTTTGGGGTATCAAAATAATTAAAAATAATTTACTCTTACGAATTACACTTCAGTGCAAGCTTAATTTATTAGATCCGATCAAAGATTAAAACTTTCTCCACAACTACAGCTTGCCTTTGCATTAGGATTTATAAATTTGAAACCTCCACCTACGAGCTTATTCGAATAATCTAAAGTCGTTCCCCGGAGATATAATGCAGTCTTTGAATCGACGAGTACGGACCGCCCTGAACTTTCGACTAAAATATCATTATCTTTACCGTCATCAACAAACTTCATCTTATAGGACAGACCATTACAACCACCACCGGTAATTTTAATTCTTAAGTAAGACCCGTTACCCTCTCTTTCCATCAATTCGGAAAGTTTTATCCCCGCTTCATGGGAAAGGCCTACTAATTTTTCGTTTCCAAGTCTCATTATAGTTTTTCTTTTAAATGTCTGGCAAACCCGCGTTTTCCGTAGGTGTAGAATTCCAGAAATTCTTGAGCAGTCGCCGAGGGATAATTCTGAAAATCTTTCAATCTCTGTTTAGCTAATTGAATAATATTACAGGGCTTGCAAAGTATTTCTCGATATAACTTTTTGAGTTGATCGATTTCTTTCTGAGGGACATTTCTTCGTTGCATGCCTACCCTGTTCAATCCTCTAGCCTGATTTCGACCCAAAATCAACAGATTGGGCCCCACATCTTTAGAGATTTCAGCTAAACCTCCGATCATTGCACCCGAGCCTATTCTTACAAACTGATGAATTCCTGCTCCCCCACCAATAAAAACATTTCTTCCAATTTCTACATGCCCCCCAAGCAAAGCTCCGTTCGCAAGTATTACATTGTTTCCCAGGAAACAATCATGAGCAACATGAGAATTACCCATTAAAAATACATTGTCATCCACCTTGGTTGATTGGTTTTCGTGAATGGATCGGTGAATCGTTACTCCTTCACCAATTCTACAATTTTTCCCAACTTTTACAAAAGAGCAAATTTCGGTATCGAATTCTAAATGCTGCGGATCACCGCCCAGTACGCTATGATTGCCGATTCGGCAATTCATATCAATGTGTGCCCATTTTTTGATTACAGCATGAGATTCAATAACACATTGGTCTCCTACGCTTGCTCCGTCTTCGATTACCACATAAGGACCAACCTCCACCTCTTTTCCTAGAATTGTATTATCGCCAATAAGTGCAGTACTATGAATTAAAGATGGCATAAACTATTTCTCAAAAATATCCAATTGTGGCTCACTTGCTAATCCGTAAGCCTTAAGCAATTTTAGCATGTGAAAAACTGAGTTTCCTGAAGAAGTGGAATTTTCAAGTGTATTTCGAAGTAAATTTTCTAAAACCGAACTCATAGTCAAAACTCCATCAATACTCAAGGACTTGAGATAATCGAACAACTCCTTACTTTTCGCTTCTAATTTTGGTAAAGCTGGAACAATCAAGATATTGTATGATTCCATTAGAGAATTCCTCGGATCATTAAACGCTAAACGTTCTTCGTTAAGTTCCTTACGTAAAAACTTAATTAGACGGGAATCGCTGTTCAATAAAGCATGTGAAAATGAACTGTCATGCCATCCAAGAAAACTTACACAACCACTTTTAATTCTCATTACATCTCCAGTAAACAAACGAAAGCTTAAATCTAAGGTGCTTTCGGAGACTGAAGGATTTAATATTTCAAAAACTGGAAGTAACGGTCTCTTTTTTTCCACTTCCCTAGAATTTTTTTTTGCATGTCTGATTAAAAAACCAATTCCTTCAAAATATGCTCTCACTAAATCATATTCTATGTTCACCAGAAAAAGCCTCTATCTAGCCCCAATTGACTTCAATACTTCCGAAACAAAACCTGGATCAACAGATTTTTCTACAAATGAACTACCCACTTCTTTCAATAGAACAAACCGCATACTTCCCTTTTTGACCTTTTTATCATTCTGCATGGCTTCCATCAACTCTGAGACAGTGAGAGAACTTGTCAGACAGGTAGGTAAGTCGTAATTCTCGAGCAGACAAATAAGCTCGTGCTCCGAATCATTTTTACAAAATCCCATTTTTTGAGAAAGTCGAAAAGCGCAGACAAGACCGATAGCAACCGCCTCGCCATGAAGGTATCGACCATATCCAGCGACTGCTTCAAACGCATGAGCAAAGGTATGACCGAGATTTAGTAATGCCCTCCCCCCTTGCTCTGCAGATTCCTTTTCGTCAGCCTGAACAATCACAGCCTTATCAAGACAGCACTTGGATATTACCTCAGATAATTTTGGGGATGATGAATGCAAAGGTTTTTCCAGAGATTGAAAAGTCTGATAAAGTGATTTGTTGCCGAGAAGTCCATATTTTAAAACTTCTGCGATTCCTGCTGAAAATTCTCTTTGGGGGAGAGAAATGAGTACTGACAAATCTATAATAACCTGTGATGGCTGATGAAAAGCCCCAACAAGATTTTTGCCAGCAGTTAAATTTATGCCGGTCTTCCCTCCTACCGAACTATCGACCATTGCAAGCAAAGTCGTAGGAACTTGAATAAAATCAATACCACGGAGATAACTTGCTGCAACAAAACCACCTAAATCACCGGTGACTCCCCCTCCAATTGTAACCAAAACGCCAGATCGATCCACCTTTTCCGATGCTAAAAAGTCCCACGATTTATTTAACCATTCAATTGATTTGGAGCTTTCTCCGGAGGGAATTTTTAAATGAGGGACATTCTTTAGAAATTCAGTTAAAAATGAAGCTTGGGCTGCAAGTAGCCCCTCATCAACTAAAGCCACCATTTTCCTACAATCCAATCTGAACTCTTCCCTTAAGCCTAAGAGTCTCTGATATTGGTTTTTACCAATATAAATAGGATAGGATCTTTCTCCAAGATCTACTTCTAACTCACGGTTTTCCATTAGCAATAAATTATGGGATAGCTTAAATAACAGGTTAAGCGGCTACCGCTTTGGGAGGTAGAATAGAATCTAAATAATAATCTATTGTAAAAGGTTGTAAATCTTCGGGACTTTCGCCTAATCCAACAAAATAAATTGGCAATTTCATAGAACGATAAATTGAAACAAGGCCCCCCCCTTTTGAAGAGCCATCCAATTTAGTTACCACCAATCCGGTAAGTCCAAACTTTTCATGAAAAACCCTAGCTTGTTCAATTACATTTGTACCTGTCGATCCATCAATTACCAGCCATGAATGGTGAGGTGCTGAAGAATTTCGTTTTTGCAAAACTCGTTTAAGTTTGTAGAGCTCATCCATGAGATTTTCCTTCACATGTAGCCTCCCTGCAGTATCAATAATCAACCGATCAAAATTTCTCGATTCGCAAGCTGAGTAGGCATCAAACGCAACAGCAGCTGAATCTGAACCGTGATGTCCAGAAACAATTTGTAAATCCAATCTATCTGCCCAATTAAGGAGCTGCTCGGTGGCTGCTGCACGAAAAGTATCGCAAGCAGCAAGCAGAGATGAAGAGTTCATAGATTTAAACCTGTAGCCTAATTTTGCACAGGTTGTTGTTTTCCCAGAACCATTAACACCGATTAGGCAAATTACTTCAGGTGTTGTTTCCGGGTTTGATTCAAGTCGCCCTTCCGCTCCTTCAAGGTTTCGTCGCAAGATTTCCCGTGCGAGCATATTTGCATCCTCTCCTCGGAGATTTTTTTCTCGTTTATGAGCTTCACGAATATTTTCAATTATTTCTTCAGTCGTATCCACCCCAAAATCCCCTTCATAAAATGCTTCCTCCAGAGAAATTAAATCTTCTTCATTAAGAATTTCTCGTCCAGTAACTTTTGCTATTGCACCTTGAAAAGCGTCTGCTCCACGCTTGAATCCACTTTTGAATTTTGAAAATATACCCATCGAAATTACTTTTTTTTATTTGGAATCGGTTGGATCAGTACTGTGCAGCACGAAAACTCTAAAAGCTGATCAGTACAACAATCTTTAGTCTCGTACCTTCGGACTGAAAGCATAAGCAAACGATCTTCAACCTTCCAAACATTTGTAACAACACCCCCTAAGTCGTTGACAGGCACATTAAACAAATCCGGAAATTTTTGTTGAGAAGTTGGTCTACCATAGATTTCCCCAAGCCTTAACTTGAGTGCCTCCCACTCTTTTGCCACGACATCATGGTAATGAAAATCCTGCCACCCTTTGTTTCCTTCGATAAGGCAAAGATTCAACTTTCCGTCCTTAAATTTACTCACCAACTCAAAACGGAAACCATCCCATCTGATCGCACACCTAACAACTCCTACATCTCGTTCTTCGTAAATCTGGATAAAGCCATTTTTCCGTAATTTACTCAAAACTACATCCTTAGAATCCCCAAGACATAAACCACCATATATAAAACTACTTCCAGATTCTTCTAAGTTCGGTGACTCGGGTAACTTCGCTGACAAACATATTGAAAAAACTACGCAGGGGAGGCTGAAGAATAGACGATTCACGATTTTATAATGTATAGTAAATTCTTTCGAGTGTAAGCAGTGCATAGGACGAAACTAAAACAGGATCCCGTTCCCACCATCTACCATTATCGTTCATCCATGAACCATCCTTAGACTGTAAATTAAGGAGATGTAAGGATAGTTCTTTTCGCCAATCCTGCTCTTTACCGTCTTGATCTTTTAAAACACTAATTCCAGATAAACTTAAAGCCTTGGACATGGTATGGTAATAATAATACAGCCCCTGCGGTCCCATACCCGGATTCTCCTTGATTGTGTAATTATTGCTAAGCCACTTCCTCACAGCTACGATGCGAGGGTCTGCAGAGTCCATCTCGGCGTATATAAAGCTTAGTAATCCTGCATAACTCATACTTCCGTATGATCTTAAAGCAATTGATCCGTTGGTTTCTTCCCGCTCCCCCGCCATGCTACTCCCAGGAAAATAAACAAAACCTCCTCTATCATCAGGATGTTCACTCACCCACTTTTCTTGATTTGTAGTAGGTAAATTTTGACATTTACTAACAAATGAAATGGCTGCATCCCAATCAAGATCCATAATATCGCCTTCTTCATTTTGGAAAGTCTTCTTGGCATAAAATAAAGCCTCCATCGCTAAGTGTGTATTTGACAAATCAGAGTGAGCCCATCGCGCCCCATACCCAACACCTCCGTCGAAAACATTGTCAGTTATATCTTTTTTATCAAAATCAGACTGTTGATTTACCAAAAATTTTCTCGCATTTTTGATAATCCCTTCGTCTGATTTTCCCTTAGCCTGCATGAGAGCCATCATGCATATAGAAGTGTTATAAGAAGCTAGTCCCTTTCCATAAATACCACCATCAGATTGAACACTATTTCGAATAAAGCCTAAACCTCTGCCTATGGTTTTTTCATATTTTTGAGGTATATCTCTGGATGGATGCCCTAAAAATGAACGAACAGCCAATCCAGTAAGTGCTGGATATTCCTCCAATCCCCAATTCCCAGAAGTTCTGTTTTGCTCCTGATCAAGCCAAGATAGACCCATACTTATTGATCGTTCAATCTCTAGCTTTAAAGATAAATTCTCGGGGTTCTCCTTTGCTAAAACCCAGCAGGGAAGTATGGGTATGAATAGTATAAAATATAAATATTTCATATTTCAAAAGTAGTGAATTATTGTAGTTTAGGCAAGAGGAAGCGCACTTTAACAGGCACTTCTAATTCCGGCATTTCCTTAGCATTGGCTAACCATACATCATCGTTATTACTATCATGATCCGAGCTATTAATGACTGCTTCCTCATCTGCGTACACAGCTATGATTGATCCACTCATCTCTGCAAGGTAAGTATCCTCTATTTTCTTGGATCCTGTAAAAATGAATACTCCTTCTTGAAGATTTTTTTGATTTTTACTGTTCAAAGCTAAATTTTCCAAAGATTTGGTAACCGTTGTCCCGTTCTGCTCCCAAAAGACTTCTGTTACAATTGAGCTTTTTCTAAAATCAATTTCCTGAGGTTCTTCAGACCATAAATTTTTGAAAAAACGCTCTTCCACAGGGATCTTCAGAAGAAGTAAGCATGCATGAATAATTTGCGGACGAACCTTCGTACGAAATAAGGATTCGTGAGTCTTTCCATCCTCATGTACCAATGCATATTCTATTAGTCCATTCGTTTGATTCGTGGTAGCGTTAAATTCCAAAAATCGTTCCTTTTGGTCAATTATCACTTGCCCAAACAAATATGTTGAATCCGAAATCTTCTGCATCGCGGGAAAGTTGCTTTTATTTTCATCTTCACTGGCGAATGAGAAGCCTAGAGCAAGCAGTTTAATGGTGAAATAGAAGGATAGATATTTAAAATTCATTCAGATAATATTAAATTTGTTCAATAAATAACCTTGAGATGTACCCTACAAAGTTGCAAGCTTGACTGAAAAGACATAAGAAGTCCAATAAACTTCCTACAACCCTATTACTCTTATGGATCAAGATGCAGATTACGAAAAATTTGAAGAAGAATCTAATTTAGAAGACTTTTCCGAGGATCAAATAA
>ERZ807291.8557-NODE-8557-length-11372-cov-5.776708_pt1 | contig 11372 bp, 9 predicted proteins | sample MGYA00521257_ERZ807291 | MGnify/ENA primary metagenome ERZ807291 (study PRJEB31413, sample SAMN03169783) | marine metagenome | biome: Marine; feature: Water; material: Subsurface seawater | place: North Sea | collected 2011-04-28 | depth 1 m m ...
ATTGAAATGATGAAAAAAATTATTGTACTTGGTCATAACGGGATGCTAGGCCATATGGTTTTTAAAGTTTTGTCGAAGGAAAAAAATTTGAATGTGACAATTTTGAATTCTAGATTTCCTGACTGGGATAGATCCTCTTTTGATGGCGCTGATTTTGTAATTAATTGTATTGGTGCTATTCCTCAAAAAACAGATAATTTTGATATTAATTGGGAATTACCTATATGGTTAGAGAATAATCTAAATACGAAAATCATCCATCCTAGTACGGATTGTGAGATTGATAAGGATAATTATGGTATTAGTAAAAAGAAAGCTTCGGAATTCCTGTTAAATATTGGGACTAAGACTAAAATTCTTAAAGCTTCGATAATTGGGCCAGAAATAAATACTAAAGCTAGTCTTTTCGAATGGTTTCTTTCGGAAGAAGACGACGTTTTTGGATATACAAATGCAATATGGAATGGCGTTACTACCTATGAATGGGCGAAACAATGTGTAAGATTAGTAAATGATTGGAACAGTTACAATAAGTTAACTATTCTTTCAACCAACCCTATATCTAAATATCAATTATTAAACATACTGAAGGAAATTTATTCAAAAGATATTAAAATAATTCCGATGGATCGAGGTAAAGACAAAACGCTGAATGGAGACATAAAGACAAAAAACATTGAACTACAATTGAAAGAATTAAAGAATTTTTATGAAAATGAAAAAAATTAAAATACTTACACTAATTGGTACCAGACCAGAAATAATTAGACTTAGTAGGGTGATTAATGAAATAGAGTCACATCAATCGTTAGACCATATTATTGTTCATACGGGACAAAACTATGATTATGAACTTAATGAAATTTTTTTTTCAGATCTAAATATTAGGAAGCCGAACCATTTTTTAGATGCAGCGAAAGGAAGTTCGATGTTGACAATAGGTGAGATATTTATTAAGCTGGATCAATTAATTGAATCTGTTAGACCAGATGCGTTTCTTATTTTAGGCGATACTAATTCCTGTTTAGGCAGTGTGGTTGCTAAAAAGCGTAAAGTACCAGTATTTCATATGGAGGCAGGAAACCGATGTTTCGATCAAAGAGTTCCGGAAGAAATAAATAGGATAATTATTGATCATACTAGTGATATTAATTTAACATATAGTGACATAGCTAGAGAATATTTATTGAAGGAAAACTTTCCTGCTGACAGGATTATAAAAACGGGAAGTCCGATGTTTGAAGTATTAGAATATTACAAAAAGAATATACTGAATTCTCAGATTTTGGAGCAACTAGTATTGTCTAAGGATAATTTTTTCTTAGTCTCATCACATAGAGAGGAGAACATTTCGTCAGATAAAAATTTTAATAACCTAATTATTAGCTTAAATAAAATCGCGGAAAAGTATCAAAAACCGATTATCTTTAGTACCCACCCAAGAACTAGAATTAAATTAGAAAAATACACCAGAGGCGAAATAAATAAGTTGATTCGTTTCATTAAACCACTTGGGTTTTATGATTATAATTGGCTACAACTAAATGCTTCCGTAGTTCTATCTGATAGCGGTACTATTTCAGAAGAATCTTCTATTTTAGGTTTTCCAGCTCTAAACCTGAGAGAAGCACATGAAAGACCTGAAGCTATGGAAGAGGCTTCAGTAATGATGGTTGGCACAAGTCCTGATAAAATATTAATCGGATTGGATGTTTTGATGTCTAGTTCGAAAAAGACAGATTTTAGAATTGCTAGTGATTATAAAATGCCTAATGTTTCAAAAAAGATAGTTAGAATAATCGTTTCATATATTGACTATGTGAACCTAAACGTTTGGAAAAAGACGATTTAAATGAGTTCTGATATTTTTCTTAAGAATTCTATTCTTCAGTCATCTTCTTTTGCTTTGTCAATTTTATTAAATTTATTTTCCATTCCGTTGTTAATAGCTCAATTGGGTACAGAAAACTATGGAATATCAGCGGTTTGTATTGCTGTAAATAATGTATTTGGATTGTCAAACCTTGGACTAGGATCAAGTCTAGTTCATCACATTTCAAGATATATAAAGGTTGATGATTATAAGAGATATAAAACTTTAGTCACCTCCTCGATTATTTTTGTTTTATTCAATAGTTTACTGATTGTGCTTTTAATAAAAATTTTTAAAGACGAATTTGTAAATATTTTATATTCAGGACAGGACAGAGTTCTTTTTCAATCATGTTTGGCCATAACAATATACTCCACACCGTTTCTGTTTTTAAAGTTAGTTACGGAATCCGTGGTGAGGGCTGAAAAAAAAATTTGGTATGAATCGGTTTTTAATTTTGCATTTTCATTAGTATTTTTCTTTTCAACTGTGGCAACAATTTTTAGTGATCAAGGAGTAATATTCTTTTTGCAAGTTAGAGTAATTGTTTTAGCGGGAGTTTCTCTATTGTACTCTTTCCTTATCTTAAAACTTAAAGCGCTAACTTTAAAAGACCTAAGAAAATTAGAGATAAAAAGTATTGTGAAGTTTGGTTTGAATGATATTTCAGTGCAATTATCAAATTCATTAATACAAAATGCACCCATATTTTTTATAAATAAATTCTACGGAAGTCAATTTGTATTAATATTGGAGGTTCCAAAAAGGATTCTTGACCTCTTAGTTTCATTTACATATAGATTTACATCAATAGTTTTTCCGGTAATTGCACAATTGAAAAAATCAATAAATGAGTTTAGTCATTATGCTCTGGTTAGTTTTTCTACTATTCGGGTGCTAATATTTTTACCATGTTTTTTTGGCATTAATAATTTTTTAAAAATTTATCTAGGTGTTGAATATGACGCGAGTATGGGTTCGATGGCTGTTTCAATGACTTGTTTTTATTTTGGTATGTCTCTCAGTCAGACGAATTCACTTATTTATAACGGTCGAAATATGCCTCATATCAATTCATACTTCTCCGCTTCTTTAGCATTGGTCATGATTATTTGTTACGCGATTTCATACTATCTTAGTGCCGATTTTAAGTATGTCTATTTGACATATTTGATATTGAGTTCTATTCCATTTATATTTTATATTAAAAGCTCTTGTAGGATATTGAAATCTTCATTTTTTGAATTTTTCCCACTGAAAATTGTTACACTATTTGCATTTACCCTTTTAGCGCTAGTTCCAGTAGCATTTTTCGTAGCGAATGATCTGTGGATGATTAGTTTAACAGCGTTGATATCCCTAGCATCGATATTTTATTATTTCAAATTCCAGTATGAAAAATATAGTTATCAGTGATGGTCTTCCGTCTAATAACAATGGCGGTCCTATATTATTAAATCAAATAATTAATGTGTTATCGGGGCACAATGAAACATTGGTTTTTTCTACTCGAAATAATGGCGATAATCTTAAAGGATTTTACGCAACTAATCTGCGGCCATTTAGAGAACAGAGATTTTTATATAAAATTACGTCGAAACTGCCTTTGTTTTTCGAAGTGTTTATGCTTGCAAGGCTTTATAAAATATATGTTTTTTTAAAAGATATATATAGAATTGACGAGTATAAATGCTTAGTTATATTGCGAGGTGATGCGATATTTATAACATATTTACTGGACCTAATTGGCGTGAAATATTCGGTTTTCATACCGGATGGAATAGAGGCTGAGTATGGCGACAAATATCTAATAAATAAGGTTAAATCTAAGTTCTATTACACAGCTATTGCAAATTCAGTTGCGATAGGAGTTACTAATGTTTTGGCGGAAAGGAAAATCACGGGTTTGGTATCGAAGAAGGCTTGTGCTATTGTAAGATCATTTTTTGTGAAACATGAATTTGCGAAAAAGAATACAGTAAAAATTGTCTTTGCTGGATCGCATTATGCCTCAGAATCGATAATAGCATTTGCGGAATCGTTGAATTTGTTGAGTGATCATATTGAATTTGAGCTTGTTACGATAGCGAAAACGAATATTTTGCTAAATACGCAATTGAATTATTGTCACACCCACTACGATTGGATGAATCAGAATGAATTGAATGCCGTTTTAAAGACATGTAGTATAGGTTATCTACCGTACTCATTTAATGCCAAGAAAAAGGAAAATATGATTATGGGATTCCCGGGTAAACTTGGACTTTATTGTAGTCATAATTTAAAAATCTTTGCACATTGTCCAGATTACTCGTCTCTTCACAACGAGATGAAAGGATGTTCCCCCGTTGGTTTATCTTGCACAAGTTTGGATCACCAGATAATTAAATCATCATTATTGCAAATTTTGGAAATGAGTATTAATGAATTAGAGTACAACAAATTCTATTCAGAAAATCTTTCAGAAGAGTATTTTGTAAAAAACTTATTTAGGTTAGTTTAAGAGATAAAAGTTACTAATATATTCCCGGGTATAGTACGTGGTACAAAGAGCACCCGCTTTCGCAAACGTATCAAGGATGAATTTGATCCTTATGTCTTATGATCGAAATTAAGTAAATGATAATATCAAATACCAGGTAAAAATGAAATGAGGTATGGGGACGTTATGATTTCAGATGCAAAATCAAATTGAATCCACTATAATACATAGTCTTAAACAATAATTAATATAAAGTAGTTGCTGGGGATATTGTGGGTATCGTAAAGGCATAAAACAAATGAAAAATAGATATATATAATTAACATTATGAAGCAACAAGAACTTAGTGCAATAGCAGAAAAGGTTTCGGAAAAAGTCCTAAAGACAGTTGAGAATTCTTCTTTTTCAAAAACTCCATTTAGTCATTGTGTTATTGATGATTTTTTTGATGATTCCTTTGCAACCGAATTGTTAGATTCCTTTCCGCCATTAGATCATGAAATATGGCAAAAGACAAATGATAAAGGGATTGAGGTTAAATATAGAACAAACTTTCAGTCTGAATTTGATGTTCCAGACGGCTTGGTTAGTGCTTTTCGAATATTAAATTCGGCGCCTTTTCTTAAGGCAATATCCTCTGTATTTAACATTCCTAAACTAATGCCAGATCCATATTATACAGGCGGAGGGTTAAATGTGACGGAAAAAGGAGGGTTGTTGGATGTGCATGTAGATGGAAATTATCACGATGCATCAGGTCTTAATAGAAGAATAAATGTTATTCTTTATTTAAATCCAGGCTGGAAGACTTCCTGGGGTGGAGAATTTGGGTTATATAATGACAATGGTACGATATTAATTAAGAAAGTTGAGCCCATTTTTAATAGACTGGTTATTTTTGATACGCACGACAAAAGTTTTCATGGTTTACCTGATGCATTAAATTTCCCGGAAGGTAAAAACAGGAAATCCATAATTCTTTATTACTATACCAAAGACAGCAGACCATCGGATCAAAATGTCTATGACAAGCCGCATTCCGCATTATGGGTTAAAAAAGATGTAAAGGATAAAAAAGGAAAAATATCAAGAGATTTCACATAAATAATTTTGTTCAATGCAAGGACAGTAAAATATGGTTTTAATTATAGCTCTGAAAAGCACCATTTATTTAGGTAATTAAACTGTTTATTTGTCTTACTTATGTAGAAACAACAGAATGTAGGAAATCTTTTTCCTAAATAGGAAGGAATATATTAGCGTTAAAGGGGGTCAAGAATTTAATAGTTAGCAAGAAGGTATCTGAAGGTTTTGTCGTTATTTGTGACACAATGAAAGATTATTCCATTTTGAACAATCAGTTAGATTAAATTTTATTCTTTATAAAGAAATAATTATGAGGCAATTTTATATTATTCATTCTGGCATTCAGCACGTTTTGCAGTCGGTCCTGGCATTTCAAGAGGAGGAGATTCTGGAATCGTTTTTCACTTCATTTACTTTGACAGATAAGCAATACGAAATGTCGTCTCTTATAAAGAGTAAAAAAATTGCAAAGGTAATTGGTCTTCGTGATACAAGGAATATCGATTCAAATAAAATAATAAATTATCCGTTGTATGAGTTAATTGAGTTGTGTCTAAAGCAAATTATAGGCAAAAATAGTTTTACAACCAATAGATTACCTCACTGGAGAGATGAAAGATTTGCGCAAAAAGTAGCTAAAAACATCTCAGCTGATTGTTTAGGAGTTTTTGGGTTTCCTAATAACCTATTAGAGTCGTTTAAGGTCGTTTCAGAAAATTCAATGAAAATCATTGAGCAGCCAATAGGGCACATATTAGTTGCGCAAAAAATATTTGACGAAGAGAAATACCTCAATCCAGAGTTTGCTGATTCTATAACATTCAGTGATACGGATCCTAAATTTTTAGACCGTATTACTGAAGAACATCATTTGGCAAATAAAATCTGTGTTCCTTCGAATTTTGTAAAAGAAACAATGGTCGAAAGTGGGGTGGATGAGTCTAAAATTACTACGAACGCTTATGGTAGTTTTTTGACGCCTACAGACAGTATTTATCATAATCACGACAAAGAGTTGACAGTATTGTTCGTTGGACAATTGACACAACGAAAAGGAATAAAGTACTTATTAGAGGCTGTCAAAGTTTTAAAAAGAGACGGTGTTAGAGTCAAATTGATTTTGGTTGGACAAATATTTGGAAGCGGGAGTTGGTTTAGTAAATATAGGGATTGTGTTGACGAATATTACGGGAGTGTCCCTAGGAACCACCTTAAAGAAATATATTGTAGATCTGATTTATTCATTCTCCCATCATTATTTGAAGGTTCTGCATTAGTTGTTTATGAGGCTTTATCTCACGGTATACCCTGTATAGTAACACCGAACACTGGAGCAGACTCGATAATTGATGATGTCAATGGTTACGTTGTGCCATTAAGAAATTCACATACAATAATAGAAAAAGTTCACCTTCTAAATCAGGATAGGTATAAACTTGATAACCTAAAGCAGAATGCATTAGAGACTAGTAGAAATTTAAGTTGGACGAATTATAGAGAACGATTAAAAAATATAGTTAAATCGATTTAGACGAATGAAATTCAAGTTTGTGCTTTGTTTAATTATGATAACCACCTTTTTGGGTGGTGTAAGAGACGGAGACAATATGGCTGATTCCAGCATAGATTTTATTCGTATAGCAAGAATGTTTCTATTATTTTTTGTGTTTTCCTATTTAGTATTAAGTGTTAATTTCAGAAAAAGGATAGCCATAAACGGCTTTTCACTATATTATTTTCTCGTTGTTTATTTTGCAATTACAGCGATCTGGGCTCCGAGTAAATTGTTTCTGTTTTGGAAATTATTTGAAGTTTTAGTTTTACTGCTATTCTTTCTCTATATAAGTCAAAAAATGTTAATAGAGGATGTATTTTCGCTATATGGTACTTTCTTTAAATATTTGGGGTATGCAGTAATTGGTGTTCTGATTACAGGGCTGATGTTTTTTGATGTAGGTTTTGAACCCTTAAGCGGTTCAGTCATTAATTATAAATTGCATGGTTCTATATACTCAATGAATTCTAATGATTTAGGCTTTTGGTCCGGTCTACTTCTTACATTTTCTATATTGAAAAAAGATCATTATACTAACAATAGATTTTATATTAATGCATTTCTATACGGTTCGATATTAATCTTTTCTCAAGCTCGAACTTTTTTAGCTGTTAGTTTTTTGGTTATCGGTTTTCATTATGGCTTTAGAAAGAGTATCTTAACTTCAATCATTTTCTCAATTTTGATTTCTATAATTTGGTTTTTTTATTCTGATAATTTGTTTATGCTTTTTACGAGAGGTGATCTAGCTCAATTAGAAAGCTTACATGGAAGAACATATTATTGGGAGCTTGGTATTGAATATTTTTTGAAAAATCCAATTTTAGGTCACGGTTTTTATACCGGTCATCGGTTTTTGAGTGATATATATCCAGAATCACATTTTTCTTCTATGACCTTTGATAGCACATGGGTTGACATACTTGTAGATACAGGTATAGTAGGGGTTAGTATTTTCCTTTTGTTTATTTTTAATTTGCTTCGTAAAATGAATAAAATCAATGATCCAGTTAAAATAGAATTAAAAGTTGGATTTCTTTTTTTGATAATCAGAAGTTTAACAGGCCCTAGTTTCGAAACGTTCAATTTGTTTCTAATTTATTTATTGATGTTAACCTTTGTTACAAATATAATTGTTGCGAAGCATGGATAAAGCACCCATTGTATTGTTCGTATATAATCGATTATCATTGACCAAACGGACGCTTGAATTCCTGTCGCGTAATTATCTGGCAGGTGATAGTAATTTGTATGTTTTTTCAGATGGTTGGAAGAATAATGTAGATAAGAACAAAGTTGAACAGGTGAGAATTTTCTTAAAGAGTGTTGCCGGTTTCAAAAACATAACTATCTATGAATCTTCGGAAAATAGAGGTTTGGCAAATTCGATAATAGAGGGTGTTACGCAAATAATAAGCAAATATGGTAAAGTAATAGTATTAGAGGATGACCTTATTACTTCGCCAAACTTTTTAATCTTTATGAATAATGCTCTTAGCTTTTATAAAGAAAATGATTCTGTTTTTTCTATTTCTGGGTATTCCATGAACTTACCTTCTTTAGTTAAGTCAAATAAAGATTATTACATTACCAATAGAGCTTCATCTTGGGGTTGGGCCACATGGAGTAGGTCTTGGGATGATATCGATTGGGAAATAAAAGATTATTCAGAATTTATAAAATCTACTCTAAAAAAGAAAAAATTTAATAATGGCGGGAGTGATATGACTAGGATGTTGAAGAACCAAATGGTTGGCAAAATCGATTCTTGGGCGATTAGGTGGTGCTATAATCAATTTAAAAGGAATCAATATACAATCTATCCTACTGTATCTAAAATTAAAAGTATTGGGTTTGGGATAGACGCAACTCATACCAAAAGGACGAACCGTTTTAGAACCGAAATTGATACAGAATTAAAAACAAGGTTTATATTTGATTTTGATTTAATTGAAAATAGAGAATTGTTAAAGGAATTTAGGGCGAAGTTTTCTGTATTTAATAGATTAAAGGATAAGTTTCTATAAAAAATGGCTAAAAAGAAAATCCTTTTTATACTTCATGTTCCGCCGCCAATTCACGGTTCCTCAATTGTCGGCGAACAATTAATGAAAAGTAAGTTGATTAACACCTATTTTAATTCTGATTATATAAATCTTGGTACTTCAAGTGAAATAAGTGATATAGGTGGTTGGAATTATAATAAAACAAGAAAATATTTGGGTATTATTTTTTCAATATTAAAAAGAATCATTTTTACTAGATATGACCAAGTTTACCTTGCTCCCACGGTTAGTGGTGTTGGTTTTTATAAAGATTTCGTAATAGTAAGTATAATTAAATTGTTTCAAAAAAATTTGATTTTTCACCTTCATAATAAAGGAGTTGTATTCAAAAATAATAATATAATCAACAGCTATCTTCATAAATTTTTTTTTAATGGGGTTGATGTAATTTTGTTGTCTAAATTGTTGTATGAAGATATTCAAGAGTTTGTTCCCGAAGCAAAAATTTATATTTGTCCGAACGGAATAGAGGCAAGGGACAATTTAGAATGGAATATTGTCAATAAAAGGAAGAACAAAATTCCAGTCATTTTGTTTTTATCAAACTTGATTGAAAGTAAAGGTGTATTTACTTTATTGGATTCGTGTAAAATTCTAAAAGACCAAGAAGTTAGCTTTATGTGTTACTTAGTTGGAGGTGAAGGCGATATTTCAAAATCCGATCTTGAACGAAAGATTAAAAAATTTGATCTATGCAATCACGTTGTATATTTAGGTAAAAAATATGGTAATGAAAAAGATGAGATATTTCTAAATTCAGATATTTTTGCCTTTCCGAGTTATTACAAAAATGAATGTTTCCCTTTGGTTTGTTTAGAAGCATTACAATATTCAATTCCACTAATAAGCACAAATGAAGGAGGTATTCCGGATATCGTAGAAAGTGATATTAACGGATATATAGTTCCTAAGAATAATCCGGTGGAATTAGCTGTTAAATTAAGGGATTTGATTATAAATGAAAGATTAAGAGTAGAACTAGGAGCCAGGGGTAGAAATAAATTTTTGGATAATTATACGTTAGCTCATTTTGAGAAAAATATGTTAAGCATTTTAATCCATTTATCATGAACAAATATTTTGACGTCAGATTAGAATTTAATCATAGCAAATTAGAGGAAATAATAACATCAATAGCGTTAGGAGGTAAAGGGTATTGTTGTTTTGTAGATTTAACATCCCTTGTATATTCTTATAATAACAGTTATTTCAAAAATTTGTTAAATAACGCTTCAGTAAATTCTTGTGATGGCAGTTACATAGCTATGTCAGCGTCAAGAATATATAGAGAGGAGTTAACCGAATATATTGGTCCTGATTTCTTTAAAAAATTTATCTATAAGAAAGGATCACATCTTATCTTAGGAAGCACTACTAATGTATTTCGTAAGATAATCGATAAAATTAGTTCGAAAGGTGTGGATGTATCGGAGATTAGTTATTTAGGTCTTCCGTTTAAAACAGTTGAGGAATTTGATTACAAAAGTATTTCTGAAGTAATAAATGCAAGAAAGCCAAATTATATTTGGATTTCGTTAGGTGCGCCGAAACAGGAGTATTTTATGGCGAAATTGCTCCCTCTGATTGATAGTGGAATTTTGTTAGGTGTTGGAGCTGCTTTAAATTATTTTACTGGCGAAATTAAAGACATTCCCAAGTGGTCAAAAAAATTTCATCTTATTTGGTTATACAGGTTACTAACTGAGCCAAAAAAACAGATTAAAAGGTTAAAAAATATTATAGTTATTTTTCCTAAAATGATTAAAGAAGAAATAAGGAAAAATTCATATAATTAAGAACTAGCTATGTAGACGGCCCTAATAATGTAGACTTACTATTTTTCCTACAGGTATAGATTTATCAATATTCTCTTTTTCTTCCTCTTTCCAAGCATCTAGATCTTTGTCATATTGACAGGGTGCTTTGTATTCCAAACTTTGTGTGGTTGATAATGAGGGCTTCCCATTAAATGTAGACTTCCCTCTTCAACAATGAGTTAGTTGGAATTATTTTCGTAGAGACTACGGGCTGTTGTCGAAAACATTTAAAATGCCTTAATCAAGTGTTTTTAGAAAGAATATTACCTTACCATCCCCGCAGCAACCGTTTCATTCGTTGCTTCATCGACTAGGATCAACGATCCTGTAACGCGGTTTTGATTGTATTCATCCGCAAAGATGGGCTTGGTAGAACGAATCTTTACGCGGGCGATATCATTCATTTTAATGTCCTTGTCCTCTTCCAGTCTGTGGAGTGTATTGATGTCCATTTTGTACTGGATCTCGGTAATCATTGCGCGTGCATCAGCGG
>ERZ807291.8561-NODE-8561-length-11368-cov-12.321223_pt1 | contig 11368 bp, 20 predicted proteins | sample MGYA00521257_ERZ807291 | MGnify/ENA primary metagenome ERZ807291 (study PRJEB31413, sample SAMN03169783) | marine metagenome | biome: Marine; feature: Water; material: Subsurface seawater | place: North Sea | collected 2011-04-28 | depth 1 m m ...
CAGGTGATCCTGCAATCATTGGTGTTGCATGTTCTATTGTATCTGATATTACAAATGGTAAATACAATGTATTGAAATGGGATAAACAAGAAAGACAATATTATCCTATTGAGATTAATCTATACGAGAAAGGAGAAATAGATGATTAACTTTGAAGAAGATCAACAGAACTCTATAAGAAAAACTGAAAACATTCAGTCTCTTGCAGACCAAGTTGAAAAATTAGAAGACCTTAACAAAAAACTAACTGTTCAAGAAGAGGTTATGAAAAAAACAAAAGAAGAAATGAACCGACTATCAGGTGAGGTTATACCTACCATGATGAGTGAAATGGGTTTATCAGAATTAAAGTTACAAGATGGATCACATCTTAAAGTAGCTACGTCGTACAAGGCTTCAATTACAGAAGCTAATAAAGAGTCGGCGTTCAATTGGCTTCGAGACAACGGGCTAGGTGATATTATTAAGAACGAGATCTTGGTATCATTTGGTCGTAACGAAGATAACAAGGCAGCAGATTATGCTAACCTTGCAAAGGGTCAAGGGTTCCAACCAACACAAAAGATGAAGGTAGAACCCATGACTCTCAAAGCGCTAGTCCGTGAGCGTATAGAGGCGGGAAAAGAAATGCCAACGGAAATTTTCAGTGTGTTTACTGAAAATAAAACAACTATAAAAAGGAACAAATAAACATGAACGATGTAACAACTAAAAAAGACGGAGCAGTAGCTATCAATATGTTTGAAGCTGATGCAGATCAAGGAACTCAAAACATATCGCAAGAAGATCTTGCTTTACCTTTCCTAAAAGTTTTGGGACAACTATCTCCAGAGATAAACAAAAGAGATGGTAAATATATCGATGGTGCAGAACCAGGAATGATTATCAATACAGTTACTAACGAAATCTTTGATGGATCAAAAGGTATACAAATTATACCTGCGTTTTATAAAAGACAGTATGTTGAATGGCAAGATAGAGGTACCAGTACAGGTGCACCTGTTGCAATTCATGATGCGGATAGTGACATTGTTAGTCAGACTACTAGAGATAAGTCTTACAAAGACAGGTTACCAAATGGTAATTATCTTGAAAACACTGCTAACCATTTCGTTATTCAAGTTAGCGATAACCCTACAAGCGCATTGATTTCAATGAAATCTACTCAATTAAAAGTTAGTAGAAAATGGAACTCGATGATGATGGGTATTAAAATGCAAGGTAAGAACGGTTTATTTACACCGCCAACTTATAGCCACATTTACAACTTAAAAACTGTTCAGATGTCTAATGACAAAGGAACATGGTTTGGTTGGGATATAAGTAAAGTTGGACCAGTATCAGAAAAAGGTTTGTATGATATTGCAAAAAACTTTGCAGAAAAAATTGGTAAAGGTGAAGTGGAAGCTAAACCTGAAAGCCAAGAACCAGCTAAAAAAACTATAAACTTATAACAGTTCCTGCGGGAAGTGGACGGTTAAGCGAGAGTGGACCCGTCCACTATTAATTATGGATGAAAGTGTGAATACATCGCCGGTTAGCTATGCGGATTGGATAGATCTAGGGAGGGTCATTATACCGTGCCTCAAGGGCACGCCCGAAGTTAAGAATTGGGCCAGCCCGGATTTTAAGATAACGAAAGAAGAATGGAAACAAAAATACTCACACTGCGAAATAGCTCTTAGATTAGACCAAGACACAGATTTTGATATTGACAATCCTATTGTCAGAAGATTTACAGATATATATTTAAAAAACAAAAGTTCTATTTTTGGTAGAGATAGTAATCCTACTAGTCATTATATATGGAATGAAAAATTAAAGTTTAAACAGTTTATTTTACCTAAAGAATTAGAAAAGTTTTGTAAAAAGTTTCCTCATGGTAATACACTTTGTGAAATAAGAAGTGATGCAAAACATTATACAATAGTTCCAGAGTCTCAACACAGTAAAGCAGATGAGATTGTAAGATGGGAAAGTTATAAAGGCTTTAATAAGTATCCAGGGGATCTTAAAATAGATTTAGGTAAGATTGCTTTGTCTACTGCTCTATGTATTTTGTATGCAGGGAAAGGTCAAAGAGATGCTTTCTGTACTGCAGTAGCTGGAGTTTTAATTACTAAAACACAATGGAGTGAGCAAGAAATAAACGAATTTATATATGAAGTTGCGATAGCAGCTAATGATGAGGAATCTAATAAAAGAGATAATAAAGGTACAACAGTTAAAAAGGCACAAAGAAAATTTGGTATGCCTAAATTAGCAGAGATAGTTGGTTGTGAAACAAGAACCATTGCAACTCTGTTTAGTTGGATAGGTATTAAAGAAGCAGCAAGTGAAGAGGCTCAAGAATCTATTGGGGAGATTGTAGAGTATGGAAGTGATAGATATTTTGTAACAGTTAATTCAGTAGTAGAGGGTAATAGTGTTGAAAAAAGAATAACTGTCGATGGACCTACACTTAGAAATAAAAAACTATTTTATGATGCAGTAATTAGTAAAGCTTCTGTTTGGATTCCAGAAATGAAACAGAATGAATTTGATCAAATTATGAGATTAAAATATGAATCAAGAAGTAAGTCTGATGAATATGTAGAGGAAGCTCAAGAGGACAATAGATTTATTAAGAACTTTAAAAACTATATTGCAGAAGAAAAAGCATACACTAATAAAAAAGAATTAGCTTATTTTGGAATGCCTTATTACAATATTAATAAAAGAATTTTAGAGTTTAACTTAGATAAATTTGAAGACTATTTACATAGACAAAAAATAAATTTAGCTAGAGTAGATTTAGTTATTAAATGCCAATCAATATTAAAAGCTAAAAAGAATCATGGTAAGTTTGGAGATAAATCTTGTGTTTCATGGAGAATCTTAAATCAAGATTTAGATAAGGAAGATTTAATAGTTGATGGTGAATATAAGGAGATTGCAAATGATTGAGCCTAAATTTATATCTGGTCCTCCAGGTACAGGAAAGACATCTAAATATATAACAGCTAAGTATCTGGAATTATTAGATAAATTTACTTACGATAAAATTATAATTTTGTCTCATACTAAAGTTGCAGCAGAAGAAATTAGAGATGAAATATTAAAATTAAAAATAGTAAAAGAAAAAGGATTAACTAAAAAATCTTTTAAACATAAAATTTGTACCATACATTCTTATTGTAAGAATAGAGGTATGTCTAAAGAACTTTTTGATTATAAAGATCATGTCAATTTATGTAAAGATCAAGAAGTAGGTTCATATTTTAAGTTACAAAGAATAAAAGAAGTAGAGTTTGAAAAACACAATTTCTATAAATATTTAAATGATGCTTTTGGCCAAGGAAAAAATTTAAAAGACTTTTGGAGAAGTTGTGACAAACTTTCTTATAAACCTTATACTTTAAATGTAATTGAAAAAATGCAAACAGCCTATATTAATTATAAAAAAGATTCAAGGACGTTGTGTTGTGATTATAATGATATGATTCAAGACTTTATAGAAAAATCTAGAGAGCCTGAGATAGACGCTTTGATTGTCGATGAAGCACAAGACAGTAACGTTAAACAATTAGAAGCTTTAAAAAAATTATCAACTAATGCTAAAGAATACTATATGATAGGTGATGCAGATCAAACTATATTTGAATTTGCAGGAGCAAACTCACATTATTTTCACACTTTATCTAAAGGTGCAAAACAATTAGAAGATGGTCACCGTTGTGGTAAAACTATAAATGATATTTGTAAAGATACTATAAAACCTATTTGGGACCATTATGGTTATGAAAGAATTTGGAGACCTGCAAACTATCCTAAAGGACATGTAAATGAAGGTCTACCTATAATAGGTAATCATTATCATTTACCAAGTTTAAGACGTGAGTCTACTGCGATGCAGGCATTGTTAGATAAAATAAAAAATACTAAAGAAACTTTTTTATTTACTTATCGAGGAACTCCTTCTGATAATTGGGTAAAAACATTTTTTAAACAAAATGGTATAGAGTTTGCCCATGTAGGCAACACAGCTTACGTACCAAAAAAAGAGTTAAGATGTCACAAACTTTGGCCAGATTTTAGTGAAGGGGTACCTATGCCTTTACAACAGATAAAAGATTTTTGGGAGTACATGGGTAGTAAAGTTATACCAAGGGGATCTGGAGAATATGATTTTAAAGATTGGGTTAAAAAAGATTACACTATTTATGATTTAATTAAATTAAAATTACTTAAAGAAACTTCTATAGATGAAGAAGACTTTACACGGATAAGAATACAGAGAGGTAAAAAAGAAGATTATGAAAAAAGGATTCTTTATATAGAAAAAGTATTAAGGAAAGGTTTTGATCTAGAAGGTGAAGTAAGAGTTCAATACGCAAACATACACACAGTAAAAGGACTTACATTTGACAATGTTATTGTTGATTTAACAGCAACGAGAATAGAAGATTATTTTACACAATTAAGGCTAAAATATGTTGCTTACAGTAGAGGTAGATATGATTGTTGGACAATAAAATCACAAGGGACCTACACTTTAGGACAAAAAAATAAATTGAATAGATGGGTAACTTTACAAATTTAATATAGGAGAACAATATGAGTGCATATGACAAACAAATAGCAGGATCTCATTACAAAAACTACGAGATTCAACCATCGGAGTTCGTAAACAAAAATAAAATTCTTTTTGCAGAAGGCAATGCAATAAAGTATATATGTAGACATTCTTCGAAAGGAAAAAAAGAAGATATATTGAAAGCGATACATTATTTAGAAATGATAATAGAAAGGGATTACAATGTGTAAATCACCAGAAGATTTAGATCTTGATGGCATAGATACAGTTGCCGTTGATATAGAAACATACGATCCAAACCTTAAAACAAAAGGACTGGGAGCAATAAGAAAAGATGGTTTTATAACAGGGATAGCTGTTGCAACTGGTAAAGAGACTGCTTATTTCCCTCTTAATCATTCTGACACAGAACTTGATTTTGATAGAGTTAGAGAGATCTGGAAGTCTTTGAATGATAAAATATTTCAAAACGAAAAAATTACAAAAGTATTTCATAATGCTATGTATGATGTTTGTTGGATTAGAGCAGTTACAGGTAAGATGATGAAGGGGAGATTAGTAGATACTATGATCGCAGCTTCTGTAATTGACGAGAACCGATTTAAATACTCATTGGATTCTTTGTCTAAAGATTATTTAAACGATACTAAATACAAATACGATTTACAAAATAAAACATTAGAGTGGTCAGGCGGTATGGTAAAGGACCCTATGTCCAACATGCACAAACTACCTGCATACATTGTAAAAGATTATGCAAAACAAGATGTAGACTTAACTTTAAAATTATGGAATTTGTTTAATGAAAAATTAGACGAAGTATTATACACAAAAATAGATGAAGATGGCAACAAAGAATTAAAAAATTGTAGACAAATATTTGAATTAGAAACTAAATTATTTTTATGTTTAGTTGACATGAAATTTAAAGGAGTTAGAATTGATGTCGCAAAAGCTACTTTACTTGGAAGACATTTAAAAAAGAGAAGAGATCAAATAATAAAAGCTATAAAAAATAAAACTGGCATTCATGTAGACATCTGGGCTGCTTCTTCTATTAAAAAATTGTTAGACTACTTAGATATAAAAGATTACAAAGTTACGCCTAAGTCTAACATGCCACAACTTCCAAAAGATTATTTACAAACACACAAAGAAAAGTCTTTACGTATGATTGCCAAGGCAAGAGAGTACGATAAAGCAGCTAATACATTTGTAGATGGTTTATTAGGTTATGTTCATGGAGATAGAATACATGCAGATATTAATCAAATAAGATCAGATCAGGGTGGAACAGTTACCGGTAGATTTTCAATGAGTAACCCTAACTTACAACAAATTCCATCAAAAGGTTTTATAGGTAAAAAGATGCGTGAATTATTTATTCCTGAAGAAGGACATAAATGGGGATCTTTTGACTACTCGCAACAGGAACCACGGATCGTTGTTCACTATGCTATTAAATTAGGTTTACCTGGTACAGAAGATTTAAAAGAAGAGTTTGACAAAGAAGGTGCAGACTTTCACCAGATCGTTGCAGATATGGCTAAGATATCTAGGAAACAAGCTAAGACAATTAACCTTGGACTCTTCTATGGTATGGGTAAAATAAAATTACAAGCAGAACTTGGTTTAGATAAAACTGGTGCTAAGAAATTGTTTGATGAATATCATGGTAAGGTGCCTTTTGTTAGACAACTATCTCAAGATCTAATTCAGTTTGCTACAGAAAATAAATTACTATTTACTTTGTACGATAGATTTTGCAGATTTAATAAGTGGGAAACTACTAATAAAGAATGGGACCCTTCTATAAATAGATTTAAACCTGTAAAATTATATACTTTAGAAGAAGCTAAAGAAGCTTACAAAGCTGAAATGTTAGAGAAATATAAAGAAAATAAAATAGATTCTAACTACATGGACTTTTTTGACGTGTACTATACTCCTGCATTTACTTACAAAGCATTGAATAGATTGATTCAGGGATCCGCTGCAGACATGACTAAAAAAGCTATGGTAGATCTATATGAAAAAGGTATAATACCTCACATACAAATACACGATGAGCTTTGTATTTCAATCAAAGACGAAGAAACACGGATCACGGTCCAAGAAACAATGGAGCAAGCTATACCTCTTGAAGTAAAAAACAAAGTAGACTATGAATCTGGGCCAAATTGGGGTACAATAGAATGATAAATTATGGCTTACTTAAATGCAGACATACCTCCAATTTACTGTAAAATAAGGAAGGAGTACTTATATGACCTTAAAAAACATCACGGAGAAAGTGAAGACTGTTGTGTCTTTGCTGTTACGTCAATTACCGATCGTGCGTTATTATTTAACATTATGTTACCGAATGGTGCGTGCTTTTGGAGACTGCCTATCTCAGCGTTTTTCCAAGAACGTTATGAACGTTCCGAAGTGTTGGATATGCCAATCGACCAGTTACAATTGTGGAATAGCTTTAGTTATTATCCTAGCGTTCATTGCTTTAGTTTTTTAAGGGGTAAACGTGGCAAATATTTTGGCAAGGATAAAAAAAATTATCCCTTTGAGTACTTATTTACTATTGACTGGGGCCACCCAGAAGGTAATATACTCGATACCGAACACTCTGAAATTCCTGCGGAACATAAGTGTGCACATATATTGGCTCTTGATGACGGCAATTATGCAGCTCAGCCTAACAATCGTATTTTGTGGGACGCTCCTAACTATACTACTGACAACATGGTACCAGATTATATGGTCCAAAGTACAAAATGGAATGTCGAAAATAAAGATTGGTTGACAGAAGATTCAAAAAAAATGTTTTACGAAACAGAAAAAAAATGAGGATAAACTATGGAGATAGCCAGGATGGATTACAGATTTACAGCTGTGTTAATTATATTGCTATGTCTATTAGCTATCTTTGGAGGTCCAAATGGATATTAAACGTAAGTTATCATTATTTTTTCACAAGTTATCACTAGCGTGGTTATCTTGTATGATATTTATGGTACAAGGTAATTTACCTGCATTAACTTCATCTCACGCTATTATTGCAACAAGAACCGGAGCAATCACTGGTTTTTTAGTTGTACTTATGTCTTTTATACCTTGGAAATTTCATTACAAATTACCTGTACTTATGTTTATAGGTTGTTTTGCTGCAGATATGTTATCTCATCCAACACATTTTGGTCCTGCATGGGGTGAAGCTGCATGCACTGCACTACTTGCTGCAGTGTTTTCTTATGTAATAACTTTATCTCCAGCGGGTAAAAAACTACAAGAGTATTTAGATGACCCGAAAAACTAATACAGCTTTAATTGCATTGTTAGGTACAATATTAACAGGTCTCGCTACATGGACACTCGTCACACTTATAGAACTTCAATTAATAGTCGCAATGATCCAGTCGGACCTGATGTCTATTGACAAGCAATTTGGAAGGGTTTATAATTTCATCGATTCTGTTAGAGATAAATAATGAAAAAATGTAACAAATGTAAAAAAGAATTCGAACCAAAAGACGAATTTGATATGTTTTGCAGCCAGGACTGCAAAGAAGAAGCACTCGCAGACCTTGACAAAGATAGCGATGAGTGTTTAAGTTGTCAATAATGAAAGTATCAGCAGAAATAGTAAAAGGTATTTGTCCAACATGTGAAGAAGACACTATGTTAGTAGGACTTACAAATGAATTGTATAGATGCATGAACTGTGGTGCAGACTTACAGCAACACGTCAACGGTAAGATAAGTTATCTACCTCTGATCGCAACACCTTTGGATAAAAAAATTCAACCTTTCGTAAAAGAATGGAAAGATGGCTAAACAAAAATTTACACATTTTGTACCTAGAGATAAACCTAAAAAACGTGGACCACGGAAACATAAAAAATCTTTAAATAAGGCGGAAAAACGTCAAAAATCACAAAAAAGATATAAAGGACAGGGTTGACAAATATCCTTTGATGTCCTATATTAAACTCAACCTTCTTATAAAGGTTATTTTTTAGATTTCCTAGCCTTACGAAAGTTTGGCTAGGTTAAAAAAAAGAAAGGAAAATATGAAAGAAAAAAAAATAACAATAAAAGTAAATGGTACCAATCAAGGTCAATGGTCTAACCTTTTACTTGAATTTAATTTAATTAAAAAGGCATGGCGTCCTTTTGGTGTGGAGATGACTTTAGAAGCACCTGGATTAAAAAACATAATAGATTGGGGAAACAGAACCAATGAGTACGTTAGATCAACTAGACAAGTTAGCAAACGAGTACAACAAAAACAAAGATAAATATCTTTATGATCTTTGGTTTAAAAAAGTAAAAGAGTGGGCTGATGGAGTTAATAATACAGAACGACGGATTGTATCAGTTAGTGCCATTAACAAAAGAGATGACGGAACATATCTTGTTATTGGTAAAAGTAAATTGCATGGATCTGTGCGAGATACTAAAAATAAACTTAACAAGTTATGTAGATAGTTTAAATATACATGTAATGAATGATGGCAGCGGTAATTTTTATGGCTGCATCTGTAAAGAGGATTAAAATGTACCTATCCCAAAGAGGTGTGGGGGATAGGTATATGGTGAGAAGAACTCACGCATATCAAAATTAAATAATTTTGTCAACCTTACAAGAAAACTTAGTATAAGCTTCCATACTGTTAGTCCATTCTGGGTCAAATCCCGCAATCAATTTATATGAATAATCATAACCATATAATACACAACTACTATAATCTTCAAATAAATCTATTGGAGTCGGGATAACTTTGCATTGGTTGTTTGCAATCCCGCTGCATAAAACCATAAATAAAACTATTTTTGTCATTGACAATCCTATAAAATTACCTATATATCAAACTTAACAATGAAAGGAAACAATTAATATGACCGATATGACTAAATATAAGAACGTTTCTCTAACAAAAGAAACTTACGCTACTTTAAGTAAGCTATCTAAATTAATTTTTGAAGATGCTAATTTATCCGTAGCAAAAACAATTACAGCACTAGCAAACGAGAAAGCAAAAAAATACAATGGCAAATTCAAAAAAAGTTAAAAAAGTTTATATATGCCCTACCTGTAAAGGTAATGGTTATGTAAAAGTTGCATGTATTTATGATAAAGAAGACATGATCCATCAATGTTGGGATTGTGAATCACAAGGAGAAATATATGATTATGAGGACAATGGTGATTTTGATGACATCGGTCCTGCTTACTCAGTGCACTAGGGATTTACAACCAAATCCTTATACGACCGTAATAAAACATTTGATGAAAGATAAAAATGAATAGTAATTACCATTTAGACATAGCTTACATTGCAGGGTTGTTTGATGGCGAAGGTAGTCTGACTTATAAAAAATATAAGGAAAAGAAAAAGTCTGGTACATACGATTGTAGACGCATTTCTATGGAGATATCTATGACTGATAAAAATGTTATAGAACTTGTACATGAGACGTTGATGGTGGGCACTGTAAGACCTAAGAAGGTCCCTAAAGGTATGAAACCACAGTGGAGATGGAGATGTACATTTAGAGATTGCTTACAAGTTTGTAAGAAACTTTGGCCTTATGCTATTGTAAAATTACATGCAATAGAAAACGTCATTGATCACTATGAGCCGGAGATACAGGACTTAGATGATAATGTAGTAGAACTAGATAAGTTTAGAAATAACATCTGGTTTGGAAAGTAAAAATAATGTACGAAATAAAAGCGCACGAGGTAATGTATAAAGGTGCTTATTTTAGAAGTAAAAACGAATGCAAACGTTACATATTTTTAAAAGAGTTAGGATGGAATATAGAATACGAACCTGTTTTAGAAGACGTAAAAGGATGGTTACCCGATCTAATAATATTTGGTTGTAACGACGAAAAAATTTTAGTTGAAATAAAACCTTATCAAACTTTAAAAGATTTTGATACAGATTATGCACAATCAGTTGAGGAAAAAATACATAACAGCGGTTGGTATAATAACTATGATGCTGTTGTTATTTTTGGTTCAACTCTAAATCTTAAAAATGCAGGAGGATATTCATTTATAGGCGGTAGATGTTTTAGAACAGATAAAGGACAAAAAGAAGATTATAAAAAAGGAACACATCAACATTGTGGAAGAGGAGATGGACCTTACTACGAAGATTATTTTGTCTACACCGATAATGGATGTAACAGAGGTGACATTGATATATGTGATCAAGATATCAGTTATCATGGTTTAGTACATGGGTCTTATGATGGAGGTTGGAGTATAAAAGATGACACTAGAAATAAAATAGAAACTTCTTGGAATAAAGCAGGAACTGAAATGCGTTATGTAAAAAAGATTGGAAATTAAAATGAAAAGATACATACTTGAACGAATATATCATTACTCAACGTATTTGACGAGTTGGTCATGGCAAAAATTATATGGTGACAGAACTAAAAGAAGTAAAAAATAGTTATGAAAAAAGAAAAGTACGACGGAAGAAGTAGACCTACTAACAAAGCTTACGAAGAGTCGTGGAACCGCATTTTTGGATCTAATCCAGTGGCTAAAGAAGTCAGGACACCTAAATTTAAATCTAAAGTTATTAGAAATAAAAAGAAAGATGACTACTTTGATAGTAAATCTGTCAAAGAAATGTTAGATGAAATGGACCATGAAAAAGAATAGTAAATACAATTACATGTCCGGTAAACAGATCACGGACCCCGATACTGGAAAACGTGTTTACGAGATAAGTTCTTATAGACTTCCCAGTGTGACTACTGTATTAGGAGCCA
>ERZ807291.8562-NODE-8562-length-11368-cov-6.052241_pt1 | contig 11368 bp, 13 predicted proteins | sample MGYA00521257_ERZ807291 | MGnify/ENA primary metagenome ERZ807291 (study PRJEB31413, sample SAMN03169783) | marine metagenome | biome: Marine; feature: Water; material: Subsurface seawater | place: North Sea | collected 2011-04-28 | depth 1 m m ...
CCCACGACCTCTTGACTGCCAGTCAAGCGCTCTAGCCAACTGAGCTACATCCCCGCGATAATTCTATGGCAAAATAGAATGCTTTCTTATTTTGACAAAAATAGTTAAAATCTAATCACTTATGTGTTAGTTAATCACAAAAATAAGATTCTTTGGCGCTAAAAAATAGTTGGGTCAGGATCATTTTTTTTTTCTTTTTCTCCAAAAGTTTGGTGATGGTTTTTTGTTTTTAAAGGATCAAAAGCTATTCCCACTGCTTACTAGACCAAATTGTTGTAACTTAGAGGATATATTTAATATTTAAATCATGGATAAAATTGTAATTGTAGCCCAATTAGTTGTTGCGCTCTCAGTACTATACGTTTGGGTTTTTAGGTTTGACAACATCATAAAGGAATTCAAACAATATGGCCTTTCTGATTTGGTCAGAAATATGGTTGGAGCTTCTAAAATTTCTCTTTCTGCTTTATTAATTGCAGGGGTTTTCTACCCTGGTTTGGTTCTTTTTTCTTCATTAGGCATGGCTTTTTTTATGTTTTGTGCACAATTGGCGCACGTAAAAGTGAAAAACCCTTTGACTAAATACATTCCTTCTTTAGTGTTTTTAACTTTATCGTTGTTTATAGCCGCTGTCAATTGGGGATTACTTTAGCCAATGACCATAAACATTATATTAAGTTTTTTTTCAGGGATTTCATTTATTTTTTACGGTATCGCCTCTTTTAAATCCAAAAGAATGATTGCAGAATATGATCGTTGGGGCTATCTAAAACATCGGCATTCCATCGGGAGTCTTCAGTTTCTTGGCGGATTGGGCTTGATTGTGGGGCTGTTTCTACCCAGCATAATGCTGGTCGCTTCGTTTGCATTAACGGCAATGATGATGGTGGCTGTTCTTGTTAGGATTAAAATTCAAGACGATTTATTTAAAATGTTACCCGCAATTTTTTATGCTTTGGTCAATGCATTTCTTTTTTACAATAACTTTCTGTTTTCTTATAGAAACTAGAAGTCGAAAACATGAGATGCAGCGTTCGCGTTGATTATTGAATCAGCATTTGCCATAAAGGTTAAATCAATAGGAAGTTTAGTTTAACTTAATTAGCTTTATAAAAAATAAAACAATGAGCAGCAAGTTTTTTGGAAACAGCAAAGTTAAGAATACCGAAACTCCTAAAATAAAGGGGAAACAATCTTCAAAAGGATTTGGAAAATCAACACAAGTGAAAAAAGTAGGAAGAGGTAAATAACGTTTTAAACCTTATTTGCTCGTGCGCACTCGCTCTGGAAAGTCCGTGATAATTCCCTCCACGCCAAAAGCAATCATTGCATGGATCGCTTCTTTTTCATTCACCGTCCAAGGATATACCTTGTACCCTTCTTTTTGAATTTTAGAAACATTTTCTGCTGTCAAGGTTTTGTAATTTGGATTGATTGCAGCAGCAGCTACTTGCTGCGCAATTTGAAGCGCATCCAAAGGATCATCGTCTGTTAATATGGCAATCGGAACTTGCTTGTTCACCTCATAAAAGATTTCGAGCTCCTTCCAATTAAAACTGGAAATGATGATTTTATCTGAATTCCAAATTCCTTTTTCAAATTTTGTTTTTAAAAGGCTATCCGTTAAAATGGCCGTATTACTTCCCTTCAGTTCTATGTTTAAAAAGACTTGACCCGCGATCAAATCCAAGACCTCATCAAGCGTAGGAATTGAGTACCCCTCCAATACGTCGATCTTTCTTATGTCGTCTAATGTCAAGTTTTCGATAGGGTCTTTTTTGTCCGTCAGCCGATCAAGTGTCCTGTCGTGAAAAACAACCAATTCTCCCGAAGCACAGCGAAAAACATCAATCTCTATGCCATCAACCCCGAGCTCCATCGCCTTTTTAATCGAAGGTAAAGTGTTTTCGGCAACATGTCCTCGAGCGCCTCGATGACCAATTACCAGTGGGTGGGTGGGTGGGGCACATTGTTGGACCATAAACGATAAAATGATTATTAGGACTTTTTCTCTCATATTTAATAACAATTTAATGATTTTTATCTAATTCAATTTGTATGTTGCCACTAAAGCCTTATAAAAATAGCTAACTTTCGCTTAATACGTTTTTTTTAAAGAAAGCAAAATGATGAAAAAAATCGCGGTTATTTTCTGTAGTCTGTCTGCTGGAGTAATACTGGCACAAGGAGATGCAAACTTATTGCTTCAATACAACAAAGGTCCAGACCCTGATGCATTTTACAGAACCTGGAATTTTGACCTACATGCATTTGCCGTTCGGATCAATTTAAACGAAGATTATTCAAAACCGGGAATTACTTATGCTGTGGGAAGCAATGTTCAATATAAGTTCTCCAAGACGTTTGGATTAACAAGCGGCATCGGGTTCTTTAATATTAATTATCAATATGAACTCTCAACCAACACCTCGACAGACAAACTCAGCTACCTCACCCTCCCTCTAACAGTCAGGGTTTCTCCTTCTCGAAATTTGATCCTAGAAACTGGAGCGATCTATCATTTCTTATTAAAAGCTAAAAACTCTGAAATTGTAAACCTAAGCAACAAGTCAAATGTTTATGAAGATGGTGTTTTTAAAAACACCTTAGGCTGGCTTTTTTCTGTACAATATAACGTCTGGAAAAGACTCAACATTTCAGTTCAATATCGGTTTATCAAGAAATCTTCGGATGCATTTTCAATTCAAAAAAACAACTTTAATGGTTTACTGCTTGGGGTGCATTACTTTGTGTTTAATCCTAAGAAAAAACCAATTTAATCTGAGATAAATAGCTCCACAGCTCCATTTTGAGCTTCATCACCATACTTGGTGAGCGCTTCCTCTCCTTCTATAAAAATAATTTCTAAGCTGTCATTTGCAATAACTTTACCATTGAGTATCACAACAGGACAATTCCAATTAGATTTAAAAATGGAACGATTGCCGATATTGGGAATCTCTTTTGCACCGATCGAATCATTGGGCTTAAAGACAGTGGAGTCTTGAAGGAAATAGGAATCAACAGGGGAATGGTCTTCACCATAAAACAACAATTCGGATTTTTTGCCAGAAGGCAACTCAATCACTTTTCCTGACCGAATCATTTCTTTTCTTAACTGACTGGGTTCAACGCCCGAAATTTCTTCTACATCATTTTCATAAACTTTAATTACAAAACAAGAGGTGAAAAGAAAAAAAGTCAATAGAATTGGGGTTATCGTTTTCATCTTAAAAACATTTATTTTCACTAATTTACAAAATTAGAAATAACGTGTTATCACAAAGCTTAAATATTGATGACTCTTGATGTACTGTTTTTCAACATCTCTGGAAATCATATTAAATAAGGAGGTTACTTTCCATTGCTCTGTATGAAAAACATAGCCCAATTCAAAACTATTTTTATAATGAATGCTGTTCATTACAAAAAGTTCGTCGTCGTTAAATAAACTACCTGAAACCATATAATCATGTAAACGATATTCCTGTCTTGTTCCAAGATAAAAAGCATAAGCTTTGCCTCTTGCCTCCAAAGGGTTTCCGATAAATGAAATAATCTTAGAAGTCCCTATCAAAGCTCCAAGCCTTACCCCTAAACCCGTTCGTTGCGTTCCTAAGTTAGAAAATCCACTTGTTAAAAATGAAATTTGATTCGTAATATTAAATCGTTTACGGTAATGAAAATTTATATTAAGGTGAGTGCTCTGGGGCATTGCTTTTTCCCAACTTAATTCTGGTAGACCTAGGATTTTACTATGATATAAGTTTTGAATATAAGGCGCAAAAGATGCTTTCCCAGTAACTCCAAATTTTACTGACCATTCGATTGCAGAAACTGAATCTATATAAGTCTGAAGTTTTCTTTCTAAAAACAACCACCCACCAAATGGGTAATCAAATGTTGATTCATCCCTACTGTAACGCATTGTAGGGTTGTAGATTTCTTGCCCCAGGGTCCAATGAATAAATTGTTTTTTTGAAGCTTTAGCCCTTTGCTTCCCAGTGCTGATAAATATTCCACTAGAATAATACCAGTCCGTTCTAAAATAGAGGTCGTTGTCAACATGCAATTCGATGTATTCTTGAGCAGTTCCCATTACTGAAATCATCAATAAGCATAAAATAAAGCCCGCCCTCACACTGTAAAATTTTAAATATAGTGACCAAATTTAACTACCTTTTTGGGGAAAACAAGGGTTTATACTTCTTAATATTAAATCCATTATTGTGATTATTAAAAAATAATGACAAAACAAAATAGAATGGCTATTTTTGATCCAAGTATGAAAGGATCCATTCATTTAGAAAAAAAAGAAGGAATCGCCAAAATATGTTTTGGTCACCCTCAAGGAAACAGTGTGCCGCCTGAACTATTAGATCAGCTAACATCATTGCTAGTTCAGGCTGAAAATGACACCCAAGTCCGTGTTGTGATTCTCGCAAGTAAAGGTGAAGGCGCATTTTGTGCTGGCGCATCCCTACATGCTTTAAAAGATGTAAAAACACTTGAGCAAGGGACTGCTTTTTTTATGGGTTTTGCCCGATTGATAAACACCATTCGAAAGATGACGAAGTTTGTCATTGCGCGGGTTCATGGAAGGGTTGTCGGGGGGGGCGTTGGCCTTGTCGCTGCTTGTGATTACGCTTTTGCAAATGAAAAGGCAGCCATAAAACTTTCAGAATTATCGATTGGAATAGGGCCTTACGTAATTGAGCCTGCTGTGAGTAGAAAAATAGGGGTCACAGCTTTTACCCAATTATCGCTTGACAGCAAAACTTGGAAGAGTGCATCATGGGCCACTGAAAAGGGTCTTTACTCCCACTTAAGCAACGATACTGAAGCCCTTGACGCTGCTTTAAATGAAAAGGCAATGCTTTTTGCGTCCTATGCTCCAGAAGCCTGCAAAGCGCTTCGAAAGCTCCATTGGAAAGACACAGATCATTGGGAGAAATTACTTCCCAAAAATGCTGAAATTACAGCCAAACTTGCGCTTTCAGATTTTACTCAAAATTTTATTAAATCACTTTGAATTTATGACTAAAAAAGTTCGAGTAACCAAACAATTTACTTTTGAAACAGGGCATGCCCTTTATGGCTATGACGGTCTGTGCAAAAACGTACATGGACACAGCTATAAACTAGATGTAACGGTCATCGGAAGCCCGATTGAGGACAACACTCATGTAAAAAATGGGATGGTAATTGATTTTAGTGACTTAAAAAAAATCGTTAAACAAGAAGTTGTCGACCCCTTCGATCATGCGACGGTGTTGAATGTAAGTTCGCCTCATAAAGCGATTGCGGAAGAAATGGAAAGCAGAGGACACAAAATTGTAAAAGTAAATTACCAGCCTACAAGTGAAATGATGATCCTAGATTTTGCTGAAAAAATTAATGCACAACTACCCAAACAAATTAAATTACATTCGTTAAAATTAAGGGAAACAGAAACTGCTTTCGCGCAATGGTTTGCTAAAGACAATTAATTTTAAAAACCTAACTCCTTCAAATTAGCCTTGGGTTTCTCCCAAACCTCATCCAATTCGAATTTGGTTTTTGAATTGTCACATTCCAAATTAATAGAAATTGTTTCTGGAGCAACAAAATCTTCAATAGAAATTTCTAGTTCGGGGATTTCATAGGCGCTTTTCATGTACATTCCCCATATGGGCAATGCCATCGTAGCTCCCTGACCAAAACCAATGTCTTTAAAATGAACTGAACGGTCTTCTCCTCCAACCCAAACTCCTGTAACTAAATTGGGTACCATTCCCATAAACCAACCATCACTTTGATTCTGAGTGGTTCCTGTTTTTCCAGCAATAGCATTTTCAAAAACATAAGGATAACCAGAAACTACATTCTTATAGATATAATTTGTTTTTTCTAGCCCTGCGTGTCTTAATCTTGCTCCCGAGCCGTGTTCTGTTACCCCCTGCATAAGGTTGACCGTTACATAAGCCGCTTCTTCGCTGATAACATCTTTTGTTTCAGGCACAACTTCAAACAAAACCATTCCATTCTTGTCTTCAATACGGGTAATCATAATTGGCTTGATATAGATCCCCTGATTTGCAAAAGTTCCATAGGCACCCACCAATTCAAAGAGACTAATTTCAGGGGTCCCAAGTGCAATAGCAGGAAGTGCAGGAATCGGTGAGGTAACCCCCATTTTTCTAATTAATTCAATGACAGGTTTTGGCCCTACCATGTCCATGATTCTGGCGCTAACGGTGTTGACAGAATTTGCCAAGGCATTTTTCAAAGTCCGCATTCTCCCGTACTTATCTCCTGAATTTTTTGGACACCAAGGATCCATGTTCCCGTGTTTGAGCGCATCAATGCAATACAATGCATCTGGAAGGGAATCGCAGGGCGAAAGTTTCAGTTGATCGATTGCAGTCGCATATAAAAAAGGTTTGAATGTAGACCCAATTTGTCGCCTTCCTTGCTTGACCTGGTCATATTGAAAGTGCTTGTAGTTAAGTCCTCCAACCCAGGCTTTCACGTGACCTGTTTGAGGCTCCATTGACATCATAGCGCTTCTTAAAAAATGCTTGTAATAACGAATCGAGTCCATCGGAGTCATCACCGTATCTATTTCCCCTTTCCAGCTAAAAACTTGCATAGAAGTTTTTTTATGAAAACTGGCGAGAATGGCCTCTTTTTCAACGCCTGCATTTCTCATTTTTCTCCAGCGCTCGGTTCTGTAGGCTGTTCGTTCTAAAAGGGTATCAATTTCTCCATCCCGAAGATCTAGAAAGGGGGCGGTCGGGTTTCTTCTTTTTGTGTTTTGACTGAAAAACTCATTCTGTAAGTTCTTCATATGGGTTGAAACAGCCGTTTCTGCAATTCCTTGTAATCTGGAATCGATGGTGGTATAAATGTTCAACCCATCGCGATAAATATTATAATTTGAACCATCTGGTTTTGGGTTTTCTCGAGTCCATTTCTTCATGAACTCTTGCAAATATGCACGAAAATAAGTCGCCATTCCTTCTCTGTGAGACTCGGGAGAATAAGTTATTTTTAATGGAATTGCACTCAAGGAATCCTTTTCTTCTTTGTTTATCAACCCGTTGCGTAACATCTGCTTAAAAACAACATTACGTCTTTGTTCTACTCTCTCTGGACGCCTAATTGGGTTGTATAACGAGGAATTCTTAAGCATTCCAACCAAAGTGGCCGACTGTTCAATACTAAGTGCTTGCGGTGTGGTGTCAAAGTAAATTTTAGCAGCAGACCTTATTCCATCAGCATTGTATCCAAAATCATAAATATTAAGGTACATGGCTATGATTTCTTTCTTAGTGTAACGCCTTTCTAACTGAACGGATAGAACCCATTCTTTAATTTTTTGTATGACCGCTTCTTGCATGTTTCTAGAACGAACCCCAACGAACAACTGGCGCGCCAATTGCTGAGTAATGGTGCTGGCGCCTCCCTTTTTTCCCAAATAAAACACGGCCCTGAGAAATCCCCTCCAGTCGATTCCAGAATGGTCAAAATACCTTTCATCTTCTGTCGCTATTAATGCATCAACAATATTTTTAGGCAATTCTTCAAATGAAATAGGTGTTCTGTTGTCATTGAAATAAAACTTTCCTAAAACCATTCCGTCAGAGGAAATAATTTGAGTCGCTAAATTCGTTTTTGGGTTTTCAAGTTGTTCTAAAGGAGGCATTGGGCCTAGCAACCCAAGTGCAGAAAATCCAAAAACACCGCCAAGAGCAATCATCACAAAGAAAAAAATACCCCAGAAGACCTTTATAAAAGTCCCGTAAGGCTTTTTAACGTTTTTCTTTCTTATTTTCTTTTTACTCATTTCTTGAATTTTTCTATGGAAAGTCCAACCCCAACAATTCCTTCCAAAGCTTCAATTCCTAGTTCAGAACCAGTTTGACGAACCGCATGTTCAAGCGTTGCGGTAATGTTTTCTCCTTTAGGAAAATCAAAATCTTCTTTCCACCAAAGTTTACTTTCTTTTAACTCTAAAAAACCCGCTCCCAACCACTCCCCTTTCGGGTCTGCCATTGCATATTCTAGCGTATCACAGAATAGGGTTTTTTCCCCTTCTTTTAAAGTTGCGATTAGAAAAATATTTGAAAAAACATACCGATTGTCGTTTCTCAAATAGATCATGAGATTAACGGGTTCAGTTGGTTCGAGGTTCAACTCAAAAACAACTTTTTCATTTACTTCCCATTGATCTTTAAAGTCATGATAATTCAGATACAAATCTGAATTTTGACAGGATTGTAAACCTAAAAAACAGATCCCCAAAAAAATCAGGTTTTTAAGCATTATTTCTAGGCTTTTTTTTATTTCTGTTTCTCCTCTTTTTGTTTTTATTCGTCTTATTCTTTTGTTGGTCAAATCGATTCAAGCTGTCTTGACCGACTACATTTTCAAAAATAAGATCTTTGGTAGCGGTAGCGGTTGCTTTTAATTCTAAACTGAATTCCTCTAGGCTTGCCACCTTTTCGTTTTTCTTATTTTTAGCAATTATTTCATTCACAGAACTAAGGCTCAACTGATGCCAATTCATCCAATCTCCTTTGTAAGTATACCAAATTTGTTCCTTGAAAATATCCATTTTTTGAAAAACAGCTATTCCTTTTTCTGTTTGCAACTGGGTGTCAGTTTTTGGGAAATTTTTAAGGGCAGAACGATAAGCATCCAGCTCATAATTGAGACAACATTTTAATTTACCACACTGACCCGCTAATTTTTGGGGATTCAAGGAGAGTAACTGATACCTAGCGGCAGAAGTTGACACCGATCTATAATCCGTCAACCAAGTAGAACAGCACAACTCGCGACCACAAGATCCGATTCCTCCCAAACGAGAAGCTTCTTGCCTAAGTCCGATTTGCCGCATTTCTATCCGAATATTAAACGCTTGTGCCATGTCTTTTATTAACTGCCTAAAGTCAACACGTTGCTCGGCTGTATAATAAAAAGAAGCCTTTCGTCCATCACCTTGAAACTCAACATCGGATAGTTTCATTTCAAGTTTTAAGGCAATCGCAAGCTGCCTTGCTCTTTTTTGAATTTCGGGTTCTCTATCCCTAAAAGACTGCCATTTATCAATTTCTTTTTGGTTGGCCTTTCTCAGGATGTTCTTAACCTCTTCACTATCGAGGGTAACTTTCTTCTTTTTCATCTGAAAACGAACCAACTCTCCCGTAAGGGTAACCATTCCTAGGTCATAGCCATTTTCAAGCTGAGTGATCACCAAATCCCCAACGGCAACTTGCAAATGGTCGGGTAAGGTGAAAAATTCTTTTCTGCTATTTTTAAAACGAACCTCAACAATATTGAATCGCTTTTCGCCTTGCGGCAACTGCATGTTTCCTAACCAGTCAAAAACTGTTAGCTTATTACAACTGTCTGTGCCACAAGTGCCGTTGCTTTTGCAACCCCTTGGTTCACCAGACCCACTATTTGAACAACTTGCACAACTCATTTGTTAATTTTAAAATTTAAAGATAATGCTATTTCCAAAAGAACTCAGAATAGAAAATCTTAATTATTGTTTAAATTTTAGCACTTCGGATCTTCCCTTCTTAAATATTTTATTACTGTTGTATTTGCCTTTTCTCAAGGCTTTTTGTTCTTCTTCAGGCAAATTGATGATGTCTTGACAATCTGAAGAGCAGCACGTTTGCATTTTCTCTTGACAAGATTCGCACTGGATAAACAGCAAATGACAAGCCTGGTTGTCGCAGTTTACATGAATGTCAGATGGAGCACCACATTGATGACATTTTGAAATAATTTCTTCCGAAATTCGTTCTCCTTTACGTTCGTCAAAAACGAAATTTTTGCCTAAAAATTTGTTTTCCAAGTCCTCCGCTTTAACCTGTCTGGCATATTCAATAATGCCTCCTTCAAGCTGAAAAACTTTTTTAAATCCTTTGTGCTTAAAATATGCACTTGCTTTTTCACAACGAATCCCTCCTGTGCAATACATCAAAATATTTTTCTCTTCCTTGTGGGGCGCCAATTCATTTTCGATGAGCGGTAAGGAATCTCGAAAAGTATCCACGTCGGGTGTCACAGCATTTTGGAAATGACCTATTTCACTTTCATAATGATTTCGCATGTCAACACAAATCGTGTTTTCGTTTTCGAGAAGTTTATTGAATTCTTCTGCATTAACATGTTTTCCTTTCTGGGTGACATCGAAAGTTTCATCGTCAAGTCCATCGGCAACAATCTTATCTCTCACTTTTATGGTGAGCTTTAGAAACGATTTATTGTCTTGTTCTACAGCGACATTAAGTCGAATGTCCTTAAGGAAATCAATCTGGTCAAGATGCTCCTTAAAGGTTTCGAAATTTTCTGCAGGCAAAGACAACTGTCCATTAATCCCTTCTTTGGCGACATAAATTCTCCCCAAGACTTCCATCGGATTCCAATGTAAGAATAAATAATCCCTAAATAAGTTTGGATTAACAATTTGGGTATATTGGTAAAAGGAGAGCGTCAGCCGTTCTTTTCCGGCGGTTTCGATGAGGTGCGCACGCTCCTTCGCGCTTAACTTGTTGTACAGTTGCATGCTATACTTGTTTTTAAGGTGAAAGATGTTTCAAAATTACAAAAAGAAATTTGTTAATAATCCTTTTTAAGCACTATTGTGCTCCAGCTATATAAATGGTAAATTCGCTTAAAACACAGAACTATGTCCGATCCTAAAAATCCCAAAAACAAAGCATTACAGCTTACATTGGATAAGCTAGATAAAACTTACGGCAAAGGAGCTGTAATGAGACTAGGCGATCAAGCCATTGTTGAAGTAGAATCCATTTCCTCAGGTTCTTTGGGCCTAGACATCGCGTTGGGTGTTGGCGGATATCCTAGAGGACGTGTTGTTGAAATCTACGGTCCCGAATCCTCCGGAAAAACAACCTTAACCCTTCATGCTATTGCTGAATGTCAAAAAGCAGGAGGTATCGCTGCGTTTATTGACGCTGAGCACGCCTTTGACCGTTTTTATGCAGAAAATCTAGGCGTTGATGTAAATGAATTAATCATTTCGCAACCCGATCATGGAGAGCAGGCATTAGAAATTGCGGATAATTTAATTCGTTCTGGTGCAATCGACATCGTCGTGATCGATTCCGTAGCTGCCCTTACTCCAAAAAGCGAAATTGAAGGAGAAATGGGCGATTCAAAAATGGGGCTTCATGCTCGTTTGATGTCTCAAGCACTTAGAAAGCTTACTGGCTCTATTAGCAAAACAAACTGTACTGTGTTTTTCATCAATCAGCTCCGTGAAAAAATTGGGGTTATGTTTGGAAATCCAGAAACAACAACGGGTGGAAATGCCCTTAAATTTTATGCTTCTGTGCGACTTGAC
>ERZ807291.8580-NODE-8580-length-11351-cov-7.121016_pt1 | contig 11351 bp, 10 predicted proteins | sample MGYA00521257_ERZ807291 | MGnify/ENA primary metagenome ERZ807291 (study PRJEB31413, sample SAMN03169783) | marine metagenome | biome: Marine; feature: Water; material: Subsurface seawater | place: North Sea | collected 2011-04-28 | depth 1 m m ...
TTTGTATTATGTGGTAAATTTTTTTCAAATAAGTTATTTACCTATTTTAGTTTTTTTCTCTTAATTGAGAAATTTTTATTTAGATCTAATAATATTGCATTTGATGGACATATTATTATATCAGAATTGTTATAAGTAATTTTAGTTAAAAACTTTCTTAAAAAAATTTTTAATTTTTTTTGATTAAGCTCATCTTTTAATTTTAAACTAAGTAAATTGCTTTCTCTTATTATTTGTTTTGACTTGACCCCAGAAATAATTCTAATTAAACCCAAAAATATATTTAAATGATTGTGTGATGAAAAAATATAATCAGGATTATTTTTAACTATTAAAAATAAAATTGAGAAGAAAGAGCTTTTTAAATCATTTTTATCAATAATTATCTTTTTTAAATTGGGTTCATTTAATTTTGAATAAATTTGTTCCCAAAGTACTAAAGTAACTTCATTTTGTTGCTTAATTAAAAGCTTTGTCAGTAAATAAATATTTTTTTCCGCCCCACCTTTATTTAAGCTAGGAGAAAAAATAAATATTTTTTTTTTAATCATATCTTCATTAAAAAAATGAAGATTTATATAAAGTTTATATACAAAAAATTTTAATATGTATGTATTTAGAATTGTAATAAACCAAGCAAGTGCTGGGTCTTTAAAAATCTGAATTAGATTTATAAATAAATTATACTCAATAAATCTAAAGGAAATACTAATAAATATTAATCCAAAAAAAAAATATACCTTATTTTTTTTGATATCAAATGAATAACAAATAAATAAAAAATTAAGAATGAAAATTATTATCAGGGTTGATATTAGTGCATATTCAATTGGTAAAATTTTAGTTAATAGATTAAATAAAAAAATATTAATCAAAAATATTATTAACGAAATATTAAAAAACTTAATAAGAAAATTATACATTTCTAATTAATAGAATTAAGAATGGAACCGGTAGTTTTATTTCAATTATTTTAAATTTTTTTGAAAGTAATTTTTTAAATTTTCTTAATGAAAAATGATTTATATGACCGGGTGTATTACCTAACTGATTAATATATTTCAATCTGCAACAATTCATAAATCTCCATAAAGGTTCATTCGGAACAGTTATAATCATATTATCAAAATTAATTTTTCTAAATTTATCCATAATATTTTCTGGGTTTTTAAGATGCTCCAAAACTTCTAAAAAAAAAATGTTGTTTATTCCAGTTTCATTTATTTTAGAATTGATTATCTCTGAAAAATTATCATGATATATATCACTTTTAAAAATATCAATGTTAAGTGTGTTTAAATTTCTTTTAGCTAATGTTATTACTTCATCACTATGATCAGTACCAATACACTTAAAATTTTTTTTTGAGAATTCAAATAACCATTTACCCTCTCCACAACCTACATCTATAAAATTATTAATTGAATTATTTTTACAAATTTTTAAAATACTTTCAAAATATTGATTGATTATATATTTTTCAAAGATATTTTTTGACTCATATTTGTTGTAAAAATTCCCTATAAAGCCAGATTTATTATTTGTAACTTCAAATTTATTGCTCATTAAGCTTATCTAAAATTCTTCTATTATGCCTAATGAGTTCACCTATCACACCTAGTGAAATTAATATAAAACCTAAAATCAAAAATGTAGCTCCAAAAATTACGGATTGTATATGTCCAGTTCCATTGCCAAACAAATAGTATAATAAAAACCTCATAAATAAAAAGACACCTACTACAGAAGGAGCTAGAGACAAATAAAAGAAAAAAATAAAAGGTTTATAAATTGCAAAACAACTTAGAATAATTTTTGTTTGATTAAAAATAAATTCTTTATTTGTTTTAAATAGTCTTGACTTTCTCGTTGGTGGATTAATTTCAATTGGTATTTCTCCAATACGCAAATCTTTATCACTTGCCTGTATAATTGTATCAAGTGTGTATGAAAATTTAGATGTACAAATAATTCTCTTGATTGCTTTCTTCGAATAAATTCTAAATCCACTAGAAGCATCAGAAATATTTTGATTTGAAATTATTCTAACTACCCAGGACCCAATATTTTGTAATTTTTTTTTTATATAACTGAAATGTTTAATATTTTTAAAAATTCTGGAACCAATTACTATATCGAAATTTTTTTTTTTAATGCTTTCAATCAATTCTTTTATATATTCAGCTCTATATTGATTATCAGCATCAATGTTAATTAAATAATCAAACTCATTTTTTTTTGCAAAATTTAAGCCTGATTGAAATGTTATCCCCAACCCTAGATTCCTTTCATGTGAAATAATATGCTCTACATTACATTCTTTGGCAATTTTAACAGTTTCGTCATTTGAGCCATCATCAATTATTAGTATTTCTATATTTGTAAGGCCACTTGTATGTTTTTTGATCTCAAATAATGTTTTTCTGATAACTTCTTCTTCATTATAACAGGGAACTTGTATCAAAATTTTAGACATTATTTTTTTTGTAATAATTGATTAACAGATTATATATTTTTTGGAACATAAAAACAGCAGCTATGCCAAATAAAATTGATGTATATCTTGGCAAATTATGAGTCAACACAGAGTGACAAAGAAATACAATTAGAGGATAAAAAAGTATTAGTTGAAAATATTTTTTTTCTTTTGAAAACATTGATTTAAATCCAATATATAAAAGATAAAATTTAGCAAAACTAAAGAAAGAATAATTGAAATATATTAATACACTTGTTATAAAATTTTTTTTATTGATATAAAAATCACTATAACCACCTTGCATAAACATACCTCTAAATAAAAAAACAGGTGTTAAAATAATTTGTTTGTCTAGATTCTTCAAATTTATAATTAAAATTTCTTTTTTAGATAAGTTATCTTTATTTTTTTTATTAAGTTTATCCCTGTTATTATAAAAATAGTTTCTTGAATTTTCAGAACTCTTGACTCTATAAATTTGTTTTTCATCAAAAATTTTTTCTAAATAATAATTACCGAATTTGGGTATAAAGGATATAAATAATGGCAATATCTCTTTATATTCTATAAATCCATACGCTGTTCTTTGTTCTATAACTGTTAATTCATATCCATAGTTGTTTTTTTTAAATAATTTTTCTTTAATAAAACTGGAAAATGAAAAAAAAAACAAAATAATTAATATAGAAAAAATAAATTTTTTGTAATCAAATATTTTATAATAAAAAAGATAACAAAATAAAAATAGATCAATTATGATAAAAATTGGTTTTATTGTAATTAATAATACAGAAAAAAAAATTAAAAGTAAAAAATATTTATTATTTTTTTTCTCTATAAAGATAATCCAAAAATAGAAAGTTATTGTAAAAAAAAAAATTGCAAAAACTTCAGGACTAATAAAAAAAACTCTACTTAAATAATATGAGTTACATAAAAATAGGATAGTTGATGCATAAGATATTATTCTATTATTGAATAATTTTTGTGAAATTAAAAAAATTATTATAGCAGTTGTAAAAAAAACTACTATTTGCAAAATCATGACGTGTTCAAAATAGACAACACATTGATCAATTGTATCTAGGCAAGAAACAGCATCCACTGTATTTTGTTCTGATAAAAAAAATGATAATACTAAGGAATATAACAACGGATAGTATGTAACTTTTTCAAATATAATATTTAAATTATATATATAGCTATTAATTAATAAGGAATTTTGAATATAATTTATTGAGTCATTTGTAACGTTTATTGAATTATTGTTGAAAATGATAAATATAAGTAAAGTTAATAAAATTAGAAGTACGTCAATTTTCTTAATCATTAAATAAAATTCCTAAGTATTTAGCGTCATATTTTAAAACATGGTAATTTTTTTTAATCTTTTTTGCAAAATCAAAGAATGCATAATTGTCATTAATATCATCACAAATGATTATTCCATTATTTCTCATATGTTTCCATACCAATAAAAGATTTTTTAACTTGGATCTATAGTTTTTATCACTGTCGTAGTGAAAAAAATCTATTTTATAATCAAATTTTTTAAGTGCTATTTTAATCCCATCTGTATCTCTACCGAATATCAGTTTCCATTTTCTTGTAAGTTTCTTGGGTACAACCATTCCAATATTTCTTTTTTCGTTCATTAATGGGTATGGTAAATCAATCGAAATAAGTTTGCCCAATTTGTTATGTAAAATTGCTAAAAGAATTGAGTACGAGCTCCAACCATAAGCAACACCTGTTTCCAAAATATTTTTTGGTTTTTTTTCTCTAATTATTTTATAAATCAAACTAATACTGGATGCCCCACTCATTTTCATTATATTTTGATTATTTAATATAATTTTATATTTTCTATTATTCTGTCCTTGTTTCAGCATTGTTTTATTGTTGTTTATCTTTTTTACAATATTTTTAAAATCTATATGTTTATTTAAATTATGGTTCTTATTGTTTTTCTTAAAAACTTTTCTACTAAAGCTTTTTAATGAAATTTGCTTTATTCTACATGTTTTTAAAGAACTATTATTGTAAGAAGGTGAGAATTTATTTTTTAATATTTCTAATAATATAAAAAAATATTTAGGTCTTGTAGCAAACCAAATAATTTTTTTTATTTTATTCATTGGATCTGAATAATTTTATTATTGCTAATTTCATATATAGCATCAACATCTTTTAACGTATTTTTTTTATGTGTTACAAAAATTACTGTAATACTTTTCTTTAATTCATGAATAAATTGAAGAAATTCACTTTCTGTTTTTTCATCTAGTGCGTTAGTGGACTCATCTAAAATCAAAATTTCAGATTTTTGATACAAAGCTCGTGCAATTCCAATTCGCTGTATTTGACCACCAGATAATCTTATTCCTCTTTCACCAATGAAACTATCAACACCATTATCTAAATTTTTGATTACTTTCTTTAATTGAGATATTTCTAATGAAAAATTTAATCTATCATAATTAATTTCATTTTCTTTTTCTCCCAACGCAATATTATTCTTAATTGTATCATCTAAAAGAAACACATTTTGACTAACTGAAGAAACTTTTTTTGCCCAGGATAAATAATTATCAGAGATATTAAACTTATCATCTATAAGAACTTCGCCTTTGTTAGGTTCTAAAAGTCCACTTATTAGGCCCAATAATGTTGATTTACCTGAGCCACTTTCTCCCATGATACCGATAAATGAATTTTTTTTTATACTTAGGTTGAGATCAGAAAAGACGGGATAATTTTCTTTATAATGAAAATGAATATTCTTTAAACTTAATGTATTTTTTATATTTATTTCATTATTATTTATTAAATTTGTTTTAAGAACATTATTTTCACTCTCATTAATTTCATTTATAATTAAATCAACGGCTACTGCCCTAAATTTTAAAGATTGATACGCATAAATTATCTTATTTATTGAAGGTATTAATCTAATCGAATAAACTGCAAACAAGCCTATAAACGGCATAATTTCATAAGCGTCACTCATATTTTTTCCATAAAGTAAAAATATGGTAATACTTAATATTGTAATAATAAAGACCATTTCCAAATAAACTCTTGGAAAGCTATTTATTAAAGTTTCTTTTAACTCCGTACTATATCTCATTTTATTATTAAAGCTAAATATCTCGAAAAAAAATTTTTTTATTTTTGTTGATTTAATTTCTTTAAATAAACCAAAAATATGATTTAGATCTTTTACTCTCAGGGTATCATATTTCTCTCTGGCTGTTCCCCATATCTTCATTTTTTTTCTAACAATAAGCAAATATATACCTGCAGAAGAACCAAAAATTATAATCAGTACAAGAGAAAGTTTAAAATTAATCCAAAATAAAAATGATGTAATTGCAATTAAGATGATAATTTCACTGGTCATTACTAACAATTGAGTAAAAAAAGGAGTTAGAGCTATCACTTCTAAGGTTAAATTTTTAATATAATAAGATGTGTTTTTTAAAATATAACTTTCATATTTTAAGTTTGAATAAGACTCTAATAGCTTTGAAGTAATTTTTATTTGAAAATTAAATACATAGTTGAGTTGAAAATAATTATTTAAAAAAATAAAAATATTTTTGATAAAAAAAATCACAACTATTATTATTATCATTAAAATTAAAATATCATTTTCGGTCTTATCTTTTAAAAATGAAAAATTATCTGAATTAACAAAAAAAATTTGTTCACTATTAAAGATAAATTGCATCATTGGTAGGATCGCACCAATAGATAACGTTTCAAAAATTGATGTAATTATCGCCATCAAAAATAGAAAAAATAAATATTTCTTCATCTTTACTTTTTCAAGCAATTTAAAGGAATTTCTAAGAACGTGCATTTATATTGAATAGTATTTTTTATACCAAAATATGAAATTTTTAATGCCTACTTCAAAATTAATTTTTGGATTGTAACCTAAAAACTTTTTACTTTTTTTTATATCACAATGTGTTTTAAAAATATCTCCTTTTTGCTTAGGCAAATATTTTTTTTTTGCTTTTTTTCCTAAAATTTTTTCTATAAATTCAATAAATTTTTGTAATGATATACTTTTTCCTCTACCCAAGTTAAATATATCAAAAAATACTTTTTTATTTTTATTTTTTTTAATGAGTGCTATTGATTTAATAATTCCAGAGACAATATCATCTATATATGTAAAATCTCGAAAATGCTTGCCGTGATTAAATACTTCAATTTCTTTATTTAAAATTATATTTTTTGTAAATTTAAATAAAGACATGTCAGGTCTGCCCCAAGGACCATAGACTGTAAAAAATCTTAACCCAATAGTCTTAATATTAAATAACTGTGAGTATGAATATGCCATTACCTCGTTTGCCTTCTTGGTTGCAGCATAATATTGAATTGGTTTATTTGTATCAAAGCTTTCTGTGATGGGGAAATCAGCAGTATCACCATAAACACTACTTGTACTAGCAAAAATTAAATCACTTTTTTTGGCCCTACAGATTTCTAAAACATTTGCAAAACCAATAAGATTACTACTTGTATAGCTTTCTGGTTTTTCTAAAGAATATCTAACCCCTGCTTGCGCTGCTAGATTGATTACTACATCAATTTTAAATGGGTTTAACTTTTTTTTTAAATTTATATTGTTTTCTAAATTACATTTTACAAAACTAAAATTTTTATATCTCATCAATATTTTTAATCTAGAATTTTTTAAATTTTTATCATAATAAGAATTAAGATTATCTAATCCAATTACTTTGTTTGATTTATTTTTTAACAATTTATTAGAAAGACTAAACCCAATAAAACCTGCACAACCTGTAACTAAAATATTCATTTCGATTAATTAACCTATAAATTAATGATTTAAAAGAGATACTTTGATATATTAATTTTGTTAAATTAAGTTTTTTTGCCAATTTTTCTTCCAGGCCAAGTATGAAAGAATATTCCAAATAAAATGCTCACTTATTTCTTCATTTTTTTTGAAGCTATCCCAAAAATTTTTTGTTACCTTGTAATCTAAATATTCATCATCATTTTTTCTCAAAAACTCAAGTAAACTTTCAGCCCAGTCTAATAATGAAGTTTTTAACAGGGTGTTAAGATGTAACCCAAATCCTTGTTTTTTTTTGTTAATATAGTTTTCAGGTAAATATTTTTTTAACAATTTTTTTATAATAATTTTTTGATTATTAAATTTGTCAATTTTATATTCAATTGGAAGCTTTTTTACAAATTCTAAAATTTCAATATCTAAAAATGGAACTCTGGTTTCTAGACTATTTCTCATTGAGCAAATATCTAATTTATACAAAATATCATTTGGCAAATAATTATTAAAATCAAATTCTGACATTTGTTCATATGAATTATGAAATTTAGTATCTGTATTAATTATATAATTATTTTCTTGGATAATTTTTTTTGATAATAAATCAGGATAATTTTTACACAAGATATTTTGATATACATTCATAAAATTTCCATCTCTTAAAATGTTTTCAATTTTTTTTTTTTTATTTATGCTTAAATTTACTAACTTAAATAGTTTATCAGGTGTAACTGAAATTAATGAACTTAAAAAAAATTTAAGTGTTTTTGGAAAATATTTAATTTTATTATGGATATTTTTACAATCAACATATCTTTTATATCCTAAAAATAATTCATCTCCACCATCACCAGATAATGCAACTTTGACGTGGTTTTTTGCAATATATGAAAGAAGATAAGTTGGTATCATTGAAGCATCACTTAATGGAAAATCAAAATACTCAAAAATTTCTGGAATTATTTCTGAAATTTTCTTATCACTCAACATAATTTCATGATGGTCCGTGCCAATATAATTTGCAATTTTTTTTGCCACATTAGCCTCATTTATCTCATTATTTTCAAACCCTACAGTAAATGTTTTTAATTTATTTTTACTAAATTTTTTCATTAATGTTATTATTAATGATGAATCGGCTCCACTAGATAAGAACCCACCCAATGATACATCAGAGATCATCTGTTTTTGAACAACTTTTTCTAATTTTTTTTCTAGAATTATCTCAGGGTTTTTTTGTTTAGTATATTTTAAATTTTGTGCTGTGTTTAATGTAAAATTCCAATACTTTTTTTCCTTTTCATAAGTTGTTGTGCCATTAGAGTTTATTGTAATTTCTAAATATGAAGCTGGTTGAAGCTTTTTTATCTCTTTAAAGGGAGTTTCTTTAGTATAGCCATAAAAAAAATATTGATTTATAGAGTTTTTATTTAAATTTAATTTAACATTAGGTAATTTTTTTAAAAAAGATAACTCTGACCCAAATACAAAATTCTGATCAATTTTACCATAAAGTAGTGGCTTCTCTCCAGCTCTATCTCTAGCTAGATATAGTTTGTTTAGTTTTTTATCATAGATTGCAAAAGAAAACATGCCCTCTATATCCTGTAATGTTTTTTCAATTCCATAGTTTTTAAAATATTTCAATAAAGTTTCTGTGTCAGAAGATCCTATCCATTTTTCATCGAAAAAAATTTTATCTTTTCTTAAATTTTGATGATTATAAATCTCTCCATTAAATGAGATCACATACCTTCCACATGTAGTTGGCATTGGTTGGTGACCATTATTTGTTAAATCTAGTATCGACAATCTCTGATGAATCATTGCAATAAAATTATCATCACTTAGGTAAATCCCCTTTGAATCAGGTCCCCTATGTTGTAATGACCTTGAGATTTCATCAATTACTTGGCCTGATAAAATTTCTTTAACATCATTATTTATAATACCGGCAAATCCACACATGAGAAATTCTTAATGTAAGTTATTTTGACATCTATAGGCTAGTTTAATAATTTTTATCCAATCCAAAATAAGTTTACTCTTATATTCTACTGAAAACCACTTTTTTGTTTTTAATTCAATATTTTTTTTATAACTTTTGTTAAGATAAATTTTCTTAATTTGTCTTTTTATATCTAATTTTGAGTTTATTTTTATAAGTGGAGGAATAGGTTTATGAAAAATTTTGCTAAATTCTTTTTTGCTAAATTTAAATGTTTGTAAGGTCACTTTTCCTTGAGACATAATTTCAAGAGCTGTTCCACCCCAGAATGTTTTTTTTTTCTGATAAAATTCTCCAGCTCCTACATCACAAATTTCGATAATTTGTAAAATTTTTTTTCTTTTCATAATTGGAAACCAAATTACATTATCTTCAATTCCTATTTTTTTACATAGTTCCATAGATTTTTCAAAATCTGGACCATATTTAAATAATATCAAACAAGAGTTAGACTTTGTTTCTTTTAAGAAGGTTTTAAAAGCTAAAATTAACCAATCATTATTTTTTGAATTACTCATATTTTTCAAAGCTGACAATGATTTAGATGATTTCCACACATGTCTACAGTGAGATATAATTTTAAAGTCAAATTTTTTAATCTTTTTTTTAATATCAAGATTTAATGCTTGTTTTTTTTCTTTATAAACCAATGGCACATACAACTGATGAGTTTTAACTTTAATTTTTTTAAAAGCATCTTCTGTAATACCTAACTCTGGATTAATTACAAATTGTGTATTTTTTAATCCATTTATTTGAAGTTTTTTTATCTTTGATAAGATTATTTTTCTATAATCAAAATGATTTAATACTTTATCTTCAATCGTATTGACCCATTCTATACCCATTGCATATGGATAAAAAATATCTAATTTTTTATTAAATTTTTCGAAAATAGCTGGCGCAATCCCTGATCCAATGAATATATCATATTTGTAATAGAGATTTAAAAAATATTTTTCTAAAATATAATTTTTTGGTTTTAATGGATTATAAATCAATGATGATGATGCATTACTTATATTGGTTCTTTTTACAAACTTAGACCAATAGTTAATGTTCCATGTATCATCTGATAATTTAAAATGTGAATGTGATAACTTCCCATCATTTTTCCATAGTAATAAAGTTGCATCTATTCCATTATCCCTTAGATTTCTTAGTAATGAAAAATTTGCATTATTTATATTTCCTAATAAAGCTATCTTCATTTTAAAGCTTCTTCTAATTTTTTTTTATTAGGAAAATTAACTAAAACACCCATATCCTTTTTTTGATAAACAACCATACTTCCAATGGCACAAGCCGAAGCATTTGCGCTTTTTACTATTTTACCTATGTGGTCAATACTTCCACACCCACCATGAGCTATCACTGGGACTTGTACATTTTTAGTAATACTTTTAATAAGTTCAACATCATAACCATTCCAGCTACCTTCTCTTTCTATTGAAGTTATCAGCAATTCACCAACTCCAGAATTTTCAAGCTTTTTTGCCCACTCTACTACATCAAATTTTTGTTTCTTTTTTCCATGATGTGAATAAATAATTTGTTTTCCGAAAAGATTATAACCGACATCAATAGAGCCAACAACACTCTGCGCACCAAAGTATTTTGATATATTCTCTATAAGTTTAAGGTTATTAAAAGAATTTGAATTTATCACAACTTTTTCAAACCCTATCTCGAATATCTTTTTAGCATCATCTAGAGATTTTATATTCCCACCATAACTAAGCGGCATAAAACATTCATTTGATATATCTTTAAGTATTTTGAGATTGATATTTCTATCTTCCTTTGAAGCCAATATATCTAAAAACATTAACTCATCGACTTCAAACTCATTAAAAATTCTTACAGTATTTACCGGGTCACCTATATAACCATACTTTTTGAATTTTACAGTCTTTACAAGACTTTCATTTTTAAGGAGCAAGCATGGTATTATCCTAACTTTTAGCATGTCTATTCTCTTGCAAAGTTTTCAAACAGTTTCATACCAAACTTATGACTCTTTTCAG
>ERZ807291.8587-NODE-8587-length-11341-cov-5.131225_pt1 | contig 11341 bp, 10 predicted proteins | sample MGYA00521257_ERZ807291 | MGnify/ENA primary metagenome ERZ807291 (study PRJEB31413, sample SAMN03169783) | marine metagenome | biome: Marine; feature: Water; material: Subsurface seawater | place: North Sea | collected 2011-04-28 | depth 1 m m ...
AGCTCAATTTTTGATAAAACACACACAAATTAGGAATAATACTTTTTGCTCTCGCCCACAAGTCCACTCCACTCTTTTTATTCTTTTTCATCGTCGCTCCAAATGTACATTGACTCATAACCCAGTTCAGTGAATGGCTCAACTAGATCTGTAAGTGTTTTATGATTATCTAAAAAGTCTATAATCTGGCTCAAAGGAATTCTGGGGGCTAAATCACTGAACTTTGCATATACTGCCTTGCACAGGACGAGATCCTCAGGATTATCAACAGTAAGCCGAAGGTCTTTTCTATCAAATTCTTTTGGGGATTCGACCTTTTCCAAAATAAACTTACTCACATTTTCACGAAGATATAATGAGCATAGTTCTGATCTATGACGATCTTCACCATTCTTATGGGCTTCTTTTAAAGCGTCTAGACGAATAATCTCAAAGCCACACCCGTCTACCACATCATCAAAGAAAGTAGCATCAGCATCACCTGAAACATGCTGATTCCAGGCTTCCTGAACAAAATCATACGATGGAAAAGGAGACTCACTAGTTACACGAAAAATATCTGTACCATTAGTTTTACGTCCACATGCTATGAGCCTTCCCAGAACATCTATCTCATCACCCACTATAAACGGTATATTTTCATCCTCAGCATATTTGGTAAAAACAGCATTTTCTTGACCCTCCGCAATTGCCAATCCAATTTCATCAATACATTCAATCGACCTAAGACACGCCAAGATATTTGCAATCACAGTTGTTCCCGACTCAACATCAAGATTTTGTAACGGCTTACCATACAATCGAGAACCTTGATTACGCACAGCAAGAGCCGCAATCAGCTTTCTGTCTTTCATTCAACATCTCCCTTGGTAATAGGATCATTATCTTGAAGTGAGGAAATGAGCTTTTTGTTGTAGACAGTTTGAATATCTGTAAATGCCTCTACCGAAGATGTCCGCTTTAACACAACATCACCAGTTCCAATTAACTTTTCAGCCTGCAGATTACCAGACATTACAACGTGTCGACGAATATTTTTTCTATACTGCTTTTCAATTGCTGACATCCCGAAATCATTGTCTAAAGAGCTGTGTCCATGAGCTGATTCAATATCCCTAATAGCACCTACAAATACTTTAAATTGATCAGGATTCATAGCGGCTTCATGATCCTCAAGCTCCATACAACAACCAAGAGTCAAATGCTTCTCCAATACCACCGCTCCCTGCCCAACTGCATATGATGGCACGGTTATACTTGATGGGTCAGTCGGATCAACATGATCACTAAATCCAAGTACTACATTTTTATGATCTGAAAACGCATTTTGTAATAATTTCATTCGGGAAATTTGATTATCTTCAATCGGAGTTGGGTACCCCTGAAAACCATGAAACAGTATTACCTGTTTCATAGAAATAATTTCTAAAGCGCTCTTAATCTCATCTAAATAAGCACCACCAGCTCCCACCATAATTCTTTTGACCGAACTCCTAGCCAATTTTTCAAGGAATCCAATATTATTAATATCAGTAGCATGAAGCTTTACAGTCTCAACACCTAATTTTTCAGCTAGCGAGAGACTCGTACTTCCAAAAACATCCAAGATCAACTCGATATGGAACTCATCACAGACATTTTTGATGTCTGCCCAATCATTATCAGACATTTCAAGACTCGTAAAAAGACCATAATATTCATAGTCAGGGGTCGCTAGCTCATCAGCATAAATTAATTGAAATTTAGCAGCGTTAGCACCAGCTTTTGCTGCCGCTTTGACTAATAATTTTGCCTGCTCCGGACAACCTTCAAATCCTTGAGCGAGTTCAGCTACTATTTCGACTTTCATTTTTTACTCCGTAACATGTTAGGATGGCCAATGAACCGGACTAATTAGACCTAAATCATCGGTTTCAAGATCATTATATTCAATTATCACTGGATTATTTATTGCTCTTACGATTTCAGTTAACTGATGTTCGCTCTCAACTCCTACGATGATCTTATCTATCTCTGGGACTTGAACAATAAACTGCAAAGAAGCCTCTAAAGCAGACAGCCCATTTTCTTGATAAAACTCTATCCATTGCATGAAAAGAGGGCGCCACTTAGAAAAATAGGGAGGCAAATCGTTAACTTGACTTAAAAGGATTCCTTGTAAAAAGACAGACCTTGCAATGACGGAAACACCCATTTCAGAGAGCCTGCCCAACCACCCAGAGCTAATAATCCTTCTGTCAAAGATATTTAGTGGGGCTTGTATTACATCAAAGAAATACTTTGGATAAATATTATCTAGCAATTCGGGAGAATAAATAGATATGCCAATACGATCAACCAAGCCGTCATCTTTGAGTTTATGTAAAGCATTGTAGATAGTATCTCCATAAGAACTAATAAGTTCCTCGGGCCTGTGAAGCAGCACTGTGTCAATGCAAGACATCTTTAAGTCCCTAAGCGATCCTTCAATAGACTTTTTATAGATTTCATAACAGTCAGAGGCGGCGTTACCTAAACTGGGTAGCTTGGTAATAACATCAAAATCAGAAACTCCAATTTTCCCAAGCACCAGCTCGCTATCCCCATATGTACTAGCAGTATCTAGGGTATGTATCTGATTTAACCTAGCATTTCTAAATATAGATTTTATATAAGCTTCAGGCACCTTACCTATAGCATTTGTAATGCCATAATTTTGTCCAAACTGAGCAGTTCCTAAAATTAATTTTTTTGTGAGGCTCATAATGTTAGAACAAATCTTGGTAACCGGATGGGCTCTTAAAGGTTTTTACAGTATCTGACCTAATTACGTCAATCACAAAATCTTGCTCTTCTGGGGTCATATTTGGAAACATAGGTATACTTATAGCTCGCTGATAATAAGCCTCAGCCTCAGGATAACAGCTAGGATCAAACCCCATTGCGCTGTAATAAGGATGTCGGTAGATTGGTATATAATGCAAATTAACATTAATCCCAGATTGACGCATTCGATTAAATACCTCATCTCGAGAGTGTGGGCCAGCTAAGTCAGTAAAATTTAGAATAAAAAGATGAAAAGATGAGTAGCTGTCTAGGTGCTGGAACGGTAATACGATATCATCAGATTCAAGCTTGTCAAAATAAGTATTTGCAATAGAGTGTCTCTGTTCTACAAACATATCAAGCCTGGCAAGCTGGCTAAGCCCCAGGGCTGCTTGAATATCAGTCATACGGTAATTGAAACCTAGTTCAAGCTGTTGATAGAACCATGCACCATCAGGCTCTATAGTCATTAGTTTTGGATCCCTCGTAACTCCATGGCTTCTCAATGAGGCCATGCTTAACATGATTTCCTGACTATTTGTTACTGCCATACCACCCTCACCCGAGGTTATGATTTTGACAGGATGGAAACTAAAAACAGCGATATCGCTATATTTGCAGCTACCCACTGGATGCCCATCATATTTAGCCCCAGTGGCGTGCGAAGCATCCTCAATAATTTTAAAACCATATTTGAGAGATAATGAATGAATAGCCTTCATGTCGCATGACTGACCAGCTAAATGAACAGGGATAACTACTTTCGGCAAAGTTCCATTTATTTTAGCTTCATGAAGCTTTTTCTCAAGAGCCTTCACTGACATGTTGTAAGTAGTAGGGTCAATATCTACAAAGTCTACTATCGCGTTACAATAAAGAGCACAATTTGAGCTGGCCACAAATGAAACAGGCGAAGTCCAAACCATATCCCCCTTCTTCACACCTAAAGCCATGCAAGCTATGTGTAAGGCACTAGTGGCACTGTTAACCGACACTGCAAAATCTGCAGAAACTTTTTTGGCAAAAGCCTTCTCGAAGCGAGGTACAGCAGGTCCTTGCGTTAAAAAATCAGAGGTTAGTACAGAAACGACCGCATCTATATCCTGCTGAGAAATCCATTGTTTACCATAAGGGATCATAAGCTTTTCACTTTATTAAATAATTTGGTGCTCATCAGAGCTTTTAAGTCTTGAATATTTTGTTTTGATGAACCTAGATCGTAACCAAGAAACTTGCGAAGTTTACGGTCACTAAGACTCATATCAGAAGGTCTTATAGCTATCGCTCCAAGCGAACTCCAAGATCCTTTCTTTATTGAATCACTACTTTGATTAAAAATATCTGCCATTTTCATGCCAAAATCATACTTTGATAGTCGCTCAGACCCAACAACATTGAAGATACCTGAAGCATCTTTGGTCAGCAAAGCGAAAATAGCGTCGATTAAATTTTGTGCTAAGACCGGGGTATAGTAAACGTCATCAGCGAGAGTCATTGGTTCTCCATTGAAGAGATTATTATAAACAAAATCACTAAATGACAATCGATAAGATGGCCCCCAAGTAAAAAAATTACATCTCACAATGAGGGCTTCTTTGTTATTTTGCAAAACTCCTTCCTCACCTAATGCTTTCGAGTACCCATAGGCATTAAGGGGTTTAGGAGAAGCCTCTTCACTAACGAAAGACTCTGTGCCATCGAAAAGATGATCTGTCGATATATGAACAAACTTAATACCAAGATCATGGCATACCTTTGCTAAGTTCGCAGGCAGAATTCCATTGATGAAATTAGCAGCATTGGGGTCGTCATTGCAGCCATCGACATTGGTCATTCCTGCTGTATGGATCACTACTTTTGGTGTATTAATCTTAAGCTCTTCTTCGATAGATTGAAGGCTGCCTAGATCCATTTTAATCAATTGCACATTAGGGAGGTTCAGTTGCCTTTTATGACTAAGGGCACGAAATTTATATAGCTGTGGCTCATGAAGCAGTATATTAAGACCTAGGAGTCCAGAACCACCTGTAACAAGAGCGTTAGCTGGCATATGTCTAAAGAACACCAATTTTGTGACTATTATCTTTAATCCAACTTTGGAGCTCTTCTACACTAAGCCACTCTTTGTTATTGTCAGAGGAATAGGTGAAGCTCGAATCAACCAAAGCACCATCTTTGATTCGTTCAGGATCTTTACTCCAATTATTGATTTGCGGAAGAATTTTGAAGTAACCATCATAGGAATATGTATGCGGAGCATCCTCAAGCCCAATCATTTGCTCATGAAGTTTTTCGCCTGGCCTTATACCAATAATGTTTTGCTTAACTCCAGATGCGACAGCTTCTGCAATATCAGGCAGCGTCATCGAAGGTATTTTCTTAACGTAAATTTCACCACCCAGCATATCGTCAAAAGCCTTCCAAACAAGTTTCACACCCTCTTCTAAGGTAATCATAAACCTTGTCATTTTCGGATCCGTAATCGGAATGCTTCCCCCAGCCATCTTTTTAATAAAGAACGGAATTACTGAACCTCTTGAGCCCATTACATTACCATATCTTACAACTGAAAATGATGTGTCAGAATAATTTCTGATTGAGTTTGCAGAGATAAATAGTTTATCGGAAGCAAGCTTAGTTGCACCATAAAGGTTTATAGGGTTACTCGCTTTGTCTGTTGATAGAGCTACTACACGCTTCACTTTTTGATCGATACAGGCATCTATTAGATTCATAGCACCCATGATATTAGTTTTTACGCATTCAAATGGGTTGTATTCAGCCGTCGGGACGATCTTAGTTGCAGCGGCATGGACCACATAATCGATACCATCCAAAGCTCTGTGTATAGAGGATTTATCTCTAACATCCCCGATTACAAATTCTACCTCAGGAACGTCTAAATAATGCTCAGCGAGGTCCCATTGCTTCATCTCGTCTCGAGAAAAAATAACCAAGCGTTTAGGCTTATATTTTTTTAATGTCATTGGGATAAAGGTTTTGGCAAACGAGCCCGTGCCACCTGTGATAAGAATTGATGAGTTAGTTAACATTAGTAAGATAATCTCCTGTATAAAAGTTATGAGGCATAAAAAACATCTCCAAAATCAGCCTTTGCATTGAGTAACCTGACCATCTTTAATTTCAAAAATGTGGTCACAATGCTTTATTGTGGAAAGACGATGAGCAATCACAATCATCGTCACCTTTTTCTTAAGGGCCATGATTTCATTAACAATTTTTTCTTCTGTATTAGAATCCAAAGCACTTGTAGCCTCGTCCATAATCAAAAAGTCTCTTCCGTGATAAAAAGCTCGGGCTAGTATCAAACGTTGACGTTGGCCGCCCGACAAGAACGCTCCCTTTTCGCCAATTTCTGTCGTAACTCCTGATGGCAGTGAATCCACAAAATCTTTAATAGACGCCATATTTAATGAGGACTCTAGCTTAACCTTGTCTATCTTATCTGCATCAAATTCAAGGGAGACGTTGGTCTCTATTGTGGCATCAAGAAGGAAAATCTGCTGGGGGATCATAGCCAAATGTGTTTGCCAGGAGGCTCTGCAATCTGAAATATGGGTTCCATTAATTGAAATTGATCCCCCAACCGGATCAAGTAGCCCAAGGATTAAATTAGCGAGGGTAGACTTGCCGGACCCTGACTGCCCTACAATGCCAATAGAGTCGCCCGCTTTGATTTTTAAATTAACATTTTCCAGGACGTTTACGGACTGCGTATCAAACGCAAAGTTTAGCCCTTGGATCTCAAGCTCTCTAAATTTCTCCACTACAACAGAATCTTTGTTATTGTCACGCTCACCCTCAGACGGCAAACCTTGAACATAATCATCATACAACACGTGAACAGTATTGATATTATGTCGAATACACACTATCGCGTGCGCCAATAGTGTTGCAGAGGGCATCAACCTTACAGCCGCCACCGCAAAAACCGCCATCACTGGAATGAAACCACTAAAATCAGAGGTGAATAGAAAAGAAAACGTACCTAAAAAAACCACAAACAAGAGAATTATTAGTTCTAACAAGTACCTAGGTACTGAAGAATAAATAGCAGCTGACTTTTGTAATTTTGATAATTTAACAGCGTTAACTTCGAACCTGTTGAGGAATCTCTCTGTCTTCCCTAGAACCCTTATTTCTTCGTATCCATCCAAACTTTCTCGTAAAAAACTAAGGGCCTCTCCAGAATATCTATTTATTCCTTCTCCCATATATTTTAAACGAGCCCTAGAAAATCTGTCCCAGCCGACTGTCACAACTAAAAGTAGCATTACCAGAGCAAAAACTACAGTTAGGCTCTGGTACGCTAAAAGACATATCAAAGCGATGCAAATTATAGACTCTGAAACAAATTTGAGCATATAAAACAAAACATTTCCGGAATAATATCCAGTCAACGTATGAACTGATTGAATATATTCTGCAGTATTTCTCTTATTAGATGCTTGTGACGACATGGATTGATAAGTTTTAAGTAAGTGCATCTTCAACCGCAACCGCTGTTTCTCTGAAAATGAAATAACAATAGAATTAGCGCCAACCGCTAAAAAGAATCGGAGAAAGAAGAAAGACATGAGCGACACACCAACAATCAAAATTGCAGTTTGTTCATCAATACTCTTGTCTAAAGTATTTCCTAAGAACTGAGCCAAGCTAGCCTGTAAACTGGCATCCATTACGAGCGAGATGAAGGGGCCCATCAAGCCAACGCCCAGGACATCCACTGCCGATATAACTATGAATAATATTACCATCCAAGGTAACTTACGGCGATCCTTTCCCAGTAAGCTTAAGGACTTTTGTATTACATTCATAAAATTTCCAAGTAATCAGCCACCACACAAAATCTGCTATTGATAGTAATCACAATTAAATAAGTTGGGGTTAAATTCGATATGAAAAACCTAACTGCGCGAGTAACTCATCAACTCTGTCAGACAAGAAATGGTTTCAATTTCGTTAACTATATTATCGGGGAGCCGATTTATTCCATTCCCATCGAAAAAAACAAACCTCATGCCTACATTCAGTGCGAACTGAAAATCAACAGCCATATCCCCCACATAAAGTACTTCACTGGGAAGAACGTCAAACTTTTCTAATACTGCATCAGCTACAAATGCATTAGGCTTTCCGTGGCGATGGTCATCCCCACAGACAAGAAAATTAACAGGGATATTTAATTTATCACATAACAATTCGGCATTTTCTCTAGGCTTGGCTGTAATAATCGAAGTAGATATACCTATTTTACTTGCCCAATTGAAGACATCGCGAGCGCCATAAAAAGTTTTCACATCCCCAGCCAGTCTTTTTGTGTGCGAAAAATAAAGTTTTGAAAGATCTTTTTCATAGCTAGACAAATCTAATAACTCTAATATCGTTGGGAACGGCACGCCAACATGCTTTTTATATTCAGAAAACCCACAATTGAGATTTAGGTCCACCATCGAAGACTCCCAAGCAACTTTCATTATCGGGAAGGAATCAATAAGCGTTCCATCTAAGTCAAAGGAAATATGCTTAATTTTGGACACTAAAACCTCCTGATACATACATTGTCTTAAATAACTCATCACGACCCATCATGCGACACGCCAACTCATAGTCGTCATTTGTATCGATAGAAAGACTCAATCCATTCTGAAAAAAGGTGCCTACAGGAACGCCCAACTCTATAAGCCTCATCAATTCAATTCTTTCAATGTCTTCAAGAGGTGTAGAGTTACTTTGAACAAACTTTAGAAGCCCTGAGAGCCTAAAGCCAATAATACTTAAATGCTTCTTAAGAGGCGCTTTCTCTACCCCGAAACAACATGGAACATCGCTTCTAGATAAGTAAATAACCCTATCGCCATGGGCTACCAACTTGACTCTATTTACATTATTGAAATCATCACTGTATTGATGTGGAATCACACACTCATAATCTGTATCTGTCAAAAACTTGACTACTTGCTCAATATATTCTGGTCTAACAAAAGCCTCGTCACCCTGAACATCGACAATAATATCATCTTGGGACAGCCCCATAATATTGGCAGCCTCGGCAATTCTCTCCGTCCCATTTTCATGCGATGAGGAGGTAAGGCAAACCTCTATATTGTATAATTCACATACTTCTAAAATTTGTATGGAGTCTGTGCACACCACCACTCTATCTAAGCTCTTAAGAAGCGCACAACGCTTTGCAACATGCACGATCATCTCAACGCCATTAATTTTTTTTAACGCTTTACCAGGTAATCTAGAGCTATCCATCCGTGCGGGAATTAACACGACTATTTTAGGTACCATAGTTCTATATACTCCTATTCATTTATTGATCTATTCTTCTAAAATGATCCGGTAGATCACTTAAACACAATCACACAAAACAAAGCCCATCTCTTGGGCGGCAGCTAGTAAGTATTGCTGATTAACAAATCTAACTTTTATAAAAGATACTGCATGCAATACTTCAATTCTAAATTCGTCTTACCTTACCCAAATCATAATAAAATATAGGTTGTAACTAGCGCGTATGCCATTGCCATGCAGTTCGAATTATTGAATCTAAATCCAAAAACTCGGGTTTCCAGCTCAAAACCCGCATAGCCTTAGTTGCGTCTGCAACTAATTTATCTGGATCACCTTCACGACGCTTTTCCATATCGTAGCTAATACTCTCCCCCACAACCCTTTGACAACTTTCGATAACGTCAAATACCGAAAAACCATCTCCACAGCCAAGATTATAAGCCGAAAAGCCAGACCTATCTTTCATTTTTTCTAGGCCTAAAAGATGGGCCTGCGCAAGATCCGTCACGTGAACATAATCTCGCACACAAGTTCCGTCATGCGTGTCATAATCATCACCAAATACTTTTAGTTCATTGCCACCAGACCCTGCTGATTTCAAAATATTGGGAATTAGATGAGTTTCAGGATCGTGAGCCTCACCAATTTCCCTTGATTTATGAGCACCTGCGGCGTTAAAGTACCTAAAACAGGTAGAGTTAAAGTCATATGCGTTGCAAGTATCCTGGAGGATATTTTCTACCATTAACTTACTCTGGCCATATGGGTTAATAGGTTTTTTGGGATGATCCTCTGAAATTTTATCGGTCACTGGGTTGCCAAATATTGCAGCTGTTGACGAGAAGACTAGGTTATTCAAATCATTTTCTAGCATCTCATTAACTAGATTAAGTGTACCAACCACATTATTGCGGTAGTAAATCTCTGGTTTTTTAACAGACTCACCAACTAGTGATTTAGCGGCAAAGTGAATCACACCATCAAAATCACGCCCCTTTAGCAATTGTGATAACTTATCCCGATCTAGCAAATTCACGCGAAGGATTTCACAGCCTTTAACTGCCCACTCATGACCTGTTGAGAAGTCATCGAGCACTACAACTTCATGGCCATGCTCTTGAGCATATCTAACCATATGTGAGCCGATATAACCTGCTCCACCCGGTATAAGTAATTTCATGAAGTCATATCTATTACATTAAACATAAAATTGGTATTTCTTTTTTAAAAGATTTTAGAAACTTTGACACATTAATTAACTATCAAATGACAATAGACTTCATCAAAGATTAACTTATTATAAATTTAAGAATTAAAATCTAGAAACTTAGGAGGTTTTTTGCTTAACAACATAATGCCTTATAAGCACTAAAACAATACTTAACATCCCACCTATTAGTGCGCTTAAGATACAAATTACAGATCTTTTAGGTTCTGATTTTTGCTCCATTACCGCAGGAGGGTCAATATAATCAAAAACGTAGTATTGATTCGCTTCAATTAGTGTTAATTTTTTAGTTTCTTCTTGTAAAAGTTGCGCTAAGGCTTCTTTAATTTCAGATAAACCAGTCACTGAAATTTTTTCATTAAGGTAGTTAACAGCCTTTTCTGACTCTGATTTATCTTTTTGTCTATAAAAAGCATTAACCTCATTAATAATTAATTCGGCCCATTGTTTAGCTATATATGGGGATTGATGCTTGATTGATAAGTCGATGAAGCCAGATTTTTTATCATCGTGTAAAATTAAGTGCGTTTTAAATACTTTAAAGCTTTCTTGAGCGCTTGGTATCTGTTGCTTTGGATAAGAAACCTCTCTAACCCAGGTGTTGCTACTAGCGTCATAAATATTCTCATCAAAAGCCGCAGTATTTGTTTTAGAGTCCCAGGATTTGTAGGCCATAAGATCTGGCAGGTAAATCTCAGTGAGTATGTTATTTTTAAAGAAACTCAGAGAACTAATTTTTTGTATTGCTTTTGCAGAATTACCCTCATCACCACCTGAAGGAAGGCGAATTCCAGCAAGCCCTGCAAGACCACTATAACTTCCAAGAGCTCCAGAAATGCTGTTATTTGAATTAACAGGAACTAGCTTAGCTTTAGATATATATATATTAGGTAAGGATAGGCTATAAATAACTCCAACAATCGATGCAAAAGCAGTCAAAGAAACAATAATCCATTTTCCCCTCCATAGGATATAAAAAAGTTC
>ERZ807291.8590-NODE-8590-length-11338-cov-16.380395_pt1 | contig 11338 bp, 9 predicted proteins | sample MGYA00521257_ERZ807291 | MGnify/ENA primary metagenome ERZ807291 (study PRJEB31413, sample SAMN03169783) | marine metagenome | biome: Marine; feature: Water; material: Subsurface seawater | place: North Sea | collected 2011-04-28 | depth 1 m m ...
TTTGGTTGCGGGGGCAGGATTTACTCAAGACCCTACAATTAGTTCTTGGGTATGATTGCGCGTGAAATTGTGATCGCTAGCCATCTCCAGATCATAGGCTGAAATAATGACACAGTTTTCCGATTACAATTTGCGATTGTTTGCAAACATTAAGCTCACGCGAACTGATTTACCGATCGACGGTTTAGCGAGACATTGTTGAGATTGATTTGTTATTTCAATAATGTTTTCAGTAATTATCTTTATCAAGAGGGACGCACCGATGAAAATTAGCGCTTACCACCAGAGTGATGCGAGGTGTTTATCAGTTTTCAGTCATAGTGTTTGATGGCGGATGACAATAAATCAAAAGCGTTGGCATTTTGATCAGGACATGAGATGAAAGCGCAGTAAGCGGCGAACAGAGACTGCTAAAAACAGCAATGATGATGATGGTCGTACCCAAACCACTATAGCCCCGCACCAAAACTAAAATAATCACAGCAACGAAGGTAATGACTAAAGATTGATCGATGACTATTAAATCTGAATATAGCGCCTAATTGCCTTTGATCAGATATTTTTTAGCAAATAGTAGTAGCGACATGTCCGCCCCACGACGCGCTACAACCTGCACGCCAACCGGCATCCCGCCTGCATCCAGGCCATAGGGCAGTGACAGGCTGGGAAGACCCAGTAAAGTAAAGGCCCTGCTCATCAGCGGGCTGCCAGTGCCGTCCGCCAAAACTGGGGCGGTATCGACTGTGGAGGGGCAGATCAATATGTCTGACGCACCAAACAATCGGTCTTCATAATCATCTATTTGCTGTTGAGTCTTTTGGAATCTAACTTTGGCCTCAGCAGTCAATCCCTGCCCCTCGGTTACCAACGCTTTCATATGGTCGCTCAATTTATCCCAAGCTGACTGCCATTCGTCACTGAAACATTGTGCAGCCTCAAACGCCATCAAGGAAATATGATCGCTCGTCAGCTTGTCAAAGTCTACAAACTCGGACACTTCACCAGATTTGCAGCCATTCGCATTGGCTAATGAATGACACTCGGCAACCGCCGCAATGCATGCACCGGCGACTTGAGAGTCCCAACTGCCGGTAAGGGTGGATAACACCAACGCCGGTAAGGGTTTTAATTTAGATTTGAAGGAAGGTTGATTTACCCCCGTCCCCGCCAAAAGCGCATTTACAACAACTATCAAATCATCGATCGAGCGTACAAACAAACCAATCGTATCAAGTGACGGTGCAAGTTTTTTCACCCCGTCGACTGGCAACAAGCCGAAACTCGGTTTAAAGCCAATAATGCCACAATAGGAAGCCGGCCTGATTGTTGAGGCAGCCGTCTGGCTTCCCAGCGCAAACGGCACCATACCAGTTGCGACCGCCGCAGCCGACCCAGAGGAGGATCCGCCCGGGGTGCGCCCATGATCATACGGGTTTACGGTTGGGCCCGCTTGCCAATAGGCAAATTCGGTGGTGACTGTCTTGCCAATGACAATTGCGCCCAATGAGCGCAATATCGCAACAAGTTTTGCATCGCTATCTGGTCGGTGATGCTGATAGATCACCGAGCCGTAAGTGGTCACAAAATTGCCCGTATCGTATACATCTTTAACGGCTATTGGCACGGCTGCTAGAGGCAATATTTGCCAATTTGGTCTGGACATTAACTCTTGATATTGTTCCTCAACCTGATCCCAATCCAGAGCCTTCCAAGCCTTTATGTCACCATCACATTTGGCAATGAGGCTTCGTGTAGCATCAATAATTTCATCTGTACCCAAAGTACCACGACGTACTTTCTCAATGATAACTGTGATTGATTCAAGGTTTTTAGGTGCTTGATTAACAGGGCTCACGATAAAAACTCTCCATTAACAGGCACTCTTCCCCTACCCAATCACCAGGCACGATGGCACAGATACAATTACCAATTTTGCATTCTACCTATATCAATTCACAGTCTTTTTTTATTCGATGCATAAACGTAGACCGAAATTGCGAGGAACATTGTCACGGCAATATACCAGAAGTTCGTATCATATGTGAAACCAAGGAACCCAGCCAAGGCAATAAAAGCATAACCACCGCGCTCCACACCGTTGAGCGAGCGGAAGAGGAACCCGTAGGACGCGACCGACACTGCTACTTGCACAAATATCACCTCAATAATCGCTATTATAGTGCCCATCGTCATATTCGGGAATGACATCAACTCGGGTGAGAAGACAAAGGCAAACGGGATGATGAAGGTCGTCATCGCAATCTTCATCGAATCCCGTGCCGTACTCAAGAACGTTGCATCCCCTAGTTTCGCCGCGGCAAGCACGCTGACAGCCACTGGCGGCGTTAGCGTGGAGAAGACTGCAAAGTAGAACACAAAGAAATGTGCTTGGAGGGCAGGAATGCCGATCTGTTGCATGAACGGAACCAGTGCCAGCGCAACGATGATATAGGCAACCGGCGTCGGCAAGCCCATACCGAGGATCAATGAGACAACCATCGCACCCAGCAGCAAAATAAGCTGTGTATCCGGCAAGTACTGGATCAATGCCGAACCCAAACGCCCAGACAAGTTGGTGGTCAACATGACCTGACCAAGCGGACCAACGGCAATCAACAACAATGACAGGATGGCGACCAGGTAAAATCCCTCTTGAACGGCATCATAAAGCTGTTTGCCAGTGGGGCGGAATTTTCCCTGTAACATCGCAAAGGCCAACGCCAGTCCAATGCCCCACAAGCCAGCGATCGCTGGTGAGCGATATCCCAGCAACAAATACAGAACCACACCAAATGAGATGATGAATGTTGGAAGCAACCGCTTGATACGCGCTGTATCAACACGTTCAACCAATTTTGGGAGCTCATAGCGACGTGCATAGATCGTGACGGCAATACACACACCAACCAGATACAATAATCCAGGGATCAGCGCAGATAGCGCGACATCAATATAGGCTCTGTTCAGGAAGGATGCGATGATAAATGCGGCTAGACCCATGATTGGCGGCATAATTTGACCGGCTGTCGAGGCAGTAGCCTCAATTGCGCCTGCCATCGAGCCTTGATACCCGTATTTGCGCATCATCGGAACGGTAAGGCGACCGGTTAGAACCACGTTGGAGACGGCTTGACCCATGATTGACGCGACAATTCCAGAACCAATTATTGCCGGGCCCGCAGCGCCGCCCGGAACTTTTCGTCCAGCAATTTTACCAACATCAAGGACCATGTCCAGCATCCCCACGCCAAGTAGAATAGCGGCATAGATAATTAGGAAATAAACTGAGTCCGCAGCAACCTGAGCAAGATAATAAAAGCCCTGATTCGTACCGAGACCAATGTAATTCATTACAAATTCTGGGTCATATTCCGGCGTCATGAATAACGGGTTTTCGATTAGATATCCTAAAAAGAAATAAATGATAGAAATGGTGATGATGCTAGTCAGCAAGAGCCCCCAATGGATCAGGGTCAGCATCAAAATAGACACAGTCATGATCCAACCAAAGATCATCTGTGTTTCGGTAAAGAATGGCTGAACTTGTTCAAGAGAAATCGCGTTATATCGCACATACCCCATGCCAATGGCCGAAAGCACGAAGGCTGACGCTGCGAACACAAAACGACCAGCGAAAAAGGGCTTTACCTGTTCGTTGATTTTTTCATCTATCAGACCCCGCATGGCAAGCAGGCCCGTCATAATACAGGTACCAAGGATGAAGTTGGAATAATGTTCTGCCGAATTCTTGACAAAGCCAAAAGCAGAAGCCCCAATGTAGAATGTCAAAACAATCCCAGTAAGCAAGAAGGGGATATCAACAAATTTACGTGCACTGGACCACAAAGCACTAACTCCAAAAAAATAAATTTGATTGAGCGTATCAAGGCGGCGGCATATAGCCGCCGCCCCTTACAAGAAAGATCTAATTGGTGGCTGGATAGGTCATTGGTGTGCATAGTGGGTTATCACTTTGCTTCCACCAACCAAGTTCCTTGTAGGCACGAACAGCACCCGGATGGGCGTTATCCTCTGAAAGACCGCAAGTCATTAGTTCCGGTGACCAGACACGCCAAAGTGCGTGGAGCTCACGCATTTCAGGTGCGATCTTCGCAACAGCCATCACTGTTTTGTAAGCTTTTTCTTCATCAAAGCTCGAATGAACAGCAGCGTAGGCACGGTTCACACCAATGCCAAGTGGCTCATCCTGATAAGGAAGAGTGTTAGCCGGCAGCATTGTGTGCAACCAGGTTGCCTGAAACTTTGCATTCAGCTTATCGATATCTTCCTTAGTCACACCGATATAGCAAAGCTTCTTGCCTGTAGCTTCGTGCTGGCGAACAACACCGGGGATCATGAACTCTTTAAAGTTTGGCTCCGCACCCAACGGAATGATCGCAGCATCTGTCGCCCCGTCAATCAACTGTTGTGTCAGCTGCGCTGGTGACATGTGGCGGATGTCTGTGTTTTCCGGCGTAATTCCGAACACTTCCTCAAGAAGCAACCTCGGAAACACGCCCCAGTCAGACTGTCCACGAAGGCCAAGCGAAATACGCTTTCCTTTGAGGTCTGACATTGTCTTCAGGCTACAATCGTAGGTTCCAAGGAACTTGCCCTGTGCCCACCACGTCTCCCCATAGAGCAGTTTCCAAGGAACCTGGACAGGCTCTGGAACAAACTCTTTCATTTCCTTTGATCCACCTGCATATGCAACCTGAATCAAAGTATCTTCAGTCTTGAAGATAGATGACTTTTGTTTACGCTCATTTTTGCCCATTTCACGAATGTTGTACATATAGCCAGGCGTTTCCTGAGGAAGCAGGACAACGTCTGAGCCATTTTTGATCAACTGGTTCATCAAGATGGTATCGCCAGCCATGGGGCCACAGCCAAATGGACAAAGCAAAATCGGAATTGTTTCTCCTGAATTAGCTGACATCGGAGCAGCAAATGACACCGCCCCAAAGGCCAGAGCACCAAGTACCTGACCAATATGCATTTTTTTCGAAAACATAAGATACCTCCCATTTGTAAATAATTCTACATACGCGGCTTTGATATTGATTTTATGCCCCAAATGAGAGCAAAGCCTCTCTCACCATGAATTTTCTAAACGACTTAATTACCCTTGAACCTCTTTTTCATTCTACCCAATCGAAAATAATGGCTGATCAAATTCTACTAGCGCACCATCCTCTGCAAAGATTGCTTCTACTTTGCCATCCACCGTAGCCTCAACGGATGTAAACAATTTCATCACCTCAATCAGGCAGAGCGTGTCACCTTTTTTCACCGTTTGTCCAACAACCACAAATGCCACATCTTCTGGTGATGGTTTGCTGTAATATGTGCCGACCATTGGTGATTTGACCACCTCACCACCTAACGCGCCCTGATTGGTGTTGGCGGCGGGTGGGGGCGACCCTGATACAAGCTCTGGAGTGACCAGCTTTGCGGGGATTGGAGTGGCTGTTTGCTCGGTGAGAGTTGCGCCCTGTTCACCCTTTCGAACAACTAGCTTTATACCATCAAGCTCCAAGACGACTTCTGCACATGATGAGGAGTCAATCATTTTGAGTATTTCGCCAACATCAGCGTAATTCAGCGTCATCTTTATCCTCTCTAAAATTCTCTGCTATTCATAAGTAACGTTGCTCAATCACGTTTTTGTGATTCTAACTCAAAGACATAGGCATCCGCAGCCTGGCGCAGTTCGGGCAGCAGTTTTTCTAACTCATTGCGAGATAACCGAGCCTCGGGTGCTGACAATGCCATGCCGGCAAAAACGCACCCATTTGACGTGCGCAGCGGCACTGCTACACAGCACACGCCATTCATAAATTCCTGATCATCAACGCTAAAATCCTGAGATCTAATCTTTTCAAGTTCGTCCAACAGTTCCTGACTGTTTGTTATGGTACTTGGAGTATAGCGTTGCAGTTCCACCCGACTTAGCAACACTTTAACTTCGCTTCTACTTTTTAGTGCCAGCATCAATTTGCCAATCGAGGTGCAATGCACAGGCACTTTACTTCCCGCCTCAAAATGCAACCCCAAAGGCCATGATGCCTCTACGCGATCGTGATAAACGATATGATCACCGATCAGCGCCCCAACATTGACCGTTTCATTTACGCGTTTGACCAAACGTTCAAGATGAATAGTTTGGGGTCTGGAACCTATGCGATTAGATAAAATTTGATGTGCCAGAAGGAAAAGGTTTCTGCCAGCAATGTAGCCAGTCAATGTAGGGTGGCGTTGAACGTATCCACACTCGACAAGAAAATTTATCAGTCTATGGGCGCTAGGTTTTGGTATGCTTGAAACCTCAACGATCTCTGACATCTGCACCGGATAGTCACGACTAACCAAGAGCTCAACTATCGCAAAGGCTTTTCCAGCCACACCAAGCCCCACCATGTCATCGACACGTGCTGATACGACGCTCTGCGACAACCTCACCGAAGACAAAGTCATTCAATAGCCCTCAAAAATGGGCGAGGCGTGGGATCTTTTGAGCCTCTGAAAACATCAATTACTACCCTCCGTAACAAGATTGTTGACATACCTCAGATGGAAACGCAAGATGTTGTTTCATATTATGAGATAAAAGGTTTCAATCTTGATTGCTTTGGAAAACAACGCCTTTTCATGAAAAAGTCCAAAACAAAATTTCACAAGGTATTGATTGCAAACCGTGGTGAAATTGCATTAAGAGCGGTGAAGACGTGCAAGAACCTTGGCATCAAAAGCCTCGCGATTTATTCGACTGCTGACAAATCATCTCAACACGCCATTCAGGCTGATGCGGCCGTGTGTATTGGGCCTCCGCCAAGTTCAAAAAGCTATCTGGAACAGGCCACGATCATTCATATTGCGTTGAAAAATAATTGTGACGCCATTTACCCAGGATACGGGTTTTTATCAGAAAATGCCAAATTTGCGGATCTGTGTGAGGCGAATGGCATTAAGTTTATCGGCCCGAGCGCGGACTCAATCCGCCGTATGGGCGATAAATCAACCGCACGTCAAATCGCCATCGCAAACAAAGTACCAGTGGTAGCCGGATCCGATGGCGCCTATGACAATCCAGAAGACGCGATGCATGCGGCTCAGTCCCTTGATTACCCTTTATTGCTGAAGGCGCGCGCTGGCGGTGGTGGTCGGGGCATGCAAATCATCGCTAATGGAAGTGAGTTCACAATCGCCTTCCAGCGCTGCAATGCAGAGGCTAAAAGCGCCTTTGGCGATGGGTATATCTACATCGAGCGATATTTCGAACAAATCCGCCATCTTGAGGTTCAGATATTAGGTGACGGCAAAGGTGAAGCCATCGCGGTCGGCGAGAGGGATTGTTCAGTTCAACGCCGCCATCAAAAGTTGATCGAAGAAGCGCCAGCCGCAATATTGAACGATAAAACGCGCAATGAGCTTCACAAAACTGCAGAAATGTTGGCGGCAGGTGTGAAGTATGAAGGCGCTGGCACTGTCGAATTCATTTATGATGTCGCCACCAAAGAGTTCTTTTTCATTGAGATGAACACACGCATTCAGGTTGAGCATCCAGTGACTGAAATGCTGACTGGGATTGATCTGGTTGAGGCGCAATTTTTGATCGCACAAGGCGCGCCGTTCGAGAGTGTGAAGCCAAGACAAAAGCAATCGGGACACGCCATTGAATTCAGGATCAACGCCGAAGATTGGGAGCAAAATTTTAGACCAAATCCAGGGAAACTAATCGCATGGTCTCCGCCTAAAATGTCTGGTGTTCGTGTCGACTCCGCCGCCTATGAGGGATATTACATTGTCCCCTTTTACGATTCCATGATCGCCAAGCTGATTGTTTATGCTGACAGTCGGGACTTGGCAATATCGAAAGCGAAAGACGCGCTGAAAAGTTTTAAGATCGAAGGCATAAAAACCACAGCAGGCTTTCATGAAAAAATATTGAACCAAGAGGCCTTTCTGACAAATAATATTTCGACACGTTGGGTTGATGAGGTGTTTCTGGAGAATAACACATGACGATAACAAGAGATGTGCGACTGATTGATGTCACTTTGCGTGACGCCCATCAATGTTTATGGGCAACGCGCATGAATACTGGCATGATGAAATCAATGGCTCCTGCTCTAGATGATGCAGGCTTTGAAGCCATCGACCTTGTTGGCGGGGCGGTGTTCGATGTGTGCGTGCGCTACCTTCGCGAGGACCCTTGGGAACGAATGCGCATTCTGAGTCAGTGGATCACGAAAACGCCCCTCATCATCCATACACGCGGCCAGAGCCTCTTTACCTTTGAATTTTTTCCCGATGATGTGGTTGCGCTATCTGCCCAAAGGTTCGCTGCAAACGGGATGCGGTATCACACGCCCTATGATGCGTTGAACGATATCCGCAATTTGGAAATTCCGATCACTGAGGCAAAACGGCATGGTCTGACCGTTGTTCCCGGGATCGTCTTTACGGAAAGTCCGGTGCACACCGACGAATATTACGTCAAAAAAACCAAGGAAGTAATGACACACGGGGTCGATGGGATCTTTCTGAAAGACCCTAGCGGATTGCTGAGACCAGAGCGTGCCAGAAACCTTGTAAAAAACATGAAATCAGTGATGGGCGACATGCCGTTGCAGCTTCACTCGCATTGCCTGTCTGGGCTTGCGCCATACACCGCACTTTGCGCCGTGGAGAGCGGTGTGGAGGTCGTGCATTCTGCAACTGCGCCGCTGACGAACGGCGCCTCACACCCTTCCACGCAAGGGCTGGTCAATAATTTGCGGCGTATGGGTCACAATATTGATATCAACCTTGACAAAATTGATGAAGTTTCAGAAGTCATAAAATTTATTGCCGCCAAGGAAGATAAACCCCTTGGTAAAATTGCAGAGTATGATGCATTTCATTTTCACCATCAAGTCGCCGGAGGCATGATCTCGAATTTGGAATATCAGCTTAGCACCGTTGGCTTGGCTGATAGGCTGGAGGATATTTTGCAAGAGGCTGGCAATGTGCGTGCCGACCTTGGTTATCCGATTGTTGTGAGTCCATTCGCCCAGTACATAATCACGCAATCTGTTCTGAATATCGTGGCCATGGATAATGGCAAGGAGCGGTTTTCAAGCGTACCCGATGAGGTAAGGTTATATGTCCGCGGCGGCTATGGCGAAATTGCCGGCCAGATTGATCCCAACCTTTATGACCGCATAACCAAGGGTGCAGAACCCATCAGTCAACGTCCAGGTGAATTGGTGCCACCTGCACTGAAAAAGACTAGAAAAAAATTAGGTGCGTCGGCGAGCGATGATGATGTTTTGCTGGCCGTTTTTTATGACAATAAAGAATACCAAGCTCTCAAAGATGCTGGGCCCATTGATACGGAATATCCGATAATGGAGACGCCTCTTAAAACCCTGATCAAGGGCATCACCGCACGCGATGACGTTACCAGCTTTCACTTTATTGACCACAAAAGCAGCTTAGAGGTTTCAAAATGAGCAGCCCATGCATTGTTACATGCGCCATCACCGGCGCCATTCCAACAAAAGCTGACAACCCGGCTGTGCCCGTAATTCCAAGCGAACAGATCGAGTCCACGCATGAGGCATATGAAGCCGGCGCGTCTCTGGTTCACATTCACGTGCGAAATGACGATGAGACTCCCGGATCAGACCCGAAGAAGTTCGAAGAGATTCAGGTGGGGGTGAAAAAACACTGTCCTGACATGATTATCCAGTTTTCAACTGGTGGGCGCGGCCGTGATCAAAGCAAACGTGGCTCGATGCTGCATCTGCGACCTGACATGGCGTCACTAGCGACAGGGTCAGTCAATTTTCCAACTGATATTTATGAAAACCCGCCTGAATTTGTCGATGGGTTGGCACAAACAATGCTGGATTACAACGTCAAGCCAGAGATTGAGATTTTTGACCTTGCCATGCTCTATAACGCCGCCTCGCTAATTAAACGTGGTTTGCTGAAAAGCCCCCCGCATGTGCAGTTCGTGATGGGCATTCCTAATGCGCTGCCGGCGCGCCGGTCAGTCCTCGAATTTCTGATCGAGGAATATAAAGAGGTAATACCGGTTGGCACATGGACTGCGGCTGGCATTGGCAGATACCAGTTTGAGGTTGCACAATGGTGTCTGGAACTGGGCGGCAATTGCAGAACCGGACTTGAAGACAACATTAAATTCGACCGCGCAAGGTTGGCAAATAGCAACGCTGAACTGGTGAAGAAACTGGTTGATGTAATGCCCGTATATAACCGCCAACCGGCCTCACCGACCGAAGCGCGTGAAATCCTTGGGCTTTAACCCAATATCTTTCTGCAACCCGGTTTTCTAACGTGACGACAACAATATTTTTTCGGAGGATCAACATCATGAGACCATCCTTGAATAATGGCTATTCTGGGCCAATAATTGCTGATACCATGCTGGAGCGGTGTCTGAAAATTGCGGACAGACAACAACAGGCTTCCAATTTCTTCATAAAAATACTTTCAGTTCTCATCGGAGCGAGTCTAATCACCTTGTCATCCTATGTAACAGTCCCCCTTTACCCTGTGCCGGTGACTGCACAGACGTTAGTGGTGTTGCTGATCGGATTATCCTTTGGCCCGCATTTAGCCTTTATAACAATCAGCCTGTATTTGTTCCAGGGCGCTTTTGGCCTTCCAGTCTTTGCCGGTGGCACTGGTGGCCTTGGGGCATTGCTTGGTCCAACTGGTGGCTATCTTTTTGGCTTTCTTGCTGCAGGCTCATTGCTGGGTTTTCTGGCGCAGCGTGGGTTTGGCAAAAGCTTTGTGACAACGATCATCGCCATGGTCGCTGGTAATGCCGTTATCTATCTGCTTGGCGTGTCATGGCTGACACACTTCATTGGCATCGAAAACGCATTGGTACAGGGTGTTTTGCCATTCCTTTATGGGGATGCGTTGAAAATTCTGGCAGCCGCTACGCTGATGCCGATGGCTTGGAAATTATTGCCATATATCAGATGACGATACGCATCAAGAAACAATAACTATTATCCAGTCTCTGTTCGACAAGATCGCAATAACACCAGGTGAAAGCCCTGGTAAGCCAAAGGTTGGGCTCATAGAAGGCCTAGCGGCTATACTCCAGTTTACAATGTCTGGACACAAAAAACCGCTACCCAAAAGGGTAGTGCTATTTTTAGGATCTTATTGGTTGCGGGGGCACCCGGGTGCCATTTCCCTACTATGGTTGTTATGCCTGAAGACCGTCAGCTACAGCTCCTCGATAAAGCCGAAGCTGCTGGCGCAATGGTTATCGAAGATGATTATGAGATCGGCCTTGTTGGGCATCTAAAGC
>ERZ807291.8591-NODE-8591-length-11336-cov-3.936708_pt1 | contig 11336 bp, 5 predicted proteins | sample MGYA00521257_ERZ807291 | MGnify/ENA primary metagenome ERZ807291 (study PRJEB31413, sample SAMN03169783) | marine metagenome | biome: Marine; feature: Water; material: Subsurface seawater | place: North Sea | collected 2011-04-28 | depth 1 m m ...
TTATACTTTAAAATTTACACCCAAGAAGGTCAGTTTATACCATAGGGAGGGATAATGTATTAATTAACTATAGATATTTTATATACTTGAAAATCGGAACCTCCTCCTCAATGCTTTGGGCAAATAATAAATAAAATAGTATATTATTGGCTGTTATTTACTTAACTATAATAAATATCGAATGTTTTAATGTTTTTGCAATTTTCTAATATTCTATAATTAATGAATAAGATGTACCTAAGGTTACCCCAAAAAATTGATCTATTCCCGCCGTCTATATCAGGGTGTAGAGGCCCTGGCGGTTGATTTTCTCCTCCCCTATGATATGTTAAAACTCTCTATAAGTGTTTACTATTTGCTAATTCAAAACTTCGTCGTACTTCGCGATGATGCTGACCCAAAGCGACCACTTGCTAATTTTCTAACTCTCTGCTGCGCTCCTCGGCGCAAAAACGGGCTTGTTGTTTTCTTCTTTTCTCCCTCGCTCGACCCACTATAAGACAAGGTGGTTCTCAGATGATCTCCTTTCCAGTCAGACCCCTCGGCCTTTCCTGACGGCTTCCAATGGCGTGCACTTTCTTTTTTCCTTTCTCGTTTCAAAGCCTCTTGAGCGATCGCAAATCGGCGCTTTGCATCATCGCGTTCCACTTCCAATTGCTTCACGATATCTATCAATTCTTCGTGACCATCCACTGCCTCTTTAGCTACACTAGATGCTTCCCGTTCACTATCTAAAGCCCGGGCTACCAGTTCTGCCTTCCGTTTAGCTGCTTCAAGCTGCTGTTTTGTAGACTGACTGTCAAGATCTAATTGCTGGACCAAACCCAACAACTCTATCCTATGAGAGTGAGCTTCTTCGTGTTCTTCTTGCTTTTGTTTAAGCGCCAATCTTAAACTCTCCTTGTCTACCGTGTCCTTCTTCTCATATTCTGCACGAGACTTCTTGAATTTCTCTTGCGCTCGTTTGATACTTAATTCTGCAGACTTCTTGGTACGCTCGACTTCATCGTTTAATTTTTTTTCCCACGCCATGTTCACTTTCTCCAATTGACGGGAGGTATCTTTTCGTACTTCAGTAATTATCCGCGTTTTCTCTTCTTCCATCTGAGTCCTTTCCGCCGCAACCAATGCCTCAAGTTTAGATTTTTCTTCTGCTATTGATTCATTATGACGCACTCGTTCCCACTCCAAAAGCTGCAGGGTGTCAAGTCGCCGTTGTTGTTCCTTTTCTAGTTCTATAACAGCGTCTTCAGTGTTTATAATTGCAAGCGCGCCGTGAAATTTATTTGGAGTTTGCGCCTCTGATTCTGCAAACGAAGGATATGCGTACTGCAAGCGACGACGCTCTGCTGAAGCAACATCGTCTGCTGTTGACAATTTACTTCTTATATATTGCTGGTCAAAGAACGCTCGAGCAGCAATTTTTGGATGCGCCCGTTGATGCGAGTCCCGCAGCGCATCAAGGTCTAGAGGTTGTCCAAATGCAATATTGTCCTTTTTGGGAGAAGTTTTCGGCACAGGTGATCGACGTCGAGATGACTGTTTGGGTGGAGACAAGTTTGGTTTTGGCAAAGCTGAAATGTCTCGGGGACGGGCAAGCAATACTTGAGTTTTGGGGCTCCCCGTCGTCTTGAACGTGCTAACGGCAGCCATATTGTCAACACCAAGTTCACCTTCTTTGGCGTTTATAGTGCGTCTTTTAGATAGCTGGGGCGACACAAAATTGATAGGTTGTTTCATCGGGGATTGTAATTTACTCGCACTTATCGACGGGGACGTAACAATTTCGACGTCAGTTGATTTATGGGATCTTTTTTTGAGACTATGCATCCCACAAGTGTGACTTCGTTGCTTGGCGTGAGCAGCAGCCTGGGCAGCATACGAGCCTGCCCCTAAACCTAACGGTCTAGTCCCATAACTCTCGGCATTCTCTATGTCTCCTTGCGAATAAGCTTGATAGTTGTCGACACCCAAAAGTGGATTATTGGACGGCACGACTGCAGATTGAGCTTGAATCCACAATCCAGCATTTTCTTGGAATTGAGAAAGCTCTTCTATCGCACGCTTTTTGTCGACTTCAGTTTTTTTACATTTTCGCTCCACGATGGCCAAGGCATTTTTTAAACGCTGGACATCCTGAGCCCAGATAGAATTCTCTTGTTGCAAAGCAAGAACATCTTGGTCAACTTTTCGTTTTTCGGCGCGCAATTTTATGAATTCTGATTTCGCTTTCTTTGCTTGCCCACGATGGAAATCAATCATTTTCTTGTATTTCAGGAACTCTCCTTCGTCAACGAAACATGGACTTCCGGCATTCATCGCTTTGTTGCCGCGTGCACGATCTTCTCTTTCTCCCACTGACGGCTTGCTTTTTTCTTTCGATATTCTTGCAATGTAATCTTCCAATGTCTTTATGGTCCCTTCACATTGTATTATTTTATTCCCGAGATGTTCAATTTCCGCTCGATATGTTTGTTCTCGTGCAACATCCACTTCAACACTTTCATCATTTTCTCCGGTTGAGTGAGCTGAGTTAGTATGAACCTTTCTTACCACGCTCTTAACCGTTTCTGCTTTCATTCGAGACAACTCAACGGCAAATTCATGTCGTGCTTTTGACAACGCCTCCACGTGTTGACTCCGTAATTTTTGTGATTCGGCAAAAACAAGTTTATCTACGGAAGCACTTGCATCCTCTGCTATTTGTGCCAGGCGTTTTCCAAACTCCATGCGCTGGTTGTCCAATGCATCTTTGAGTTCGCCCGCATTCTTGGAACTGAGTTCTTTACTACGAGAGCGCTCCCACTCCAACACCCGCAAACAATCTTGGTGTTTCCTTTGTTCACAGGCCAAAATTTCAATGGACGCCTTTTCTGCTTGCAAAGCAAAAGATTTGGCAGACTTTATCTCCTCTTCCAAGCGCTTTGACCATTCTTCCTCTTGCTTGAGCATCTCGTTTTCATGATCCTTTTTTAGCGTAGCTATTTGCAATTTTGCGAGGTCGACAGAACTAGTATCGCGAAGGATGCTACCTCGCCGGGCGCGCTGCAGTTCTATTCCTAAGCTCGCGACCTTTTCTCGCAAAAAGTTGTTTGCTTTCGTTTCTAGGGCCAAAGCTTCCTGTAATTTAACAATGGTGCGCTCGGATACGGCCAGGCTGGCTCGCATGGTATCGATTTTCACCCTTTGTCTTGTATTATCTTCTTGCAGTTGGTCGACGAGTTGCACCGTGACATTTTCCAGTGCATTATATGGAACGGATTCCACGTGGGATGTGAACGAGGCAACATCATCTAGGCCGTCTTCGTTCTTGTCGCCAGTTTGCACAACGACGGAGGAGCTAGCTTGAAACTCGGCTCGGTCAACCATTCTTCTATTCTTTTTTTCTATTCTGTGTGATGAGTGGCCACCCTCGTAAGAAGAATCGGCTTCCGCAGAGTCCCAACGGTACACGTGTTTACTTTGTACCTCGGATAATGCAGCCTCTCAAAATGATATTCCACCATTGAGCTTCCTCCGGCCCTCCATCTTCACTGGTACAGTAACAAAAAAAAAACCTCGCGGTCACGAAGTCACGAAGTGCTGATAAATTTAACTCCTAAATCTTCGATAAGGTAATGCTGTGTGTTCTTCTATTGTGTTTATAGGTTATTACAACTGGCATGACGGAATCCCAACGGCAGGGCAGGGCAGAATAATGCAAATCGAGCATACCACACCTGGTGGTAATGTGGTAATACTGAACATGTTTGTACTTAAAGCGGGACCCTTGATAACAATATTCCCTTTCCTATCGATAAGGAAACCGGGGGCAACCGAAATGTTGTTAAATTCTAAAATCTAAAATTCTAAAATTCTAAAATTCTTAAATTCACGGTGACATGATTGGTCAATCGGGTGGTCAAGTATTTATTACACACATCGAGTGTGAGTGAATCTTGAATATTGCATGTTATGTCTGTACTGAAATACTTTAGTTTATGACATAGATCTGTCGTCATGAAATGAGAAGGAAAATTTGAGTGACTCCCTTGAGAGCCAGACCGATTGCTTTTATTTCCCATTGCATTCATAGAAGGCTTCGCGAAGGAGAACATGCACGGCGACAAGTGTAGGGTCTGGATGAACATTTGGACACTGTCCCTTTTGAATTGCTGTTTCATTGTTGAAAGTTGGTCCTGGGGGCACGGTAAGTATGCGTGGATGGAAGCCTGCGGGAATATGCAGAGAGGGGCTTACGATTATACCAGTCGGCGGTGTATGTGTCACAACGGTTTTGGAAGCGATGCAGATGTCGCAATAGCAAAGGACCCACGGTGCAAACTTAGGACATGTCCAACTGGTAGATCGTGGAATGACATTGCTACCTCATCTATAACGGCACATCGACCTGCAGAATGCAGTGATCGAGGAACGTGCGACTCAAGCGCTGGATTGTGCATTTGCTTCGAAGGTTTCGCCGGTCCCGCATGTGAGCGTACAAAATGTCCATCGAACGACCCAAAAGCTGACTGTAGCGGTCATGGAAAATGTGTCGATATGGCTCGGTACGCAAAATTTGATGAAGCTTTTCCACTTCATAATACGACAACATCATATCAATACAGCCGGAATACTTCACAGTGGGATAGCCATAAAATTTTCGGTTGCTTATGTGACTCCAGTTGGTCTGTGGGGTTAAATTCAGGGGAGACACAAGCAGCAGAATGGTTTGGTCCTGACTGCTCTCGAAAACGATGTCCGTCTGGCGATGACCCTCTGACACCGCTGGACGAGACGGATTGCGAAGGTCAATCTTACAATCGCGAGTTGAATTCATCTGGGATCGCCGGTTACTATGCGAGGACGACCATTCCTTACCCTATCTTATTTACAATGGATGTCGATGGATGGTATACGCATGCGAAGGGTTATGGGCAGAGTGGCAATAAGTGTCACACAGAGTGCAGCAACCGTGGAAAATGCAACCATGATAGAGGGATATGCGAGTGTTTCGAAGGTTTCTATGGCAGTGCTTGTGAAAAACAAGAAGAAATGGCGTCAGGAAATTATAGAAGGGCAATCGGCTTTGTCCAACAACCATATTCATCTTCGGTTGGAAGCACCGGATTTTCGATCACCGTAGACCCTGGAGGGAACACCAACGTGCGGTGCGCTGTCTATCAAAAGTATGCATTAGAACCAACGGCAATGGAAGTGAATCAAGGTACTGGTGATAAAGGTGCTGGTGTTGGCGCATTAAACGGTCCGGTAGTTGCCGTTCTTGCGGCAGGAAAGTATCTCAATGGTGCTCAGTACACGGTTACATATTCAGGCTTATCAACGGCCACTACATACTGGGTTTACTGCGCGACAGCATCTCCAATAGCGTCTTCAACTACTTTTGATGATCCTAAGGCAGTTTTATCATCAAAGTTGACTATTGTCACAACAGGCTTTAGCACACAGCCGGTTGCATCTGCAATTACTAGTACGTCATTTATTATAACTGCTGACCCTGCGACTTCTATCGATATTCGTTGTGCTGTGTATGCAAATGGTGCAGTTGCACCGACTGGAGCTGAAGTTGTCGCGGGAACTGGGACTGGTAATGCTGCTGTCGGGGTAACAAATGGCCCCGTAGTCCCTGTCGTGGCGAGTGGAAAAACGAACAATGGGGAGCCTCACGCAATCACATACACTGGACTTACACTTAACACACAGTACGACATTTACTGTGCAACTTTGGACACGGAACCAGTACTTTCAAATAAAATTGATGTGATTACGACAGCGTTTACATCCCAACCGTTCGCCTCAATGATTACATCCACTACTTTCAACATTATTGTAGAGCCCTCAACGGACATTAACGTGCGTTGCGCCGTATACGCAAATGGCGCCTCTGTACCCACAGCTGCTGAAGTGAATGCTGGGACTGGAGCAGGAGGGGCTGCTGTCGCTGCAACAAACGGTCCAGTTGTATCTGTCATTGCGGCGGGAAATACAAACAGTGGTGCAGCACACACTATATCTTACAGCGGCTTGCAAGCAGGGACACCATATGATGTTTATTGTGCTACTGCTGGTGCTTCTCCAGTCATTTCCAACAAATTAGATGTATCAACGACAGGCTTCACTTCTCATCCCACTTCTTCCTCAATTACATCTGCAGGATTTGTCGTAACCGCAGATCCCGCGACAGACATAGCCATTCGATGTGCAGTCTATGCCGATGGTGCCATTGCACCCCTTGGCACAGAAGTAATCGCAGGCACTGGTACAAGCTGGAGCGCTGTCGGAGCGACGAATGGACCCGTTGTATCTGTGGTGGCGGCCGGAAAAACGAATAGCGGCGATCCGCATGCAATAACGTACGCTGGGCTTTCCTCGTCAACTTCTTACGATGTTTACTGTGCTACAGCTGACGCTATTCCAGTGCTGTCTAACAAATTAGACGTTACAACCTCGTAAAGGGGTCAAAAAAACAAACATGCATAGAATGTACTTTTTTTTATTTCGACTTAGTTCATAAAACTGTCTTCACACCTTTTATGGTAACACACAGGACACACAACACACATTCGTTACACAAATATAATAGGTAGGTATATGTACTGCTGAACTACGAGGCATATTCGGGAACCTCGGCGAAAAAAATACTTGTCAAGGATAGGCAAGGAGGCAGTGTTCTCCAAAAAATGATCATAAATCATAGAAAAGTTGATATAATCGTAGACAAACATCAAACGAATCTCTGATTGGAAATCGAACTGAACCGACGATTACGTTGTTCCCGGGAACCCGCTATTCACTCTTGGAGAATTGAGCTTTTGTTGACTAGCTCCTACCAAGGGCATAAGTCCATGCTCATAGTTGCGCTTTTTTTACTTGTTAATAGAGTTGACGCAAATTCATGTAAGATTCCTATAATTTTGAATACTGGGGAATTTACAGATATGATTGCACCTGGTCAGACAAAACACTACGTCTATGACCTTGGTTTGTCAATGGCATTGGTCTTTACAATTATTCCCGAACACCCGGGAGATTTTTTCGCACTTCTGTTGGAACCAGAAAGTCGTCGACATTGCCCTGCCATATTTCGTCCATGTAACAAAATAACTGAGTGTCCCGAAAATTTTCAAGAGAAAGAATTGCAGTACATGACGGCTGGATTAGGGGATATTTTACACCGACAACAAATTTCCGTCGGGGTTAATGCGCCCAGCTTGGTAGAAAAAGGGAAGTGGTATCTAGCTGTCCATGGAAAAATGAATTCATTTTCTGGATTGAAAAAGTATACTATTAAAATAAGGGAGGGGTCATCCGCATGTAAACATCCTAGTCAAATGTACTTGAACACTGGAGTATGTCGGGGGCTCATCGACTATCCTGTTTTAGACGTTAACGCGCTGGCAAGAGACCAGATGTCTGATCACGTACAATTGTCACCAAATGATGAACGCCATTGGATGCAGTCTTGTCGCGCAAGTGTTGATGAGTTTTTTTGTTATCAGCAATTTCCACCATGTGGTCATTTAGGCATTGGGCATCTTCTTTGTAAAAGATCTTGTGCCCATGTGCTAAGAGCGTGCCGTCAAAATCGAACTGAAGCGACGGCAGATTTGGAATACCTTGACAAAGCAATTTGCGCATCGAGCTCTAGTAATTTTACTTCGCGTTTTGTAGACGAAAATCAAAACAAATGTTTTCTGGTGCTTGGGGCAAACAAGTACATTCCGTCTGAGGATTTTCGTGAGGGGTTTCAATCAGACCAGCTCTGGCTTGTCTGGCTCGCCTTTGCCCTCTTCTTACCTGGGAGTTTAATTTATTTCGGTTACAAACGTTTTCTTGCTAAAGCCAGGGTGCAGAAAGATACAGAAAAAACGTCTTCTACGTATTTACAAGAGGTCGAGGGTTTCGAAATTGCTGAAATTTAAACAAGCAGAAGAGCGTCTCTAAGCTGATATCAAAAGTGGCCTGTTTTGTACTCAACAAGCCTTCCGTTGTGACATCATGCAAGTTCCATTGAACAATCATCATACGGGAAAGTGATTTGTCGTGTGACACAGATCATGCGTTTATGGGTCTTCGTTCTAGAAGAAGGCTACAATCGTAAAAAACTTGATGTTGCAGTTTCGTCCTTCCCAAATTACCCTATTTATAACTCTCACATTTTTTATCTACGACGAGGAGTATTGCCCACTCATAGACGCTGGTATGCCAAATGAAAATATGAATGGTCGGTCGGTCACACTGGACCAACGTGACAAAAAAGCCGGTGTTCGGTGTTCTTGTTTTTATTATTACATCTTTTTGGCCACTTTTCTACAACTACCAGCTTATTTTATTACTCCATGACCTCGGCATGGCGATTGTGCCCCGAACCAGTTTCATCTCCGTCCGCAGGCTTAAGTTGGGTGTTTTCCGTATAAATTCACGGTTAATTCGAGGAACTGACCTTGGATTAGTCGAGCGCGTGCAAACATGAGATTTCACCTCGGCGACGTCGAGGTATTTTTCCCCTATGACCGAATTTATCCAGAGCAGTACCAATACATGAGCCGGTTAAAAGAGGCCTTGGATGTAGGCGCAGGAGGGGGTGCCCAACGGCGCCATTGCCTTCTTGAAATGCCAACAGGGACGGGCAAAACCGTTTCTCTGCTGTCGCTGATAACCTCCTACCAAGCAACACATAAACTGAAGGTGGGGAAACTAATCTACTGTACCCGAACTGTTCCAGAAATGACGCAGTGCATCGAAGAGTTGAAAGTAGTCATGAACTACCGTCGTTCCGAAGTGAATGACGATGGCTCAAAAATTGTCGGGGTATGCCTGAGTGCACGAAGAAACATGTGCATTCACCCTCGGGTCATGGCTGAAGCAGATGGGGAATCGGTTGATGCGGCGTGCCGGTCGATGACGGCCCCCTGGGTCCGGACTGCGGGAGCAGCGGTGAGTGTTGATGGGGACGGACAAGCTCGTGAAGGGGAGTCTTGCTCTTTCTTTGAAGAATTTGATCGCCTGGGCACGGAATACTCCATTCCAGAAGGTGTTTACACACTAGAAGATTTGCGAAACTTAGGGAAAGCAAAGGGGTGGTGCCCATATTTTATGACAAGGCAAGCTGTCGGGTCCGCCAATGTTGTTGTTTTCAATTATCAGTATCTTCTCGACCCCAAAGTTGCTGCTATTGTTACAAAGGAATTGGCAAAAGAAAGTATTGTTGTGTTCGATGAAGCGCACAATATCGATAGCGTGTGCATAGAAGCACTGTCTGTATATCTGGATAAACGACGTCTTAAAGACGCGTCAAACAATCTCAAAACACTGAAAAAACGAGTTACAGAATTGAAAGAAGCAGATGCCAAAAAATTGCGAGAGGAGTACAAGCGCTTGGTGAACGGACTCGTTAATTCAGGAAGCGTCGGTGCAGGCGTCTCTTCGACGGCAGACGCAATGACTATGGGCAATGATGCCCTTGCCTGCCCGGTACCTCCCATGCATTTGCCTGACGATGTCTTAATGGAGGCAATACCTGCTAGTATTCGACGTGCCGATTTGTTCGTAAACTTTCTGTCCAGCATCGTCGATTACTTGCGACGCCGTCTGCGTAGCACCGAGGTGGTTGTGAAGGAGACTCCAAAGAATTTTTACGACGATCTGCATACCAAAACCGGATTAGAGTATAATCCATTAAAGTTTACATACTCGCGGCTCAGTTCGCTGTTGCGGACATTAGAAATAACGAATTTGAATCAGTTCAACCCCCTGTCTCTCGTCGCGGACTTTGCTACACTTCTGGCGACATACCCAACGGGATTTATGTGCATCATCGAACCATTTAGTGCGCAAATAGAGAATTTTCGAGAACCTGTTTTACAATTATCGTGCTTAGATGCTTCTCTTGCTATACGTCATGTTTTTGAACGTTTCAGGACTGTAGTCATAACGTCTGGTACCCTATCACCGTTAGAGTTTTATCCGAAAGTCTTGCGTTTCCAACCTGTAATTAGTCAAAGTTTTTCGATGTCTGTGTCGCGAAAGCCTATTTGCCCTATGGTTGTCACTCGTGGAGAAGACAATAGTCAAATTAGCTCCGCTTACAACAAGCGGGACGATCCCAGTGTAATTCACAACTACGGTATATTGTTGGCGAACATGGCAAAAATTACCCCTGATGGGATTGTGTGCTTCTTCACATCCTACTCGTTCATGGAAAGGGTTATATTAAAGTGGAACGAGCTGGAAGTCTTGAAGGAAATCCAAAAAAGCAAGCTTGTTTTCATAGAGACAAAGGATGTAGTCGAAACTACTCTAGCATTACAAAATTATAAGCGTGCCTGCGATTGCGGTCGTGGAGCTGTCTTTTTTTCGATCGCGAGAGGCAAGGTTGCTGAAGGAATTGATTTTGATAGGCAATATGGCAGATGTGTAATCATGTTTGGGATCCCATTTCAATACACAAAAAGTCACTCCTTAATATCAAGACTAGAATTTCTACGAACTGAGCACAATATACAAGCTAAATACTTTTTGAGTTTTGATGCTCTGCGGCAGACGTCACAATGCATTGGCCGTGTCGTTCGCTCCAAAACCGACTATGGCTTAGTTCTACTTGCAGATGCACGGTACAACACGAAAGAGAAGCGAGACAAACTTCCTGCATGGGTGACCAAGTTTTTAGACCCAATGCATTTGAACTTGTCGACAAACACTGCTGTAGAGTTGTCTCGCAAATTTTTGAAGGAATGTAGTCAACCTTTTACCCAAGCAGAATTAGATAATGCGCTGCTGACGCAAGAACAAATTGTAAAAATTGCCAAAGAAATGAAGCCTGTGTCTCTGAAGAAAGCGAGTGGAGTTTTCGACTGGCTTGACACTGTTGAAAACCATGAAATTGACGTATTTCCTTTCTGCTAATGAAGGAACATTTCAGAAAGCAAACATTTTCTTTCCTCTATGGTGTCGTCAGTTAAAGGCATCTTTATGTGCAGGATTGGTATTTCTGCCTTCACGTAAAGCCCATAACGCTTTTACATCATACAGTACTTATATTCTTTCATGTGCTTTTTGACGTGTTTGTTATAAACATTTATGCTTGGGCATGGAAAATCACAAAGGATATCATTTTCGATCTCTTACAATTATTGCAGAAAATCAGAGAATAATAGATACGTTTTAGGAACATGATGATTGAATTTTATAAATATAACAGAGCCATTATGTCATTATTTTAAGTATTAATAAACTAAATATAATGGCTGTATTTAATTATTATAAAAACAGTCCCATACATGCCCAGCACTGATTTTTCTTCTTTAAAACCAGAAATAAGTGAGTTGAAGAATTCT